>JAEEGI010005198.1_pt1 | contig 30113 bp, 25 predicted proteins | sample 8958751 | NCBI WGS metagenome assembly JAEEGI01 (sample SAMN16246545, study PRJNA631951) | gut metagenome | biome: gut microbiome; feature: rumen; material: KS-attached | host: Bos | place: Iran: Karaj | collected 2018-10 | reverse complement strand
GCTTGTTTCCGAGGCGGGAGTCGGAACCATAGCTTCAGGTGTTGCCAAGGCAGGAGCCCAGGTAATCCTTGTATCCGGCTATGACGGAGGAACCGGAGCAGCACCCCTTAGCTCCATCCACAACGCAGGTCTTCCCTGGGAGCTTGGCGTAGCCGAGGCCCACAGAGCCCTCATAGAGAGCGGCCTTCGTAATCACGTCATCCTTGAGACAGACGGTAAGCTTATGAGCGGCAGAGATGTAGCTATTGCCTGCCTTCTCGGCGCAGAGGAGTTTGGCTTTGCCACAGCTCCGCTGGTAACCATGGGATGCATGATGATGAGAGTCTGCAGCCAGGATACATGTCCCTTCGGTATCGCAACCCAGAACGAGGTTCTTCGTAAGCGCTTCGTGGGTAAGCCCGAATATGTTATGAACTTCATGCTCTTTATCGCGGAAGAGATGAGAGAGATCATGGCAAAGCTTGGATTCAAGACCGTTGATGAGATGGTGGGAAGAACCGACTGCCTTGAGATGAAGGAAAAGCAGATAACCAAGAGAGCTGAGATGGTCAACCTTTCTCAGATCCTTAACAAGGAATATGCCGGAGTTTCCGCAAGGCATTTTGATCCCAAGCATTCCTACGACTTTAAGTTAAAAGAGACTGTTGACGAAGCAGTTCTTTTACCAAAGTTCGAGAAATACATCGAGAGCGGCAAAAAGCACGAGGATGATGCTCTTGTAAGCAGCACCAACAGAGCCGTTGGAACCATCATGGGCAGCGTCATCACCGACAAGCTTGGCACCGAGGTCCCGGACGACACCTTCGTGGTGAACCTTACAGGCGGCGCCGGACAGTCCTTCGGAGCTTTTATTCCAAAGGGCATGACCATGAAGCTCACAGGAGATGCCAATGACGGCCTCGGCAAGGGACTTTCCGGAGGCAAGATTGTAGTTGTTCCTCCCAAGGATGCAGCATTTAAGCCTTCAGAGAATATCATCATCGGTAACGTTGCCCTCTACGGTGCAACCTCAGGAAAGGCATATATCGATGGTGTGGCCGGCGAGAGATTCTGCGTAAGAAATTCAGGAGCCACAGCGGTAGCCACCGGATGCGGAGATCACGGACTTGAGTACATGACAGGCGGAAGAGCAGTTATCCTTGGTCAGACCGGTAAGAACTTTGCAGCGGGAATGAGCGGCGGAATCGCCTATGTACTGGATGTTAAGCACGATCTTTACAGAAGGATCAACAAGGAGATGGTTTCCTTAGAGGAGCTCTCCGAGAAGTACGACATCCAGGAGCTTAAGGACATCCTTGAGGACTACGTAAAGGAGACAGGATCAGAGCTTGGAAAAGAGATCCTTTCAGATTTTGAAAGCCATATCCCTCACTTTAAGAAGATAGTTCCACATGACTATCAGAGGGTAATAAGTGCAATCGGTAAGTTTGAAGAACAGGGTATTTCTCATGAAAATGCAGTACTTGAGGCATTCAACGAGATTACCAGAGGAGCATAAAAATGGGTAAGGCGACAGGTTTTTTGGAATATAAAAGAGTTGAGGATAAGGTAATACCTGTATCCGAGAGAATCCTGAATTTTAAGGAGTTTCACAGCTGCCTGGATGCTAACGCCAGAAAGCTCCAGGGTGCGCGCTGCATGAACTGTGGCGTCCCCATGTGTCAGTCAGCCATAAAGCTAAAGGGAATGGTTACAGGGTGTCCCCTTCACAACCTTATCCCCGAGTGGAATGACGAGATCTATCACGATCACATTCCCCACGCTTTATCAAGACTTCTTAAAACCAGTAATTTTCCGGAGTTCACAGGCCGTGTATGTCCGGCGCTTTGCGAGAAGGCATGCATCTGCGGAGTAAATGACGATCCGGTAACGGTTCACAACAATGAGCTGTATATCATCGAAACCGCTTTTAAGGAGGGCTACATGAAGCCCAGGATTCCCAAGGTCAGAAGCGGGAAAAAGGTTGCTGTAATAGGAAGCGGACCTTCGGGTCTTGCGGTGGCAGATCAGCTGAACCACAGAGGTCACAGCGTAACGGTCTACGAAAGAGAGGACCGAATCGGAGGACTTCTGATGTATGGCATTCCCAATATGAAGCTTCAGAAGGAGGTCATCGACCGCAGAAGGAAGCTCATGGAGGAAGAGGGAGTTGTATTTAAGACCGGTGTGAATGTTGGGGAAGACATCACCGCTGAGGAGCTCTACAAGAAGTACGACGCCATAGCTCTTTGCTGCGGCGCCAAGAAGCCAAGGCCCCTTGGGGTTAAGGGCTTTGAGGAGGTAAAAGGAGTTCACTACGCAGTGGATTTCCTTAAATCCACCACCAAGAGCCTCTTGGAGAGCGGACTTAAAGACGGAACCTACATCAATGCCAAGGACAAGCACGTAGTGGTTGTAGGCGGCGGAGATACCGGTAATGACTGCGTCGGAACCTGTATCCGTCACGGCTGCAGATCCATCACCCAACTGGAGATGATGCCGGCACCACCGACGGAAAGACTTGCAATTAACCCCTGGCCTGAATGGCCTAAGGTTCTTAAGACCGACTATGGTCAGCAGGAGGCCATCGAGAGATTCGGCCACGACCCAAGAATCTACGAGACCACGGTAAAAGAGCTAATCACCAAGAACGGCAAGCTCTCAGCCATAAAGACAGTGCAGGTGAAGTTCGAAAACGGCAAGCTCACTGAGGTAGAAGGCACCGAGAAGGAGATAAAGTGCGAGCTTCTTCTTATAGCCGCAGGCTTTATCGGATGCCAGGAGTACACCGCCGAGGCCTTCAAGGTAAAGCTTACAGCCAGAGGCGTTGTGGAGACAGCTGAAGGTGAGTACAAGACCAGTGTAGACAAGGTCTTCACCGCAGGGGATATGCACCGAGGACAGTCACTGGTTGTCTGGGCCATTGTGGAAGGCAGGAACTGCGCAGCAGAAATCGATAAATATTTAATGGGATACAGTATGTTATGACAGATTGGGGTCTGACCCCACTCTGGTGCAACGGCAGCAATGGAGCTGCAAGACGATATATTTGTCTTGTAGCTTCTTTTTATAGAAAAATAAAAAAAGTTTATGGAGGAGTAATGTTATGACAGAAGAAGCTATTATGAGTTTGGTATCGGAATCATCCACCAGTACCGTATTTGCCGTATGGTTCCTTATCGGAGCCGCCCTGGTGTTCTGGATGCAGGCAGGATTTGCCATGGTGGAGGCAGGCTTTACAAGAGCCAAGAACACAGGAAACATCCTTATGAAAAACCTCATGGATTTTTGTATCGGAACAGTAATGTTCATTCTCATCGGTTTTTCACTACTGCTTGGTGAAGATCTTGCAGGCTTTATCGGAAAGCCCGGCTTTGATATCTTCACCTCCTATGCAAATTTTGATTTCTCTAACTTCGTATTCAACCTGGTATTCTGTGCTACAACAGCAACCATCGTATCAGGAGCCATGGCTGAGAGAACCAAGTTCTTATCCTACTGTATCTACTCAGGAGTTATCTCAGGTCTCATCTACCCCATCGAGGCACACTGGATCTGGGGCGGCGGCTGGCTTTCACAGATGGGCTTCCATGATTTCGCAGGTTCCTGCGCAATTCACATGGTAGGTGGTATCTCAGCTCTTATCGGCGCAGCTCTCCTTGGTCCCCGTATCGGTAAGTTCAGCAAGGACAAGGACGGCAAGATCAAAGAAGTTAACGCATTCCCGGGTTCAAACCTTGCAATCGGCGCTCTCGGATGCTTCATCCTCTGGTTTGGCTGGTATGGTTTCAACGGCGCAGCAGCAACATCTAAGGAGCAGCTTGCTTCAATTTTCCTTACAACAACAGTAGCTCCTGCAGTAGCAACCTGTGTAACAATGGTATTTACCTGGATTAAGTATGGTAAGCCCGATGTTTCAATGTCCCTCAACGCATCTCTTGCAGGTCTCGTAGCTATCACAGCTCCCTGCGATGTAACAGACTGCTTTGGTGCCATCGTTATCGGTGCTGTAGCCGGACTTCTTGTTTGCTTCGGTGTTTGGTTCCTTGATTATGTACTCAGAGTCGATGATCCCGTTGGTGCCGTTGCAGTTCACATGATGAACGGTATCTGGGGAACAATCGCAGTTGGTCTTTTCGCAACACCTACAGCTCCCGGCAATGAGGAGACAGGCGTAGTTGGTCTTTTCTACGGCGGCGGCTTCCATACCCTTGGAATTCAGCTCCTTGGCTTTGCAACAGTAGCAGCCTGGACAGCAATCACAATTACAATCGCATTCCTTATCATCAAGGCTACAATAGGCCTTAGAGTAACTGAGGAAGAAGAGATCCTTGGTCTTGACTCCACAGAGCACGGCCTTACATCAGCTTACGCAGGCTTCTCAATCATGGATATTTCCAACACTCTTACAGTTGATGTTAACGAGAACACAGATCTTGGTGAGGATTCCTACGAGTTCGCATCTGAGGCAAAAAAGAATGCTGCAGTTCCTGTAGCTGTTGAAGCACCCCTTGCTCCTGAGTTCGACTCCGGAATGCACAAGGTTTCCATCATCTGCAAGCTTGCTAAGTTCGACACCCTTAAGAAGACCCTCAACGAGCTGGGCGTAACCGGTATGACCATGACACAGGTTATGGGCTGCGGCATTCAGAAGGGTTCCACAGAGAAGTATCGTGGTGCAACCGTTGACTCAACACTGCTTCCTAAGGTAAAAGTTGAAGTCATCGTTTCCAAGATCCCTGTTCAGAAGGTTATCGATGCCGCCAAGAAGGCTCTTTACACCGGACATATCGGAGACGGTAAGATCTTCGTTTACAACGTAAGCCGCGTAGTTAAGGTACGTACCGGCGAAGAAGGCATAGCAGCACTTCAGGATGTAGAGTAAAATACTCCCTCGAGGTACTTTATTGGGACATGTGCCCCGATGGAAAACTGAAAAATGCTTGTTTTCGTCCCTCGTAAGAGTCACTAAACCCTAAAAAAGTCCATCATTCAGACTTTCACGTTGTTCAGAACAGTCTGCATGATGGATTTTTACATTGCCAGCTTTTTGGAGGGGGCGAAAACAAAATTAGAAAAAATTTTCAAAAGAATATAAAATAAGTGTAAAGTATTTAAATTATTGTCCGATATATGTATCGAGGGAACAAAAGAAAAAGCAGGGAAAAGCTAGTAAACATCAACAGTTTAAAGTATTGCCCGGAGTATTCGTCTACTTCATCCAAAAACTTTGGGGGAAAAGTTTAAGGAAAAGGCTAAAGTAAAAAAGGATTCTTCCGATAAATGAAGTAGAACAACAAAAATACTCCAGGGAAGGAGGAAAAGATTATGCGAATAGAAGCATACAGTCAGGTCCAGCAGATCTACTCTAACAACAAAGTTAATAAGACCCAGCAGCTCAAGAAGACAAATGATGTAAGGGATACAGTATCATTCTCTTCTATTGGAAAAGATATCCAGGTTGCAAAACAGGCTGTAAGTGAAGTGCCGAATGTCAGGGAAGATGTCGTAGCTCCACTCAAAGCTGCTATTAAAAATGGTACTTATGATGTTAGTGGTGAGGCTTTTGCTGAAAAGTTACTGGCAAAATTTGAAGGCCTCTGATTATAGAGCCGCTTACAACTAAAATAAATATAGGAGGATGATTCCAGTGGCAAGTCTTATGGAAAATCTTGTGGATGTCCTTGATAAGGAATGCACAATGTACGAGAAATTACTGGAGTTATCGACCCGAAAGACCGTCATCATCGTAAAAGGCGATCTTGAGGAACTTGCGAAGATCACGGATGAGGAGCAGTGCGTGATAGGCAGTATCCAGAGTTTGGAGAAAAAACGAGAGACGACAATGAAGGATATTGCGAACGTACTCAACAAGGATGTTGATTCATTGAAGCTGACCGATCTGATCGTAGTACTTGAAAAAAGACCGGAAGATCAGAAGAATCTGGCAGTGCAGCGGGACAGACTTAAGGGTGTCACCGATAATGTCAGACGTGTAAACGGCCAGAACCAGGAACTTCTTCTAAGTTCATTGGAGATGGTGCAATTTGAAATGAACATCATCCAGGCGTCTAAGAGCGCTCCTCAGACAGCAAACTATTCCAGAGCGTTAGACACTACAGGCGATTGTTTAGGTTACACATCGGGCGGGTTTGATGCAAAGCAGTAAAGCAGTACTTTACGAAGAAAGTACTGCGGATGCATGTAGATAACTCGCTAGGGTAACCGCGAACCATCGTGGTGGTGTCTTTATTTTGCCCAAAATTAGGGGATCAGAAGACAAATCATGCATGCTTGCATGCATATGATTTGGCATTCTGAAGACCCAAAAAGGCATGAGGAAGTAGCCATTTTGCTTTTTAAATGTGCGGATTCCGAATGCCTGGAGAATCACGAGAGTGCTTTTTACGGAGTGATTCGTATTTTGGGCATCTATATTGAAGGAGTAACGAATATGTCATTGATGGCCAACCTTTACGTAGGCTCTTCCGGCCTGCAGGCAACGCAAAATGCTCTTAATACCGTGGCCCACAACATGGCCAACATGGATACCGACGGCTACACCAGGCAGCAGGTATCCCAGGGAACCAGAGCATATCAGACCCTGGAGAACAGGTTCGATACCATTGCCCCCAAGCAGATCGGAACCGGCGTTAACTACAGCAATTGTAAACAGGTGAGAAGCGAATTTCTGGATATTTCCTACAGAGTGGAGACCGGAAGATCCGCTTTTTATGATGTTTCCGTAAAGGCCCTGGAGGAGGTTGAGGATCAGCTGCAGGAAATGCAGGGAACAGAGTTCGCAGAATCCCTTAATAACCTCTGGGTGGCAGTTCAGGAGCTGGCCAAGGATCCATGCTCAGCAGTTAACCAGAGCGCCATGGTTACCAGAGCAAACGAATTTTTAACAAGAGCAAAAAGCGTATATGAAGGTCTTGTAAGCTATCAGGAAAACATGGATTCCATCGTGGTGAACATGACAGAAGACATCAACTACATCGGAGACCGCATCAGACAGCTTAATGAAGATATAGTAAGCATCGAGTCAAGTAAAGTTGAGAAGGCCAACGACCTTAGAGATGAGAGAAACCTTCTTTTGGACAGACTTGGAACCTACGGCAAGATCGAGTATCACGAGGACATCTTCGGAAACTGCATAGTTCTTTTCGAAGGATCCAGCTTTATTACCACCGATCACGTGAACCACATCGCCTGCGACCATTCCCTTTCCGAGGAAAAAGGCGGAAGCCCCGCAGGATACAACACTCCTTACTGGGAATACGCAGCAACAACAGAGCTTAACAGTGACGGCTCAAGAACAGTAGTATCCATCGATGGAGCCCACGTTTTTGACCTTGAAACTCCCATTTCATCCTCAATAAATACCGATATCGGCAAGCTTAAATCAGTGCTGCTGGCCCGTGGCGACCGCAACGCCAACTACCACGATATCGTTGAGGACAGCGGGTACTACAACGAAAAGATAGCCCAGTCCGTTATCATGAATGTGGAAGCTGAGTTCGATCAGATGATCCACAACATCATGGCCAAGATAAATGAGATCATGGAAAATGCGGAAAGTAACCCCGGAGTTCTGGATGAATCCGCAGGAATGCCCTCAGACTTCACACTTTTCTCCGTGGCAAACGAAGAGGACAAGCTCATCTACAGAGTGGGAGAGAACAATCCTCCCGGAACAGTCCTTACGGGACTCACCATTAAGAACACCCAGGTCAATCCCAAGCTTATCCAGGATCCCACACTTTTTACCTTCAGAACTGTTGAGGGCAATGAAGATACAGCAACCATGACAGCCCTGAAAGAGGCTTTTACAAAAGAGGATTACGTGCTTAATCCCAACGTTTCCACAAGAAACAGCTTTATCACCTACTACAACAGCCTTGTTTCCCAGGTGGCCAACTCAGCGGATGTCTACAACTCCATCAAGGAAGCCCAGGAAAAAACGGTATCTGCAGTAGATTCGGCAAGAGAGCAGATCGTAGGCGTATCCAGCGACGAGGAGCTGGAGTTCATGATCATGTTCCAGAACGCCTACAACGCATCTTCAAGATATATAAATGTAGTAAGCGAAATGCTTGAGCATCTGGTTTCCACCTTAGGCTCATGATAAGTATTTCAAAGGCAGGAGGCAGCCTATGACTTCACAATTTTTCGGATTAAACATTGCGGCGTCAGGACTTAGAGCATCCAACGCAGCCCTGAACACAACAGCAAATAATATCTCCAATGCCAACACCGATGGTTACAGCAGGCAGAAGGTAAAACAGGAGGCCAGTGACGCCCTGAGAGTTTTTGCCACCTATGGCTGTGCCGGCGCCGGTGTTGATACCATTGCCATCGAGAGAGTCAGAGACAGCTTCTATGACGTAAAGTACAGAAACAACGAGCAGCTTCGCGGAACTGCCACACAGAAGAACTACTACAACAGCCTTATCGAGGAGTACCTGGATGACGACGGAACAACAGGCTTCTCATCACTTTTTTCCAAAATGGAAGCTTCCCTTGAGTCAGTTATGACAGCAGCGGGAACCACAGAGACCAAGGCCACTTATATATCCAATGTAAAAGCAATCACAGAGTATTTTAACAATGTATATTCCAGCCTCCAGAACGAGCAGGCGGACTGTAACGCGGAGATCAAGCTCTGCGCAGATCGTATCAGCTCCATCGCCCAGGAGGTTGCTTCCATAAACAAGCAGATCAACATTATCGAGATGACAGGCACCACAGCCAATGAGCTCAGGGACAAAAGAGATACCCTCATCGACGAGCTCTCCAAGATGGTTTCCGTGGAAACCAAGGAAACACCTGTGGTTGATGAGAACAATCCCAGCCGTATCACCGGCGCCACCAGATTCCAGATCTGGGTTGCCGGAGGCTATGAGCTGGTTGATACCTATGAATACAGAAAAATGATCTGCGTATCCAGAGAAGATGACGGCTCCACCAATCAGAACGATGTCAGCGGCCTCTTTGATATAAAGTGGGGCACCGGCAACTACAAGGATGGTGACGATATCAGCGAACTGTCCTATTTCGAGCTGGATTCCAAGCTTATCGGCGGAGAGCTTCAGGGGCTCCTTGCCATAAGAGACGGCAACAACAATCAGTATTTCCACGGAAAAGGAACCGATGTATATAAGTCCGGCGACACCTACGCCGTTCAGGTGAAGGTTGAGGCCGGATACCTCAAAGATATGACCAAGTGCAGCATTCCTGAGGATGGCAGCATCCATATCGGAGCCAAGGATTACCGCTACGACAGCTTCGACTATGACGGAGAGGACACCTACACCTTCTATATTGATAAAAACACACTTACCAGTGTTCCGGACAACCACGCCAACATTTCCATCGGCTACGGCAATGATTATCAGGGAATTCCCTATTACATGTCACAGATGAACGAGTGGATAAGGCAGTTTTCCGATGCTGTTAACCAGATTATGGTAAGCGGATATACCTCAGATTCCCTGGAGGGTGTAAACCTTGTGACAGGCTCAATGGATACCAATTCCGCAGCTCAGTACAGCTACGCACAGCTGACAACTCTTTCCGAGAACAAGGGTTACTACAAGCTTCGTGGGGGCAACTTTACAGTTAATGAAGTCCTTCTGGATAACTCCGACAGACTTGCCACCAAAGCTGATATCACAGAGGGTGAGTCAGAATTTGTTAATCTCACCAATTTAAAGACCATGTTTGACACCCGGAAGATCTTCCGCGGTGCGACCTCAGGCGAGTTCCTTACCAAGGTTCTTGCGGATGTGGCACTGAACAGAAGTAATTCCAAGACCTTGGAAGATACCTACAACGCCCTTGAGAAAACCATCGGCAACCAGAGACTGTCCGATTCAGGCGTTGATGAGGATGAAGAGGCTGCGAACCTGGTCAAATACCAAAACGCATATACCTTATCCTCCAAGATGATCCAGACCCTGACAGAAATCTACGACCGACTGATATTACAGACCGGCGTATGATGTGAAACATAAATAGGATGGAACAATTCTGTGTTTTCCCGCATGACGGATACAACAAAAAACACTAGCGTTCTTTTTAAAGGGAGCACAGACGAAGGTATCTGAAACAATCTCGCTGAATGCAAGGTTTCATTCAAGTTCACTCAGTACCGATGTGAGCAGCCGGAGAACTTAAACCCCTGAACGAAGCACAGGATAAAGCTACAAAGGGAGGGAATTTCATAGTATAGACTAAAATGACTGGCGAAAACACTGGAAAAATGCGCAGTTCTCGTACGCCGAGATGATATGCGAAATGAGAGAAAGAAGGAAGATCGACTGTCCACGAATAAGCATGAGTAGGAGAGCTTCCTTCTTTATCGAGTTTCAGCAGATCACGAGGAGCCCGAAAACAAGTATTTTTACAGCGTTTTTGTCAGTCTTTTTTGTAAATATTTCCATTCCCTCCCTTTGTAGCTTTATCCGTCCCATATCAAAGGTTAAGTTCCCGGCGGCAACTGCCGATAATAGTAGTGAAAATGAATGAATTTGCATGGATGCGTGGTTTCAGAGACAAGGATTGTCTGTGGAGGCTTTTTTATGCGCATTACCAATAAGATCATGCAGAATAATTCTCTTTACAATATCAATAACAACAAGATCGCTGAGGACCAGTGGAACACCATGATGGCCACGGGCAAGAAGATAACCCGCCCCTCGGATGATCCTGTTATCGCCATAAGGGCCCTTCGCCTTCGAAGCAATGTTACCCAGCTTTCACAATATTATGAGAAAAACTGTAAGGACGCCGAGAGCTGGCTGGATGTCACAGCCGATGCGCTTTCCACCGTCACTTCAGTTCTTACGGACTGCGTAAAGCAGGTCACCAAGGGTGCCAACATGGACCTCACTGTAGATGACCTGGACATCATCGTGTCACAGCTTGATTCCCTGGCAAAAGAGTATTATGCAACAGGTAATGTGGACTACGCAGGAAGATACATTTTTACCGGATACAGAACAGATACACCGCTGACTTTCGACAGAACAACTTCAGCGGATTACACCAATATCAACGACGAGTTTGATGCAGTGGACATTTCCGAATCCAAGAGAATGATTGGCAAATACCTTCTCGATGCAAAAGAGCTGGTAAGCGAAACCGCCGATCCCGTCAAGCAGAGCGAGATCATAGAAACAACAGTCGGAAGAATCAGACTTTCCTACAACAATCTGAACTACAGAGATCCCGGGGAGGATCCCCTTGAGCAGGCAAGCACCAACTGCACACTGAAATGGAGAGAGCAGATGACTCAGCCCGCCACCAGTACCGTAACCCAGACCACCAAGGTCATTAACATCACCTATACCACCGACAGCAACGAGACCAGATATGTGTCGATTCCTGTGGATGACGAGGGAGAAAAGAATTACAAGGTTACCGATGAAACCGGCAACAGCTACGAAGTGGCAGTGACCAATACCGGTAACTACAATATTTATATAAACGGCGACAAATCCGCTCCGGCCCTCATAGTTGACCCCAGCGGCATCGTGGACAGCGACCACCTGGGAATTGGCATTGCGGCAGCCCAGACTTCAATTGATTCAAGGAGCGTATCCGCCATTTCCTATAACGCTGATGGAAAGACCTACAATGTGAACCTTCCTCTTTTGCCCGCCATTGGACAGACCTATGATATCCAGCTCAACGAGGATGGTTTCAAAGCCACCGTAAACAGTGACGGAACCTACACTATCGTGGATGAAAGATATACCGAGAACGCCGACGGCACCACCTCCCAGAACGTTATCCAGGTCACAGGCAACGGAAGTATCAACAGTTCCTACAAGGAAACCAGCCTCACCATAGGCTATAAGAATATTATTTACTCAACCACCGGACAGAAGGAGATCGACGCAGCTTACCTTGATCTCTACGAGCACCCTACCGGAGCCAGGGCATACCTCAACGCCGCCACCGGCGAGATCCTCCTTAACAAGGAACTGTCTGACAAGCTGGTAACCATGCCGGATCTTATAGGCACCAAGAGTATCGATGTTATTTATGATAAAAAAGAGTGGGAAAACGGCGATATCAGACCCGAGAACCTTTTTGCCTGTGATTACACGGACAGCCACGGCAATCTCATCCGCTACAACAAAGGAAATTCATCCCACAACATAGCCTATGATGTGGGCTTTGCCCAGAACGTTGTTGTCAACACCACAGCGGATGCTGTTTTTACCACAGATGTAAAAAGAAATGTGGAGGACCTCAGAAGGATCCTCAACGAGCTGCAGCAAATAAGCGGCACCTTAAAGACCCTCAATGAGAAAAAGGATGCCTCCAACGACGACGCTTACAGAGCCAAGCTGGATCAGGATATTGCCTCAGCTACCAAGGTTTACGACCACCTTCGTCAGCAGATCCAGAAGGAATTTGAGCACAAGATCACCTCGATGCAGCAGTGCCTTGATATCGCCAACATCGCAGTTACCGACAACGGAACAAGGTCAAAGCGTCTTGACCTGGTTAACTCCCGTTTAATGACCCAGACCACAACTTTCCAGACCCTTCAGTCAGAGAACGAGGACGTGGACATCGCTGAGGCCGCCACCCGCCTCACCTCCGCCCAGGTAACCTACGAGGCAAGCCTCATGGCCACAGGAAAGATCAGTCAAACTTCACTAATGAATTATATTTAACCCACTACTCTGTGAATGCCGCTAGTACATTCCGGGGAGTGAAATCGTTTATCATCTGAAAAATAACTAGCACCAAAACGTTATATCGTTTATAATATAAATGTAGTAGTGTCTAGAAAGGACTATGGAGGTTACGACATGAAATTAACAACTAGGATTTTTGGCGAAGTTGAAATCGAAGATAGCAAGATAATCTCTTTTCCAAACGGCATTATCGGTTTCCCCGATCTCAAGCGTTTTACTCTTATGTATGACGAAGAGAAGGGAACAGATACTATCAAGTGGCTTCAGTCCATTGAGGAGCCCGGTTTTGCAATGCCTGTAATGGATCCGCTTATTGTTTGCCCTGACTACCAACCACAGGTTGACCGCCTCAGTATTACTGAGATTGGGGAGCTGGTGGATGATGAGCTTCTCGTACTGGTAACAGTTACGGTGCCTCATGATCTCAAGCAGATGACGGTTAACTTAAAAGGTCCTTTCATCATCAATGTGCATGAAATGAAGGCAACACAGACTATTATTGATAATGATGATTACCCTGTAAAATTCCCTATCTATGATATTCTGCAGAAAAACAAAGAGAATGCCTGACAGACACTAATTAATTACACAACCATGGAGGGAGAAAAGAATGTTAGCATTATCCAGAAAAAAGAACGAAGCAATAATGATCAACAACAACATTGAGATCACTGTATTGGATATCAGAGGGGACCAGGTTAAGCTCGGAATCGCAGCACCCAAGGAGATTCCGATCTATCGTAAGGAAGTATACCTTCAGATTCAGCAGGAGAACAAACAGGCAACTGACGTCGCCAGTCTTGATGCACTCAAGAAGCTGCTTTAAATCTATATTGTTATTACCGGCGGTTGTCATATAAATGGCAGCCGCCGTTTTGGTTTCTTAGTACGGGTAAAATTTTCCAGGGGCGTCGAACTGGCCTACGATAATAAAAAATTCGTCATAACCCATCGGGAATTTTACCCTGTGCTATGAAATAAAAGCGGGGATGAAAACTTATATGACAATCCGCCGAGAATAAGAATGCGGAATATTTAGAGCGGTTTTGGGGGTGCACTAAGATCAAGACTACGACGCAGTTGGCAACTTTTTATAGAAGAGAGGTTTAGTTTATTTAGGAGAATTCATTTGAATATTTTATATTACGACTGGGATGAATTTAACGGCGCAGATTGCCGGGATGCCATGACAAGGCTGGGCCACAACGTGGAGAAAATCAGGCTGAATCTCAAGGGCTATGATGTAACCCCCGAGATTGAGCAGGCTTTTGCTGAGCAGTTTGATAGAAAAGAGGGGGGCAAAAGATATTTTGACCTGGTCTTCAGCTTTGACTATTTTCCCAATATTTCCGAAGTCTGCCAGAAGCATGGAGTTCCCTATGTATCCTGGGTTTTCGACTGCCCTCATTACACCATGGATTCCCATACCATCAATAATCCCGTCAACAGGATATTCGTCTTTGATAAGATATTATGCGCCAATTTAAGGGCAAAAGGCGCGTCCACTGTCAATCACATGCCCCTTGGAGTTAATGAAAAGAGGCTTACGGAGTTTTGCCGGGACCTTGATAATGAGACCGGCGGAAATATCATCTACGAGCATGATGTCAGCTTTCTTGGGAGTCTTTATGACAATGAATTCAACTTTTACGATCAGGTAAGATATCTTCCTCCCGAGCTTAGGGCATATATCGACCTGGTGATATCAGCCCAGGAAAAGATCTTCAGCCACGACCTTTTTACCGATGAAAAAGCTGTGACCCAGGGCCATATTGACAGGCTCCGGGAGTATATCAGGTTCGAGAAGACAGGTAAATATGAGCTTGACTACGACAATATCATGAGGGATATCCTCCGGAAAAAAGTCACCGTCAACGAGCGCAGGCATATTTTGGAAAAAATGGGACAGAACTTCGATACTGTCATCTACACCAACCCCGATGCGAGGCCTGTGGAGAACGTCTGCAACCTGGGAATTGCCGACTACAATACCAAGATGCCAAGGGTCTTCAGGCGCAGCAAGGTTAACCTCAATATCACCCTTCGCTGCATCCTTTCAGGAATTCCCTTGAGAGTAATAGATGTCCTGGCAGCAGGAGGCTTTCTCGTGACCAGCTATACCCAGGAGATTGCTGAGAACTTCGAGGACGGCGTGGACCTTGCCATTGCCCATACACCGGAGGAAATGTTACAAAAAACCGCTTACTATCTGGAACATGAGGATGAGCGTAAAGCCATCGCCCTAAACGGTCAGAAGAAGGTTCTGGAGCGTTTTTCCTATATGAAACTTCTGCCGATGGTTCTTGGGTGAGTCAATGGGGACGGTTCCAATGTCATTTAGATAAGGGTACCCCCTAGTTCCCGTTTTTAAAAAATATATTTGTTCATTAACAGAGGTGTAAAAGCCTCTGTTTTTTTGCGCTTTTTCACAAAAAAGCGCTTGACAAAGTAGTCAAAAAATGTTGCGCCGCCTTGATTATAAGGCTTTTTTAAGGAGGTGCATTCATGCGCGTTATTTCTACTGATCAGGTGAAAGATATCCTTTGTTCGACCATTGCTTCATTGCTTGAACAACGAGAGTTATTCCTTGTGAACCCGAATTCTAACTTCACAAGAACAAAAAAGATATCCTTTGAACAAACAATGCTATTCCCACTTGTAGCAGCTTCCGAGGATATTTCCTCAGAACTGCTTGATTATTTCGGCGAGGGCAACCTTCCTTCAGCCTCTTCAATGATACAGCGGAGAAATCAGATAAAACCCGAAGCCTTCATTGAACTGTTTAAAAGATTTACAAGCAAAGTACCACTAAACAAATCTTTCAATGGTTATCAGCTTGTTGCCTGTGATGGTACAAGAGTCAATCTTCCTTACAATCCTTCGGATAAAGATAGCTTTATCAAATGTATAGAAGGTAGAAGAGGCATTAATCAGGTTCATCTGAATGCTCTCTATGATGTCTTAAATGATGTCTTCATTGATGCAGAGCTTCAGTCGGTAAAAAACCTGAACGAAAAACGAGCTTTTTGTAACTTTCTCGATAAATATGCTGCTTCTGACAATAAGCGCATTTATATAGCTGATAGAGGGTATGCATCCTACAACGTTCTGGCGCACCTTGTTCATAATCAGCAACTGTTCCTTATCAGAATGTCGGAGGACTTCGCTGGTGGTCTTTGTACTGATGACAACAGATGGCTTTCCGGCGAATATGTGGACAAAGAAATAACCATCAACATAGGGCGTCATAGAGGTCTGCGTTTTCAGGCTATTGAAAACTATCACTGCTTGGCTTCAAGTAAGACATATGATTATCTTGCTCCAAAAAGCAATGATATCGATACTTTAAAGCTACGTGTTCTCAAATTTCCTATATCTGAGAATTCATATGAATACATAATTACAAATCTGCCGATGTATATATTCTCTTTGGAGACAATAAAAGATTTCTATCATCTTCGCTGGAATGAGGAGACAGCCTTCCGGTTTCTTAAATATGCAGGAAACCTGGTACATATCCATTCATTAAAAAGGACATTTCTCATACAGGAGATATATGCAAAGCTGATTCTGTACAACTTCTCTGCATTTGTCGCATCTGTAGTAGAAGATGTAAAAAAGGAAACAGCCAAGTATCTATATGTTCAAAATCATTCTAAAGCGCAAAAGATCTGTTTAAGGTTTTTACGGGGGACAATAAAAGATGTAAAAAGACTGATATCAAGGTATCTAGTACCAGTCCGGCTGGGTCGAAGCTTCGAAAGGAATCTTCGACGCCAGGCGGCTGATCCATTAGGCTACCGATAAATCACAAAAACTAAATACCCTGATAGTAGGCAGCCTTACCTGGACTGCCTGTTTGCCTTTTTCAAAAATAAGAATTTTTGACCGTAAACCCGAGAACTGGAAATATTTTGCTTGGATTTATCATACTCACTATAATAAATCATCTTTCGATCTTTTGCTATCTAAATGGCATTGGAACCGTCCCCGTTGACTCATCTATATATACTTACTCTTCTGGCTCGCAATGGCTGCTGCGATCCATTCTTTATCCATGATATTGTCGAAGGCACCGGCAACCACGGATTCATCCGCGAAGTTGTTGAACTGCGCCTGCTTCTCTTCAAGAATTCCCATCATCTCTTCATCAATGGTATATGGGCAAAGCAAACGATAAACCAGCACATTTTGCACCTGGCCCATTCTGTAAACTCTGGACAGAGCCTGGCTCTCCAGTGACGGCTTGATCTGGGGCTCACAGAAGATAACAATGCTGGCGGCCTGAATATTCAGGCCCACACCCCCGGCGATGATCTGGCAAAGAAGTACACTTCCATCGGGAGAATCCGCGAACCTGTCCACAATGCCCTGTCTTGAATCCACCGGGGTGTCTCCGCTGATAACTCCCGCGCACCTGCTTCCAAGCAGGGCCCCTACCTTCGCAATGGTCTCTCTGAAAAAGGAGTAGATAAGGACCTTCCTTCCATCATCCCCGGCCTGTTCAAGAAGCTCCAGCAGTCTGATGCACTTGGCAGATTCCGACATATCATCCTGCAAAAAAGATACCCTTCTCATATCTGAAAAGCTGCCCTCAGTTACCGCTGCCGCATAGGCAGTCAGATCCCTGCCTGTCATGCTGCACCACTCATTTTCTTCGTTGATGGGCGGCAGCTCCTTAAGAACCTGCTTCCTGGTCCTTCTGATGTAAACCGGCGCCAGGCTCTCCCTGAACTGAGGCAGGTGGCTTACATGGGCAAGACTCCTTACCTCCTTGGTCATATCAGGACGGACAAAGTCAATGAGGTTGCACATCTCCTCCACCCTGTTCTCCAGAGGAGTTCCCGTCATCAGAAGAATCCTCTCGGATTCATTATCAAGGCGCCTTATATAGGCTGTGCGCTTGGCATCTGGATTTTTCATGTAATGGGCTTCATCGATAACCAGTAGGGACAGTCTCATGTGATTGTCTATCCTGTCCACTATTTTGCCCATGGTCTCATAATTGGTTATGGCCGCTCCGCCTTCCTGCTGCCATCTGTCAAAGGAGTCATCCGCCCCGGGGCCGTGAACTATATATGTATTTATCCTGCTGAACTTCTGAATTTCTCTCGCCCAGTTAATAAGCACGCTGGCGGGACACACGATAAGATAATGATTCTTCTTTTTCTCAGTGGTCTCTATATGGGTCATGGCCGCAATGGCCTGTATGGTCTTGCCAAGGCCCATCTCATCCCCCAGAAGAACCTTCTTCTGATGGAGGATATACTTTGCCCCAAAAACCTGATAAGCTCTGAGGTTCCCGGAAAAGCCGCCAAGGTCCAGCTCTGTTCCATCGATCTCCTCCGCCAGCTGGGCAGGAATACTGTCGTAGACAAAAGCCTTGTTGCCTGTGACGCTTCCAATGTTCTCCAAAAGCGCATAGAAGTCCGCACTGTTTCTGCGGTAAGCAGCCAGAGCCGCCTCCTGTGAAGTGTGGGAAGCCGCCTGATATTCATCTATGAGACTTATCATCTTCCGGAAAAAAGCGCTATCGGTAAACTCATAGATCCTATCCGCCATATAGCGGGTTCTCTCTTTTGTCTCATTGGAGGAAAAGATCCAGCGAATACCGCTTCGTATCATCCTGCTGCCGGCGATCTCCGTGGCGAATTTATCCAGATTCGCTGCAGGCTCCGCAAAATCCCGCCGCAGCTTCTCACTGTTGATATAATTGGCCAGTTCGGTTATAAGCTCAACCTTGCTCTCATCAAGACTGACAGCCTGCCCCGAGGATAAGCTGTTGGCGAACTGGGTGATCACCCGGTGGATGGCCTCTGTCTGCTTTTCTCCTATCCCGTCCACCGCCTGAAGCTGATAATCCGTACAGGCAGCCACATCCCCCAGGGTCTTGTAGCCCGCATCCATAAGGGCCTGAACCCTTATGCCTGCCTTGGCATTTTTCAGCTCCTCCACGGAATAGTTGTAGAGCTCCTGCCTTGCCAGCACCCCTGCTTCCTTCCCGCAGAGGGTCTTTATGTTTTTTTCCTGAACAGTTCTGTCATCAAAAAAGCTCTTGAAGGCACCATTGGTGTCGTCGATGGCCTTGATCAGCTGTTTTAAATCTTTAAAATTTGGTTTATTCATAGACACACTATAGACCGGAAATTAGTAAATGAAACTAGAATTCAATCATCCTTGTAATTCTTAAGGGCATTGGTCATTTCTTCTGCTTCGTTTTTGGAAAGCAGATATGAGATCAGGGCAGTGATAAAGTACACTGCCGCAACGCTTCCTGCCACTGTAAGAGCACCGGATAAGGATAAGTCAAACCAGTTAAATAAGCTTCCCAGCCCCATGATGATGGCGCAGAGCACAATATAATGCCCCACTCCCAGCAGTATCCTTACGGGCACTCCCATGGGCTTTTTGGGATTGATGGAAAAAACAATTGTGGTCACCAGAGATGTTGCCAGACTTGCACAGAAGATCTGAGGAATTATCTCAACCCAGATGGTGTCGTATCTGAAAATACTGATCCACACCACCAGCATGATCGCTGTATTTATTATCACAAACCATTTTAATAGATCGGTCAAAAAAGTTTTCATATGCTTATGTTCAGCCTCCCCTCTTACTTTCCTATTCCCAGCTTTTTCTTAAGTTCAGGAACATAGCCCCTGGAGATAATGATGTCCTCTCCGTTTCGAAGGCTCGCTATAAACCTTCCGTTAAACTCCGGGCTCAGATGGTCGATGGCTCTGATATTTACTATGGCGTTTTTGGATATTCTGAGAAAAGAAGAATCAGAAAGAAGCTCTTCTATTTCAAAGAGCTTTTTCCTGGTCTCATAGCAATTTCCCCTGGTATAGGCAAAGACACGGTTGTCTGTGGCATCAAAGTACAGGATCTCCCTGGTGGGAACCATCTGTATGCTCTCATCCGCATAGAGGGCCATGGTGTCCTTGCTGACGCCGTCCTTTAGCCGGCGCACCAGCTTCAGGACTTCGTCGTTTAGTTCTGCCATTTTTATTATAATTTCGTCTTCTTCACCGGGCATCGGTGTTTCAATAGTTATCTTCATTATCTGTCTTTCTTTTTGCAAACTGTTAAACAAATTGTGGAAAGTACGATGAATACAACCCCCACAGCTATAAGTATACCTACTTTTCCGTACTGGGACAATTGTGTATTGCCAAAGAAGAGCTCCATTCCCATGGCCTTGTCCACTTCGCTTCTGATGATCTCTGGAGTTCCCTCAAAAAAGCTGCTCTCTAAAGGCTTCAGCATAACTTTTCTAAAGAGTGATGTTCCGTAAATAAAGGGGAAGCACTTAACCACCTTCTGCATGGTATCGCTCATGGAGCCCATGGGGAAATAGATTCCCCCAAGAAATCCTGCCAGGGTTCCAAGGATGATTCCGATGCCGCTCCAGGCGCTCTGGCTCTTGATTACAGTTGCCAGAAGGAACATAATTGCTGCGTAAACGAAGGTGTTCAGCATGATAAGAAGGATCAGCTCCAGATTGGTTTCAAGAGGAAGAAGGTCAATTCCGTTGATAACACCGATGATCTCTGTGATAACGAGAGTAACAATGCTCATGATAACTCCTGCTGCCCAGGCTGCTGAGATGTACCCCAGAACAAAAACCGGTCTCTTCACAGGCATTACCATCAGAGAGTTCAGACGGTTACCGGTCCTGTCTTTTATCATGTTGGAAAAAAATGCGTGGGTCACGGTTGATGCATTGATGGTCATGATGCCGGCGCAGGTCCAGAGGAAGCTGAAGTTCTTCACATAGTTAGCATCCTCGTCGCCCCCTCTTCCGGGCACCAGCCTGATGGCATCAAGGAGACTGTCGTTATTGATATCCCCCAGGAAAAATACCATAAGAAGGATGATTATAAGCATTGATAACAGTGAGAAAAATACTGCGGAATAGTCTCTGAAATACAGGTAAAGATTTCTTTTATTTATTGCAAGGAAACTTCTCATTATACTGCCCTCCCAAGTCCGTTAGTTACATTTAAAAATACGTCGTCCATTTTGCCCTGAATGATCTCGAAACCATCGATGATGCCCTTTAGGGAGCCGGCCTTTTCTGCGGCTTCAAAAGGATTCTTTGTCAGGGCGTACCCCCCGTAGGAGGTGGCTACCAGGTTTTCTTTTCCCATAAGCTCCGTAACTTTCCCAAGCTTATCTTCGCTGAAATAGAGCTTTAAGCTGTCACTGGCAAATCGCTCCTTGAGTTCGAAGGGAGTGCCCTCCGCCAGCTTTTTGCCCTTGTCTATGATGATGATCTTGTCTGCGGCCTGGGCTTCCTCCATGTAATGGGTGGTGAGGAAAACTGTCATGTCTGTGGTTCCTCTAAGCTGCTCCACCGCTTCCCACACATCCACTCTGGTGGCGGGATCAAGGCCAGTGGTGGGCTCATCCAGAAAAAGAATCTTTGGTGAGTGCATCAGTGCGAAGGCTATTTCGCAGCGCCTCTTCTGGCCTCCGGAGAGAACTCTGTATCTTTTATCCATGATGTCCGAGAGCTTTAAGATATCTGAAAGGTCTGACAGGCGGCTCTTTATCCGGCCGTCCTCCATACCCAGCATCTTTGATCTTGTGACAATGTTTTCTTTTACTGTGAAGAGATCATCCAGAACGTTGGACTGATATACCACACCGATGGACTTTCTGATTTCCATATCTTCTTTTCCAAGCTTATAGCCGCAAAGATATGCCTCTCCTTCGTCGGGGGTAAGTATTGTTGAAAGCATGTTGACGGTGGTGGACTTGCCCGCTCCGTTTACTCCCAGGAATCCGACAAAGTCTCCCTGGCGGATCTCAAATCCAAGGTTATCAACTGCATTAAATTTTCCGTATCTTTTTGTGAGATTTTTGATTTCTATGGAATTCATTGCGCCTCATGTCCTTTCGTTTTATCTGATGATCAGATGATAGAACATGAGGCGCAAAGGCAAAATAGATTTTAAGGTAAGATGTATTTTTCAGAAGGTAAGTTGCAATTATGGAAGACTAAATATTACTTGGCTGCTGCAAAACCCTTCTCCAGGTCTGCGATGATATCGTCGATATGCTCTGTACCGATGGAGAGTCTGATGGTGCTCTGGGTTATGCCCTGATCAGCCAGCTCCTCGTCGTTGAGCTGTGAATGTGTGGTGGTTGCAGGGTGGATAACAAGGCTCTTAACATCAGCAACATTGGCAAGAAGAGAGAATATCTCCAGGTTGTCGATGAATTTCCAGGCTGCCTCTTTTCCACCCTTTATCTCAAAGGTAAAGATTGAAGCTCCGCCGTTAGGGAAATACTTCTCATAAAGAGCGTGGTCAGGGTGATCCTTAAGTGAAGGATGGTTAACCTTCTCTACCTGAGGGTGATTAGCTAAAAACTCCACTACCTTCCCAGTATTCTCAGCGTGTCTGTCGAGACGAAGTGACAGTGTCTCCACACCCTGAAGAAGCAGGAATGCGTTGAATGGAGAAATGGTTGCTCCTGTATCTCTAAGAAGGATAGCTCTGATGTAGGTTACAAATGCAGCAGGGCCTACCACATCATAGAAGGATACGCCGTGATAGCTTGGGTTGGGAGCTGCGATCTGAGGATAGTTGCCGCTCTCCTTCCAGTTGAACTTGCCGGCCTCAACGATGATTCCGCCGAGGGTTGTGCCGTGGCCGCCGATGAACTTGGTGGCTGAATGAACTACGATATCAGCGCCGTGCTCGATGGGTCTGATAAGATATGGTGTTCCGAAGGTGTTGTCGATAACCAGTGGAAGACCGTGCTTGTGGGCGATCTCTGCGATGGCATCGATATCAGGAATATCACTGTTGGGATTACCCAGGGTCTCAAGATAGATGGCTCTTGTATTCTCCTTGATGGCTCCCTCAACCTCTGCAAGGTTATGAGCATCTACAAATGTAGTTGTAATGCCGTACTGTGGAAGAGTGTGGGCAAGAAGGTTGTAGCTTCCTCCGTAGATGGTCTTCTGAGCTACGATGTGTCCGCCGTTTGCTGCCAGAGCCTGAATAGTATAAGTGATGGCTGCTGCTCCGGATGCTACAGCAAGAGCTGCGCTGCCGCCCTCAAGAGCTGCGATTCTCTTCTCAAAAACGTCCTGTGTGGAATTGGTAAGTCTTCCGTATATATTTCCTGCATCAGCAAGGCCGAATCTGTCAGCGGCGTGCTGTGAGTTTCTGAATACATAAGAAGTTGTCTGGTAAATGGGCACTGCCCTTGCGTCTGTAGCCGGATCCGGCTGCTCCTGTCCAACATGTAACTGAAGTGTCTCAAATCTGTAATTGCTCATACCCTTTATCTCCTCTCGAATTTGTTTTCGTCTTGGCTGTTTTTGTTGAAAAAATCATATAACGTATTTACCTACTGTGTCAATATGTTTTATAATAACTTTGATTTATAGAATGTGATAAGATATGATTAATTCTTCCCATCTGCGATATGATATAAAGTAGAAGGGAATGATACCCCGAAAGGAGCAGACTATGTTTTCAACCAAAGGACGCTATGCACTTCGAGTAATGATTGATCTGGCACAGCAGAACAGCGAGGAGTTTATTCCTCTTAAGGATATCGCCGAGAGGCAGGATATTTCCAAGAAGTATCTGGAGATTATCGCAAAAGAGATGGTGAAGGGAGGCCTTATCATAGGCGCCAGCGGTAAGCACGGCGGCTACAAGCTTAAGAAGGATCCTTCCGAATATTCCGTTGGAGAGATAATAGAACTTATGGAGGGCCCCATGGCACCGGTGGCCTGTCTTGCAGATCCTGAATACGAATGTAACAGAAAGGGCAAATGCAAAACTCTGCCCATGTGGACAGAGTTCTACAATTTGGAAAGAGATTTCTTTTATGGAAAGAAGCTAAGCGAGTTAGTGAATTAACACCCCTTTAACGGGGAATAAGCTTAAACAGCGCAGTGTTCTTGTAGGCGATGGGACTGTCATATTCAAAGGCCACTATAGCATCCGAAGTGGCAGTGACAGTCTGCAGAACCTCTGAGGTATAGGGATCCGTGATATACGCAAGAACCTGCCCCTCCAGTACTTTTTCCCCGGCCTTTACCAGGGATTCCAAAAAGCCTGCTGCCCCGGCTCTTATACTGACAAATTTCTCACTTTCAACAACTCTGGAACTGTATCCCTGAAATCCCCTGTATTCAATGATTCCCACCTTATTAAGAAATGACAGAACAGCGTTTATTCCCTGTCCTGCGCTTATCTTGTCTATTTTCTCCGTGCTGGAGGTGTAAATGGAAAAAGCATCCGTCTCCCAGATCTGCCAGTTGTAATTCAGCGTGGCTGTGTCAAAGGGCCTGGGATTATGGAGCACCACAAAGGGAAGTCCGAACTTTTTTGCCAGCTCCACATTCTCGATGCCGGTCTTCATCATCCTTATCTGGGGCACAAAATGTCCCGGCATATAAAAGGATGCGAACTGTATTCCATACTTATAATCCTTTATCTTATCAAAGATCCCTCCCGCTATTCTCTGTGTGGTCTCACCCTTGTCATAGCCCGGAAACATCCTGTTGATGTCTGTATTATCAATGCTCCAGAAGCGCTTCTTGATGTTCACGGAATAGGGATTGCCGCAGGGAATAACCATAATGGAATGACCTTCCCTTATCCTTCCCTTTTTCTCAAGCTTCTTAAGTTCCTGTATCAAAAGGCTGCAGCAGTAGATCTGCTGGTACTCGTTTCCGCGAAGGCTTCCCATGATGCACACAGACTTTTCTCCGGTTCCGAATTCATAGCCCTTCACCCTGAAATCATCCCTGTATAAGCCCTTGAATGAATAAATCACTGTCTCCTTCATACATTTTTCCCCAACACTTCTTCTTTTAAAATTCTGCCCATAAGAGAGCCTTCTTCCACCACCGGGTACTCTCGCACGGTAAAGATCATGCCGTTCTCGGGAGCCTTTATCTCCGCCATGGTCTCTCCCGTCAGAGGATTGATGATCTTTCCCACGATCTCGTTCTTTTTTACCCTGCTGCCATGGGGCTTCTCCTTCATGTAGATTCCGGAGCAGGGAGCGTTCAGATAGCAGACGTCCGCACCATCGGCGTCGTAGGCCACTATGGAATCCTTAACTCCCGAAACCTCACCGCTCCACATTCCAAGTCTGTTCATCAGGGAAAAGATTCCGTTGCAGAGCTGATGTCCGTATTCCAGAGTTATCCTCATTCCCACACCCATCTCCACCACCAGGGTTCTGGTTCCCCTGCTGTTCAGGGAATGGGCCAGGGTGGACTCAAGAACGGTGCTGGCTCCGTGGACCCAGATAAGATCCATGTTGGCGTACTTGGCAATAGGCACCAGCTTCTTTGCATGGATCTCATTGATCCTTATCTGAGGGATCTCTGTCAAAAAGATATTGCTGGCATGGATGTCAATGACCAGGTCCGCCCCGGTGAGCTCCTCCACTATCTTGGAAGCCATGTATTCGTTCATATCTCCCTCTTCATTGCCGGGGAAAATACGGTTCATATCAAGGTCAAAGGCCGGGATTCCTCGTGTGATCGAATCAATTCCAAAGGGGTTCATGGCGGGGTAGATATCCACAATTCCCTTAAGCTTGCCGGCGTGTTCTCTTATGCGGTTGGCAATCTCGTAGCAGACATACTGCCCCTCCAGCTCATCTCCATGGATTCCGGTGACGATACAGATACGCTTTTTGACGCCCCTGCTGTCATCCATTATCCTGTGCTTTTTTATGACATATTCCTCATCCACAGGAAGGGGGATCCGCACCACATCCTCTATGGATTCAATAAGTTCCTTCATCCGTCACCTCTTCTACAATTACGCTTATTTCCTGATCCTGTGTCACATTGCCGGTGAAGATTCCCTGATTCACAAGGCAGTCCGAAAAGTCCCTGCCGTTGGATATCTTGATATAGTCTTCATCCACCATTTTCCTGTTGGTGGGGTCATAGCCGATCCATTTATGGTCCTCCCAGACCTCCACCCAGGCATGGGAGCTGCCTTCTCCCATCATCATTCCCGCCACATAGCGGCAGGGGATCCTCTCTATCCTGCAGAGGGATAACATGATATGGGCGTAGTCCTGACATACTCCGATTCCACCTGTTATAGCTGCTTCCGCAGTGGTATCCATACCGGTGTAGCCCTGGCCATACCGGAAAGAATCAGCGATACTCTCCATTATGTACAGGGCTTTTTCTCTTGTGGAACCTCGTAGCTTTGGCTGCAATTGGTTATAAAAATCAAATATTCCGGTTCCCGGTCTTGTTATGGGGGTCTGATATCTGTACATGCCCACCCTGTGGATCTCCGAAGCCTTCTCGTACTCAGAGATTCCGGTGGTGACCACCCCTGTAACGTCAAAGCCAAAGCTTTGATGATATTCATTGGTATAGCCGAAAAGAGTTATGTTGCCATAGGAATCGGTATTTTCACTTGTTATGTGATCCGGGTAAACAGAAACTGCAATCTCCTCTATCCTCTGCATATCTGTGTCATGAGGAATGCATTTAAGTGAAAAACGGTGATCATGCACCACTCCGCTGAAGGACAGTTTCATGTGATACCCAAATTTGAGTTTTTTCACAAAGTATCACCTACCAGTTTTTCAACAGATTCTATAAGGGTTGCATAGGGCAGATCATCCAGCTGCACCAGGTAATTCACGTGGGCAAGGGTCTTGGGACTGTACCTCATGGTGCTCTTATCTATTCTGTTTGACAGTCTTCTTGCCTCTCTTCTAATCTTTTCCGGAGCTTCCTTGATCCTTGCGTAGAGGTCGATCCTCTCCACCAGCTTTCCCACCTTGATCATGTTCCTTATCTGGGACTCGTCGATGTCATCATCCGCCATGCCCCAGAAGGCCACGAGATTGTCCGTTACCCTCTGGAGTCCTATCAGCGGAGCCTTGGAGATGGCCGCCTGATTCATGGCGTAAACCGCCAGCTGAATATAGGACAGGGTGTCGCTTCCTATCTCCTCACGAAGCACGATGGCATTGTCATAGGCTCTCATGAGATTGGAAAAAATGGAATTTTCATCCTCCAGTGAAAAGCAGTATTTTCTGCTGAAATCCTCCTTGGAGGTATAGATATTCGGAATGTCCTGGCTCTTACAAAAAGCTAAGTACTCTTTTTCCTCCACATCGATCATGGAGTCGAACCTGGACTCAAAGATCTTGATGGTGGAATATACCCGCTCCGTGTATCTCCCCAGCCAGTACAGTCTGTCGGTGTTTTCTACTGAGATAATACCCATGTATCCTTAAAACCTCCTCCCTGCGATGAATTAACAATAAATGAATCAGGATTTCTGGAGAACCTTGTAAGGCCGCTCTTCCAGACCATAGGCTCCTCCGCCATCAGAACGAAAGCACGAAGATCCGCTTTTCTCGGAAGGAGCTGTCCCTTTTCCATGATGTCGATATCAAGGAAATCAATGACCTCCTGAGCTATGAATCTTCTGGGCTCGGCCCTTAGCATATCCTTGAATTTAACCTTTTCCTCAGCGGTCATCTTGTTTCCGAAGACTACGCCGTAGCCGCCTGCCTCCGCCACATCCTTGAGAACCAGGTCGTCGAAGTGCTCCATAACGTACTTCATATCCTCCTCATAGTAGGGCAGATATGTGGGTGCGTTGTTAAGAATGGGCTCCTCACCCAGGTAATAGCTGATCATCTTGGGAACAAAGTAGTAGATTCCCTTGTCGTCCGCAACGCCGTTACCCGGCGCATTTATCAGCGCCACGTTGCCCTTCCTGTAGATGTCGAAGATATGCGGAATGCCGATGACCGACTCCCTGTTGAAGTTCATGGGATCCAGATACTCGTCGGAGATACGCCTGTAAACTGCGCCTACTCTCTCTTTTCTTCCGGAATAATCTATGAAATACAGATGATCGTTCTCAACGATAAGCTCACTTCCCGATACCAGATGTGCCCCGGTCTTCTCCGCCAGATAGGAATGTTCAAAGTACGCGGCGTTGTATCTTCCCGGCGTAAGGATGACGGTGTGACCTCCCACGTTGACGTGGTCCATGGTGCGCCTAAGAAGCTGCGCGTAGTTTCTGTTATCCTCTATGTGCCTTCCGGTAAAAAGATCCGGTGCGCTGCGCCTTGCTATCTTCCTGGCAATCATGGGATAAGAGGCTCCTGAGGGGATCCTTAAATTATCCTCTAAGATATACCACTCACCGTTTTTCCCCTGTACCAGATCTATTCCGGAGATGTGCGAGTATATGCCCTTTGGCGGCATTACCCCCTCGCACTGGTGGAGATATCCGCTTCCTGCGTAGATGAATTCCTCCGGAACCACTCCGTCTTTTACTATCTTCTTGTCCCCGTAGATATCCTTGATAAACAGGTTAAGGGCCATAACCCTCTGCTTCAGGCCCTTCTCCAGAAAGGCAAATTCCCTGCCGTCAATGACCCTGGGGATCATGTCAAAGGGAAAAAGCTGTTCCTTGAACTCGTTATTCTTATATATCCCAAACTTTACTCCATACCGGGCCAGCTGCTCGTTGACGTCCCCTGCGCCAGCGTACAGCTCCATTTCCTCAACCCGTTCTTTTTCACTGAAAATATCCCTATAGGTTGTCATACTTTCTGCTCCCTTCTCCTCTTTTTCCCCCACAAAGCAAATGACATGCCGCTTTGCTCATCCTTCTGCATCTTTTCATAGATAAGGTCAAAGTTCAGGACAAGCCCCACGAAAATTCCGATCAAAGTATCCAGGGATCTGTTCAGCACAAACACATAAGGATTCTCATCCATCAGATGATTGACAACAATACTCAGGAACACCACACAGGAAAAATAGGATGCCTTCTTCTGATTGATGACCACCGTGGTGTAGATAACAGGTATCAGCACCACAGATATTGCCACGTAATGTAAAAAGCTGTCGCCACTGCTTGAAATGTGGAGCTTAACAAGCAAATATATAAGTCCGTACAATGCTCCGATCATGGTCCCTATGGTACGCTGAATGGCATTTCCCAGAGTGTTCTCCGTCTTATTCTGAATGCACCACAGAACCGCCAGTGCAGAGTAAAAAGGCGTTCCATGCTTGCCCCTGAGGAAATAAATCGCAAAGCAGATCAGCACCCCCAATGCTGATTTGATTATCCGCATCCCTATATGCGGAAGGTGCGTCATACCGGGTCTCATTTCTCTTCCTTTCACGGTGCAACGAAAAGGCGCCTCGGAATCCATTCCGAAACGCCTTTGTTCCATTGCACACTATGAGAATAATGTAATGAAAAAGAAAAGGCGCTCTGAAACACTAAGTGAATCAAAACGCCTTTGTTTGTATACAAGTATACGTACAGCTGACTATTCTGGCAATTGTCATTTTTTTACAATATTGTTGGTGAATTCCAAGGATATATTAAGTATATTAGCCAATCTCCACAGGATTCTCGGCTATATACTGCTCCAGGATCTCTGCTGCATCCCCGATGATCTCGGGGCAGGGACGCTTCTTGTAATACTCTGTGGTCCTTGCTTCCGGTACGGGAACGTCGTGCTTGACGCTAAGACCAAGCATCTCACGGCAGACTATGGTACCGTGTTTTTCCTCAAATCTGCGGGCCAGCTCCTGGATCCTGGCGTAGTGATCAGCCTTGACCTGGCCTGTCTCAGGGCCCTCGTAGCCATAGAGAAATCCTGCCACCATAAACATTCCTGTCACGGAGCCGCAGACCTCGCGAAGCCTTCCCATGCCGCCTCCGAAGGAAGAGGACATCTTTGACAGGGTCTTTTCATCTATAGGAAGCATGTCCGCAAAGGCCAGCACTATGGACTGGGAACAGTTATATCCCTTCATGAAATTGTCCATTGCCATTTCTCTTCGTGTCATAAAAATTCTCCTCGTTCTTTTTTCCCAATGATAGCACAATAAAAAAAGAGCACACAACCCTTTCGAGTCATGTGCCCAATATTATTACTCTTTAACACCACCGATTGTAAGACCTGCAACGAAGTATCTCTGCAGGAAAGGATAGAGCATAACGATAGGTGCCATGGTGATGATGGTTGCTGCTGCTCTTACGGAAACAGGAGTGATATTAACCTGGGTTCCTGTGGTGGCAGCTCCTGCGTTACCCTTAAGACTGGTAACGGCTGAGAGCATCTTCATCAGCTCGTACTGCAGTGTTGTGTACTGATCTGCCATACGGTTGTAGAGCATTGTATCGAACCAGGAGTTCCACTGACCTACAGCTACGAAAAGAGCGATGGTAGCGTAGATGGGCTTACAAAGAGGTGAAACCACTGATACAAAGATCTTCATGTAGCCTGCGCCGTCGATCTGGGCTGCTTCCTGAAGGGACTCGGGAAGTCCTTCCATATAGGTTCTCATAACCAGCATGTTGAAACCGCTGATCATTCCGGGAATAACGTATACCCAGAAGGAATTGGTAAGAT
>JAEEGI010005197.1_pt1 | contig 30115 bp, 20 predicted proteins | sample 8958751 | NCBI WGS metagenome assembly JAEEGI01 (sample SAMN16246545, study PRJNA631951) | gut metagenome | biome: gut microbiome; feature: rumen; material: KS-attached | host: Bos | place: Iran: Karaj | collected 2018-10 | reverse complement strand
GATTGCGCGCCTTTGTCCTGCCCGTTGAACGCACTATCTAAACGTCAATGAAGAAGATACTGGTTATTTTGGCCATGGTGACGGTTACCGCGACAATGAACGTCGCGGTAGCCCAGTTCACCCAGGAACATTCCAAACCCGCCAAGAGCAAGAAGCAGCGGGTGGAACCGTCGTATGCCTGGAGCGTGAGCGATCCGCTGGGATTGCACTTCGACTCGACCATCGATACCATTCACCTCGACTACCACCGCACGATGGTGCCGTCGCTGGTAAGTGACGCATGGCTCACCACAGGCAACTATGGCGCACCGGGCCAAAACCAGATTTTCTTTGAACGTCCGGCAGCAACCGGCGAGTTCTTCTTTGAAGATGCCATCGGGGCATGGATGCACGACACGGGCACGATGCGCTTCTACAACACGCGCATTCCCATGACGTTGCTCAGCCACTCCACCGGCGGCGACAAGTACAGCAACCTGGACCGCACAAAACTGGAATTCTCGGGCAACGTGAACCGCAAGACCCAGGTGGGCGGCGGCATCGATTACATCTATTCCAAGGGCTCCTATGACGTGCAGGCCGACAAGGACTTCACTTGGCGCCTGTACGGCTCGCACATGGGCGACCGCTACGAACTGCAGACGTTCTTCAACCACTACAACTACACCACCAAGGAAAGCGGCGGCATTACCGATGACCGTTACATCACCGATCCTGCCGAGGTGCAGGGCGGCGTGACCCGCGTGGACAACAAGAGCATCCCCACCCTGCTCAGGGCCGCCCACAGTCACCTGGAGGGCAGCCAACTGTGGCTCAACCAGCGGTATAAAGTGGGATTCTACCGCTATCGCCGCGACAGTGTCACCGACACCGTCATCGACCGCACCTACGTGCCGGTGACGAGTTTCATCTGGACGCTTGACTTCAAGCACGGCAAGCACCAGTTCCTGAACAGTGACGGATATGAGGACACCACCTTCTTTAACAACACCTATCTGGCACTGGGCGGCACCGACGAGACGACCCGCTACTGGCGATTGCGCAACACCGTCGGGGTGTCGATGCTGGAAGGCTTCAACAAGTACGCCAAATTCGGCTTCGCCGTGTATGGCACTCACGAGGTGCGCCGTTACACCCAGGTGACCGATACCGTCACGGGCACAGACCTTGCCCAAAGACTTGAGACGCTACCCGTCTCGGTTCCCCACAGCACGACGCAAAACGTGATGTGGCTGGGCGGCCAGCTGACCAAGCAACAGGGTTCGCTTCTGCGCTACAACGCTCAGGCACAGTTCGGTGTGCTGGGCGACGTGGCCGGTGAAGTGGATATCACTGGTGACGTGACCACGCGCTTCAGGATGCTGGGTGACACAGTCAGCATCAAGGGCTATGGCTATTTCAAGAATCTGTCGGTGCCCTACTTGCTCAAACATTTCATTTCCAATCACTTTGCCTGGGACAACAGCTTCTCCAAGACCAAGCGCGTGCGCGTGGGCGGCGAACTGGACATCCCGTTCACGTGGACCAACGTGAACGTGGGCTATGAGACCCTGACCGACTACATCTATTGGGACACCTATGGCCTGCCCGCCCAGCATGGCGGCGCCATCCACGTGCTGAGCGCCCGATGGCGGCAAGGTCTGCATTTCAAGGCCTTCAACTGGGAGAACAGCGTCACGTTGCAGACCAGCATCAACGAGCAGGTGCTGCCGTTGCCCAAATTCGCGGTTTACAGCAACCTGTATGCGACCTTTGCCATCGCACGCGTGCTGCACGTGCAGATGGGCGTTGACTGCAACTACTACACCAAGTACTACGCTCCGGTTTACAACCCCGCCACGATGACCTTCGCCAGTCAACAGGAGATGAAATGCGGCGGTTTCCCGTTGATGAACCTCTATGCCAACTTCAAGATGAAGCAGGCCCGGTTCTTTGTCGCCTGGACCCACTTCAACCAAAAGGTTCACAGTGGTGACGCCTATTTTGCCACCCCACACTACCCGCTCAACCCCGCCCGCCTGCAAGTGGGCGTATCGGTCAACTTCGTGAATTGACCTTGAGTTGATTTATACCATTAGGTTTCTTTCTGTTGATTTTCAATGGTTTTTTGTTCAAAAAAATCGTTGAAACGCATTTTTATAAGCCAATTTATTGTAACTTAGCGACGTGAAATCTCGAAAAGGATACTAATTCTAATTGTTATAAACCATTAACTAGTTATTTATGAGAAAGTTACTCCTCATTGCCGCCCTCCTGTTCGCGGCAACGTCGGTAATGGCCGGCAACGTTGATTTATTGACCGCGCAGACCAAAGCCGCCAATTTCCTGAAATCCAAGGCTCCCCAGGGTCGCCTGATGACCTCGGCTCCCACCGTCAAGTGGACCCACGAGGTGAAGAACTCAAGCAATGCCTCTTTGGCTGCTTACTACATCGTCAACACCGACAAGGGCTATGTGATTGTCGCTGGTGATGACCGTGCACGTGAGATTCTCGCTTACGGCGACGGAACCCTTACCGACCTGAACGACCTGCCCGATGCCATGCAGCTCTACCTTAACAAGTTCCAGAAACAGATTGAGTACCTCCAGACTCATCCCGGCCTGCAGGTTCAAAAGGCTGTCAATCGTGGTGGCGTGTCGGTTGAGCCTCTGCTCAAGACCGCTTGGTCTCAGGGTAAGCCTTATAATATGTACTGCCCTAAAGTGGGTCGCGACTACTGCAAGGTGGGCTGCTCGGCTCTCTCGCTGGCCCAGGTAATGAGGTATTGGGAATATCCCGCCGGTTCTCCCGCCCTTCCTGGCTACACCGGTGAGGAGTTCGGTATCACGGTTCCTGCGCTGCCCGAATACACGTTTGACTGGGACAACATGTGGGATACCTACGAAGATTATACTTCAGAGTCGGCTATTGACCGCATACCTGAAGTGAACAAGAACGCGATCACCTACTTCCTTCGCTATGTGGGTCAGGCCGAGACGATGGACTATGGCACAAATATGAGTGGTGCCGAATACCCCGAGATTATGCAGGCCATCCGCACCTTCGGTTATGACGAGGGTGTCCACATCGAGATGAAGTGGGATTATGATGACGGTACCGTTAATTATACCGAAGAGGAATGGGGCGAACTGATCCAGTCCGAACTCATTGCAGGCCGTCCCCTGGTATATTGCGCATTCGACACCTCGGGTGAAGGCGAGAACATGACTCTCTTGGGTCACGCTTTCAATGTTGACGGTTACGATGCCGAGAATGATATGTATCACGTGAACTTCGGTATGGCTTCAACACTGAACGCTTACTATGCCCTCGACGCTTTCCAGATCGACTATGTAACGGTTTATGACTTCTTCCCCTTGCTGTTCGCAGGTCTGCAGCCCCCCGGTCTCTCGACCGATCCCCGCATCCTGGTTGACAAGCAGAACGTGAATATGGCATGCTATGCCGGTGAAACCGCTACCGACACTATCACCGTCAAGGGTCAATACCTGACCGAAGGCATTGCTGTAGACCTCAACGATGAGAACGGCGTCTTCTCGATCGATGTGAATTCCATCGCTCTTGACCAGGTAGGTAACGCCAAGATTATTGTAACCTACGCACCCCAGGCCGTTGGCACCCACAATGCCACAATTACCCTGACGAGTGAGGGCGCTAACGACAAGGTCGTTACCCTGAAGGGTACTGCCACCAATGCTCCCCTCGTGGTCTATGATCCCAAGATGCTCCCCGCTGACAGCACTTATATCACCAAGACCTCGTTCCGCGCCGACTGGACCGACCAGACCGTGCCTGAGAACGTTGTCAGCTACACCCTCGAGGTGAACCAGAAACCCACCAGCGGCCTGATTGCACAAGCTGATTGGAGCGAGGTGCCCTCATCGGGCAGTGCTGCCAGCTACATGCCCGAGGGTTGGACCTACAATGGCAGTGTTTATCTTGAAGGTGGCTACATCTCGGTTTCAAGCGGTTACAGCATCTTCACTCCTGAGCTTGATCTCACGGGCTTTGACAAGGTAACCGTTGTCGTCAGGGCTAAGAACGAATATTCCTGGACCAACTCTGCCATCTCGGTAAAAACCAGCGTTGATAGCAAATATGCTGAGTTTACATCTGATTTTGCCGATTACACCTTTGTATTGAATTGTGGTGGCAGTGAGAAGATTGAGATTTATTCCGAGCTCTACTATCCCAATATTCAAATCGTTAAGGTATATGCTGGTGAAGTGACCGCACCGCAACTGCGTGCTACCGAAGATGGCAACGAAACCAAGCGCGTGATCACCGGTATCACCGACAAGTTCTACACGGTGAACAACCTGCTGGCCGAGGGCACCTTCCTCTACAAGGTAAAGGCCCTGTACACCGACGGCACCGAGAGCGCTTGGAGCAACACGCAGATGGTGACCCTGTTTGATAACGGTCCTGCTCCTCACGAGTTTGAAGTGGGTGACGTGAACCACGATCACTCAGTCAACATTGCCGATGTAACTGCACTCATCGACTACCTGTTGGGTAGTGGCAGCGTCTGCACGACTTGCGCTAATGTCAACGGCGACGACGGTATCAATATTGCCGACGTGACCGCACTGATCGACAAGCTGCTGAACAGCGGTAACTAATCGATTATAATCGACATCAAATAACAGAGCAGGCATGGAGCGACTTTCATGCCTGCTCTGTTGTTGATACAGGGACATTACACATCCCATGGCCTGTGCCAAAAGACCGACTGCCGTAAAACCGCGAAATATTTGGCATTCCCCTCGGCTTTCACTACCTTTGCACAATCCAACCATAACTACCAAACCATAAAATGAAAAGAATACTTTTCCTTGCTTCGCTGCTGATCACGGTAACACAAGCCTGGTCGGCAACCGTTGATGTCAAGAGCGCCCAGGCCACAGCCCAACGCTTTCTGCAGCAAACTTCTGCAGGCCGCATCTCGGCGCATACCAACCTGCGGCTAACGCACACCGAAATGAATTCCAAAGTCCCGACTGAACCTGTTTATTACATCTTCAATGCGGACCATGGGTTTGTCATTGTCTCGGGCGACGACCGCGCCCAGGCCATCCTTGCCCACGGCGACCAAGCTCTTGACATGAGTCGCCTGCCCAATAACATGAAGTTCTGGCTGAGCACCTATAAGCGGCAGATGGAGTTCCTGCAGGCTCATCCCGGACTGATGGTAGATCCTCCCGTGCGCGGCAATCCCGACATGCCAGCCATCCAACCGTTGCTCAGCGCCAACTGGGACCAGCTGGAGCCCTACAACATGCATTGCCCGACCCTGGATGGTGAATTGTGCGTAACGGGCTGCCCCGCCACCTCGCTGTCGATGGTGCTGTACTACTGGAAATACCCCACACAGGCTATCCCTGCCGTGGACGGCTACATGAACATGACCGGTGGTTTCCAAATACCCGCCCTGCCATCTACCACCTTTGACTGGGACAACATGCTCGACAACTATGAAGGCGTGGACTATACTCCTGAGCAGGCCGATGCGGTAGCCTGGCTGATGCGGTATGTGGGTCAGGTCGAACGCATGGACTACAGCCCCGAGGGCAGCGGAGCCCAAGCCGATGACATCTTACGTGCCGTGAGGTTCTTCGGATATGACGAGACCGCCCACGTGGCCACAAAATCGATAGCCGACTACTTTGGCAACGAGACCGAACTGATTGACGACGAGGAGTGGGCCACCATGCTGCAGAACGAATTGTTTGAGGGCCGTCCTGTGGTCTATTGCGCCTTTGACTACTCATCAAATTACGGCTGGAGCGGCCACGCTTTTAACGTTGACGGCTACACCCCCGCCACCAACACCTATCATGTAAATTGGGGCTGGAGCGGTATCGGCAACGGTGACTTTGCCCTGAATGCCTTCAACTATGGCAGGTATTCCTTCAGTATTGAGCAGCAGATGATTATGGGCATCCAGCCACCTGCCACAACTCCCACGCTGCGTGTCTCACCATTGCAGCTGAACATGGAGGCCTATGTTGACCAGAGCGCTACTGCCACATTCAACGTCAAGGGACTGCTACTTGTTGATGGCGTGACGTTGACGCTCGATGATGCTGATGGGGTCTTTGCACTGGATAATGACCACATCGGCATGGACGACGCCCTCGACGGGGTAACTGTCACCGTGACCTATTCGCCCCTGGCCAGCGGCAACCACACCGCGATCGTAACGCTGAGCAGCCCCGAGGCCGAAGACGTGACCGTCACCCTCATGGGCACTGCCCAACTGGAAACCTTCGTTCCCACAGTCCTTCCCGCCGACAACGCCCACATCGGACTGACACAATTCCGTGCCGACTGGACTGACCAGACCGCTTCAAAATATGTCTCGAGCTACACCCTTGAGGTCAACACCAAGCCTGGCACGATGCTCCTTGACCAGGCCGACTGGAGCCACCTGCAAGAGAGCAGCACCAACTATGCCGACAATCCCGCTGCCGTGTTGCCCGAGGGATGGACCTTTAGCGGCAACGGGCTGTGGTGTGAAGATGCAGCCATCTCGCTCAATAGCAAAAGCTCCATCATCGCACCCATGCATGACCTGGCGGGATATGAACAGGTGACCGTTGTCCTCGAGGCCAAATCGACGACAGCAATGAGCAACTCCAAGTTCACAGTCTCGACCAGCGCCGATAGCAAGGATTTCACCGTCACCGGCAACTCCTCGTTTACCCAGTGCGTGGCCGTGCTCAATTGTGATGAATTGGATCAGGTGACCATCGCCGGCAAGAGCAGTTTCCCGCAGTTCCAGAGCATTCAGGTATATGCCGGAGAACTGGAGGAGACGCAGTTGCGGGCTGCGACGGAAAACGGCGACGAGAACTACCGCCTGATCACCGGCATCGCCGACAAGTCCTATACCGTCAGCAACCTGACGCCGGCAGGCATGTTCTATTACCGTGTCAAGGCCTTGTATATCGACGGCACCTGCAGCCCGTGGAGCAGGAGCAGGAGCATCACTCTGCAGGACGGGGCGGCCGGCCACACGGTTGGTGACGTGGACCATGACGGTAATGTCAACATCACCGACGTGACCTCGCTCATCGACCATCTGCTGGGCACCGATAGCGGCTTGTGCACTGTCTGTGCTGACGTTGATGGCGACGGTATCATCAACATCACTGACGTGACCACCCTGATTGACCTGTTGCTGAACACTCATTGACAGCGAATTAACGAAACAACGAGAAACGGCCGTTTTGTGAGACTTTCACTATTCGGCCGTTTTTTATTGTGCATTATTGCTAATTGATGTGAAAAAATTTGTTGTTAATATAAAAAAATGCGTAATTTTGCAATTCTTTCACCGGACTCGTATCCCGGTCGAGGGTCAACAGTTCTGGTGCATCAACATTAACTGCTGAAGCTGAACTTTTTAATTAACTACATATCAATCAATTAAACTAATTAATCATTTATGAGGAGAATCTTACTGTGTGCCGCAGTGCTCTTTGCGGCAATCGGCCTGATGGCTGCACCTGTTGACATGAGAACAGCGCAGAGCAAAGCACAAAATTTTGTAAAGCAAAAAATGTACGGCGGCAGATTATTGGCCCCCATCACCGGAGAAATGAAACTCGCCCATGTCGAGATGAACTCCAAGATGCTGGACCGCGCCGTTTATTACATCTTCAATTCCGAGAACGGTTACGTGATTGTATCGGGTGACGACCGCGCCGAGGAAATCCTGGGCTATGGCGACCGTCCCCTGGACATCAACAAGATCCCATGCAACATGAAAGCCTGGCTGGCCACCTACCAAGTGCAAATCGAATACCTGCAGGCCCACGAGGGTATGCAGGTCGAGACCCCTTCAATGATGGCTCCCTCATTGCAGATTCCCAGCGTAGAGCCGCTGTTGACCGCATTGTGGGACCAGGAGGCACCCTACTGGAACCAGTGCAAGATCGGTGGAAACCAGTGCTTGACGGGTTGCCCCGCCACCTCGGCCGCCATGGTATTCCACTTCTGGAAATATCCTGACTTTGAAACTCCCGAGGTTCCTGCCTATCGTTGTGAGTTGAGTACCTCGATGTGGGGCAGCGCCACCTATGTGAACGTGCCCGCCCTGCCCCCCGTCACCTTCGACTGGGAGCACATGCGCGACACCTACACCAGCAACTACACCACCCAGGAAGCCGATGCCGTAGCCACCCTGATGCGCTATATCGGCCAGGCCGAGCACATGGCCTATGGCACCAGCGCTGCCGGCGGTAGCGGTGTCGATGCCGACAGTGTTATCCTGATTGCCAACGCCTTCAAGCTTTTCGGCTATGACGAGGAGACCGTGCGCGTGGTGAAGAAGACCAGTGCCTACAGCGGTGGCACCACCCTGTACACCGATGCCGAGTGGGCTGCCATCATTCAGGAAGAGCTCAGCGAGGGCCGTCCCATCGTGTTCTGTGCAATTGCAGGCGGTTTCTTTGGCGGTGGTCATGCCTTCAACGTTGACGGTTATGACAGCAGCACCAACAAGTACCACATCAACTTTGGTTGGAGCGGCGAGAGCAACAACTATTATGCTCTGAACGCCTTCAATGGCGGCGGTTCAGTCTTCAACCAGTACCAGCAGATGGTTATCGGCATCCAGCCGCCGCTCACCATGCCGCGTCTCAAGACCGACAAGAGCGAGATTGCCCTGAATTGCTTCAAGAACCAGACCGCTACCGACCAGTTCACCCTCAAGGGCCGCAACCTGGAAGGTGAGGCTACCCTGCGCCTCATCGACGATAACGACGTGTTCAGCATCAGCGAGACCGCTATCGCTCCCGCCGAGGACGGCACCATGAATCAGCGCGTGGTTGTGACCTACGCTCCCAAGACCGAGGGCGAATATACTGCCACCGTCGTTGTTAGCACGCCTGGCGTCGAGGACTTCGAGATCACCTTGAAGGGTACCTCGGTTTATGAGCTGTATCGCCCCTACCTGCTGCCCCTCAACGAGGAGGCTGTTACTGCCACCTCATTCCTGGCCGAGTGGACCGACGAGACTCCTGCCGAGAACGTACTGAGCTACACGCTCGAGGTCAAGACCAAACCCGACGTGAACCTGCTCACCGAGGGCAACTGGAGCAACGTTCCCCAGGATGCTACCAACTATGCCAGCACGGCTAACGAATACCTGCCTGAGGGCTGGACCTTCTCGGGTACTCACTTCTATCTGGACGGTGGCTTCATCTCACCGGGACGCAACTCGGTCATCACGGCCAACTGCGACATGGCTGGCTACAACAAGGTAAGCGTCATCGTCACGGGTAAAGCCTACTCCAAGGGCGTTTCCACCACGCTCGACGTGGCTACCGACATGGAGTCACAGCGACTGACCCTTGTTAAGGCACTTGACACCTATCTCGTGGTTCTCGAGGCCGGTGAGAGCGGACAGATAACCTTCACCTGCGGCTATTATCCCGAGATCCAGAGCATCAAGATCTATGGTGGCGAGATCACCGATCCTGAGCCCTTTGCATTCACTGCCGCCAATGAGACCGGCGACGCCGAGTATCGCCTGATCGAGAACATCACCCCCGACAAGTTCTACACCGTAACCGGACTGACGCCCGCTACTCCCTATCTGTATCGCGTTAAGTCATTCTACGTCAACGGCACCGAGAGCCCCTGGACCGCCTCTAAGGAGGTCATCCTCAAGGCTGGCCAGAGCATGCGCGGCGACGTGGACGGTAACGGCAAGGTGACCATCGATGATGTGACGGTACTCATCGACTACCTGCTGGCCGGCGCTGGCGACATCGACATGACCGGTGCCGACGTTGATAGCAACGGCAATATCACCATCGACGATGTGACCGGACTCATCGATTACCTGCTTAGCGGCAACTGGTAATCCCCTCTCACAGCGGGCCCACGGCCCGTTCCAGAGACCCCACAGAGGAGCGCATGACCGCGCTCCTCTTTTTTATCGCCACCCCGTCCATTACTGCAAGCGACAGCTCGTAAAACCCTCGCCAAGTATAGCCAAAAGCAAAAAAATCGTTAAAACATCGTGCGGGCCACAAAAAATGTGTACATTTGCAGGTTAATAATAGAAACTAACTCAAGAGAAACGATATGCGCAATTTGTTTTTCACGCTGCTGTTGGCAGCCTTGACCAGCCTGGGCCTCCATGCCTTGACCGTCAATAACACCGCCGGCAGTTTGTCACAACGCGTCAGCGACACACAGATTACCCAGTTGACCGTCACCGGCACGATGGATGCCCGTGACTTCCTGTTCATCACCGAGCAGCTTCCCGAACTGGCCGTCGTTGACCTGAGCCAGGTAACCATTGTTGCCTATAACGGCAGTAAGGCCCTTTATGGCACCATCACCGCCTATGCTGCGGGCGAAGTGCCCCGCACGGCATTTTTCGGCAAGAAACTGACCAGCGTCACCCTGCCCACCGGCATCCAATCGATTGGATTTGCCGCTTTTGCGGGCTGTGACCAGTTGAAGAGCGTCACCCTGCCGTCGTCGCTGGTTTACCTGGCCGACTACGCATTTTCAGGCACTGGTCTGACGAGTGTCACCTTGCCGTCGTCGGTCATCGACATGGGCAAGGGCGTGTTCTCGCGCTGCGAGTCGATGACGAGCGCTGTCATCAACAGCCGCATCGTCGGCGACTTTGCCTTCTTGGGCGACATTAAGTTGAGTAACGTGAGCCTGGGAGCAGGCGTTCAATACATCATGCGCGGTGCCTTCAACGGCTGTAAGTTGCTGAAGGGTCTCAACATCGACCCCGCCACAAGCCTGTCACGCATCGATGAGGAGGCGTTCATCAACTCTGGCTTGGAGAGCATCAACATCAAGTCGATGGCCGTGGGCACTATCGGTGACTGGGCATTTGCCCAGACCAAGTTGTCGAGCCTGGACCTGAGCGACGGCATGACCGACCTGGGTGCCGGCGCGCTGGCCCACAACCCGCTGCTCACCACCGTGACGCTGCCCGGCATTGGCCACGAGAACACCGACAACGGCCGTGGCAACGGTGACGCCGGCGGTGGCCGCCGCGGCATCGCAGCAGCCCCCATGCACACGTTGGGAGCCATCAAGGACTACACGTTTGCGGGCGACGCGCTGCTCAATGCAGGCGACCTGCTCAAGGAGGATGTCGCCACCATCGGCAACTACGCCTTCTATAACGTGAGCGCCGACATCGACACCATGCGTCTGCCCGAGAGCATCGTCTACCTTGGCGACTATGCCATGGCCGGCATGACGGGCATGAAGGTGCTCAAGACCGACGCCACCACCGTTCCCGAACTGGGCGAAAATGTATGGGCCGGAGTGAACCAGCCCAGCGTACCCCTGATCGCCCCCGACAGCGAGAGCACCGAGCTGTATAAGGCAGCCGACCAGTGGATGAACTTCTTTTTCCAGGACGGTGGCAACTTTATGTTGGGCGACGTGAACGATGACGGCACTGTCAATATCGCCGATGTCACCTCGCTCATCGACTATCTGCTGGACAGCAGCCACAGCGTAAATCTCAAGAACTCTGACGTCAACCAGGACGGCAGCATCAACATTGCCGACGTAACCGCCCTGATCGACATGCTGCTGAGCGGCAGTGCCAGCAAGTCGCTGCACCGCATCAGCGCACTCATCGCCAGCCAGTTCCCGACTACCGACGACTACCTGTCGATGCAAGACGTGACGCTGCACGCGGGCGATACCCGCACAGTGGATGTTGCCTTGAACAACAACGAGGACACCTATGTGGCCATGCAGTGCGAGCTGATTCTGCCGCAGGGCGTGAGACTCGTCGGCGTCGAGGGCATTGACCGCGGTATGGAGCACAGCAGCTACAGCATCCAGCATGAGATTGAGACCAACGTGTACACGCTCATCAACGTCTCGATGTCCATGAACCGCTATGCCGGTAACGAGGGCAACGTGCTGCGCCTGAAACTTGCTGCCGATGACACCTTCGACGGTCATCTCACCGAGCTGACCCTAGCCAACGTGATGCTCATTACCCCGCAGCATGCCATCGTCCTCGCCAGCGACGCAACGGCCATGGTTAACAATGGCTCGGGCATCAACCAGATCACGGGCGACAAGACGGTTGCCAGTGTACGCTACATCAATGTGGCCGGACAGGAGAGCGAGACCCCGTTCGACGGTGTGAACATCGTGGTGACCACCTACACCGACGGCTCCTCGACTACCGCCAAGGTAATGAAATAACAAGATCATAAGTTTTCCTATACACAAAACAAGAAATAGAGAAAAGTAGATTTTTCCATAAGCATTGGTTAAGCGTTGTTGCCGCGAGGCACCAACGCTTTTTTGCAGATAGGGCGAAAGCCGTAATAGGGCTGAACATCCAGGAAAATTTGTTAAAAGATTGACGGATTCAAGAAAATGGCTTATATTTGCACGTTTAAAGCTATCATTGTATTGGAAACATGAGCAAAAGAATCATCATCACAATAATCGCCTTGCTGGCCCTTCAGGTCCACGCGCTGGACGTGAACAACGTGGCAGGCTCGCTTTCAGAACGGATCAATGACCTGAATGCAACCTCATTGACGGTCACGGGAACGATGAATGCCGAGGACTTCTACTTTATCGCCGACCAGCTGCACAACCTCTCCAACGTCAACCTGACGAACGTGACGGTGCTGGCTTGCCGCACTGCCCAGCTCCATTACTGGCAGCAGAACTTCAGCGATGGGGAGTTGCCCGCTGGAGCCTTTGGCGGCATGGCAATTACCACTGTGAAACTGCCGTCATCGCTCAAGATGATTGGCAAGGGAGCCTTCGCCGATTGTAACCGGCTGACCAACGTGACCTTCCCGGCCACGCTCGACAGCATCGGCGACTACGCCTTTGCCTCCTGTACGGCATTGCAGACCGTCACTCTGCCTGCCAACGTGGTGAAAGTGGGACGTGGCGCCTTCATGCGCTGCACGTCACTCACCTCCATCCAGGTGTCATCACCCAGCCGCCTGCAGCAAATCGATGCCACCGCACTGATGGACTGCCCCGCACTGACGACCGTGAAGCTGGGCAACGCACTGCAGACTGTCGGTGAGCGATCGCTGGCAGGAACAGACATCAAGCAGCTGGACCTGACAAGCAGTACAAGCCTGAACGAACTGGGCGACTGGGCCATGGTAAAAACTCCCGTCACCCAAGCCAAACTGCCGTCGAGCGTCAAGACGGTGGGCCAGGGCGCTTTCCTGTATGACGACGCCCTGAATGAAGTCACCCTGGGTGGACGTATCGCCCAACTCAACGACTACATGTTTGCAGGCACAGGGCTCACGGCACTCAACCTCACGGGTGTCAGCACTGTGGGTGACTATGTCCTGTACAACACCGACCGCATGTCGGTTGTCGAACTGCCCGCCACCATCACATGGCTGGGCACGCGTTCCATGGCCGGCATGACGGGCATGACAGCCATCACCAGCAACGCTACCGAGGTCCCCGCACTGGGCGAGAACGTGTGGCAGGGTGTAAATCAGTCCAAGGTACCCCTGACGGTGCCCGCCGGCGCGTTAGACCGCTATAAGGAAGCCGAGCAATGGAGGGAGTTCATGTTTGATGCTGGATGGCTCATGGGCGACGTGAACCTCGACGGCGAGGTCAATATCGCTGACGTCAACATGATCGTGAGAATTATCCAAGGCGCCGAGTACGATGAGGGCAACATGACGCGCGCCGATGTGAACGGCGACGGCGAGATCAACATCGCCGACATCAACGTCATCATCAAGATTATCCAGACTGGCAGCGCCTATGCGCCCGCCTACGTCAACATCAACGACCAACTCCACTTGGACGATATCGCCATGCGCCCGGGCGAGGAGCGCACGCTGGCAATCACCCTTGACAATGCCTCGAGCTACAGCGCCCTGCAGTGCGACATCACGTTGCCTGCCGGCCTGTCGCTGGTAAACAGCGCATCTGACAGCAACCATACGGGCGAAACCAACGAGATGGACGAATTCACCTCGCGTTCGGTATTCTACTCGGCACGCTGCATGGATTTCGTCGATGACCATGCGGTACTTTACATCACCGTGCGGGCCGACAATGCCCTGGCCATTGAAAGCCAGATCCTGCTGAGCAACATCGTGCTTGCCGATGACACTGAAACCGCATGGCATGCCGCCGACTGCGTTGCTCAGGTGAAAAACAGCACCGGCATCGAGGACTTGAGCGCCAAGGCTGACCGCGTTTGGGTCGAGGGCCGCACACTGTGCATCGATAGCCGTCACGAGGGCAGTGCCCAGGTGAGCGCCATCAATGGCACCACCCGCCCGATCCAGCTCACCGCGGGCGTGAACCGCCATGAGTTGGAGACAGGATTCTATGTTGTCGTGCTCAACGGCAAGAGTTACAAGATTGCCATCAAATAAAAACCAAATCACAAGATGGGAAAGAACAAACTCAAGAAATTTGCCGATATGGAGCGCATGCAGTGTGTGTTCCAATTCCCCTTTGCGGTCGTGAAACAAGAGGGCGGCTGCCCCATGCGCGGCAAGTGGAATGAGCTGTATTTCAAGAACGGCAACCCCATCGTGCTGGAACTGGGTTGCGGCAAGGGCGAGTATGCCGTGGGACTGGCACAGCGTTTCCCCGGCAAGAACTACATCGGTGTGGACATCAAGGGCGCACGCATGTGGACCGGTGCCAAGCTGGCTACCGAACTCGGGCTGCCCAACGTGGCCTTCCTGCGCACGAGCATCGAACTGATTGACTGCATGTTCGCCCCTAACGAGGTATCCGAAATCTGGATCACGTTCCCCGACCCGCAGATGAAGAAGGTGAACAAACGATTGACTTCTACCCGTTTCCTAGACAATTACCGCAACATTCTGTGCAACGGCGGCCTGGTACACCTCAAGACCGACAGTCCGTTCCTGTACACCTACACCCACGCCCTGGTCGAGGAAAACCACCTGCCTGTCGAGGCCGATACCGACGACCTGTATGCTAGCGGCCTGGCCGACGACATACTGGACATCAAGACGCACTACGAGATGCAGTGGCTGCAGCGCGGCCTGACCATCAAGTACATCCGCTTTGCCCTGCCCCATGGCGTGGAACTCGTCGAGCCCGACATCGAAATCGAGCCCGACACCTATCGCAGCTACAACCGCGGCTACATCCAGATGCCGCAACTCATGCAAGAAGAAGAAAACAACAACTAACAACTAAAAAATAGAAACTAGAAACTAAATATGACTATTTATCCTAATCTGATACTGGACGCCCTGCGCACTGTGCGTTACCCCGGCACGGGAAAAGACATTGTGGACATGGGCATGGTGAATGACGACATTCGCATCGACGGCAACCGCGTGAGCTTCTCGCTGACATTTGAAAAGCCGACCGACCCGTTCATCAAGAGCGTGGTCAAGGCCGCTGAGGCCGCCATCCTCGCCCATGTGGGCAGCGAAGTGGACATCAAGGGCAACATCGGCGTAAAGGCCGCCCAGGACAACCCTGTACGCAAAATCGAGAAACCGCTACCCGGCGTGAAGAACATCATCGCCGTGAGCTCCGGCAAGGGCGGCGTGGGCAAATCGACCATCGCCTGCAACCTGGCCGTGGCACTCGCCCTGCAAGGCTATCGTGTGGGCTTGCTGGACGCCGACATTTTCGGCCCTTCGATGCCCAAGATGTTCGGTGCTGAGGACGAGCAGCTCTACATGCACGAGGTAGACGGCAAGAACCTGATTATCCCTCTGGAGAAATACGGCGTGAAGATGCTGTCGCTGGGCTTCCTGGTCGATAAGGAGAAAGCGATATTGTGGCGCGGTGCCATGGCTAGCAATGCCCTGCGCCAACTCATCAACGAGGCCGACTGGGGCGAGCTGGACTACTTTGTCATCGACCTGCCCCCCGGCACCAGCGACATCCACCTGACGCTGGTACAGACACTTGCCATCACGGGCGCCATCGTGGTCACCACCCCGCAACAGGTGGCACTGGCCGACGCCCGCAAGGGCATCTCCATGTTCATGGGCGAGCACGTGAATGTGCCTGTGCTGGGCATCGTCGAGAACATGTCATGGTTCACTCCCGCCAGCCATCCCGACGAGAAATACTACATCTTCGGGCATGACGGCGGCAAGCAGCTCGCCGAGACGCTGGGTGTGGAACTGCTGGGACAGATTCCCCTGGTGGCAGGCATCTGCAAGGGCAGCGATGACGGCATGCCCGTCGTGCGCATGAACGACGTGAGCGGCGTGGCCTTCAAGCACCTCGCCACTCGCGTGATCGACGCCATCGACCGCCGCAACCAGGACCTGCCGCCCACCGAAGTTGTGCAAACTCATTAAATCACCGATATTATTAATATAAGTTTATGTGTTCTATGAAAAAGATTATCGCTATGCTGGCTGTAGCAGCCATGTTGCTCACCAGCTGCGGTTCTGTACCCATTACCGGCCGCAAACAGTTGAATCTTGTCAGTGACCAGGAGGTGCTGGCAGCAAGTCTCCAGCAGTATGCCGCCTTCATGCAGACGGCCCCCATTTCCACTAACAAGACCCAGAGTGCCAAAGTCACCCGTGTTGGCCAGCGCATCGCCGCCGCTACCGAGGCCTATCTCCGTTATGCCGGCCTCGAGAGCGAGCTCCAGAACTTCGCTTGGGAGTTCAATCTGGTCAAGAGTGACGACGTCAACGCCTGGTGCATGCCTGGCGGCAAAATCGTTGTGTATGAAGGCATTATGGACCTTGCCAGCAGCGACGATGAATTGGCGGTTGTCATCGGTCACGAGGTGGCTCACGCCGTTGCCAAGCATAGCAACGAGCGCATGAGTCAACAGGTGCTGGCCCAATATGGCGCCAATGCCATCGGCATCCTCACCAGTGGCAAGAGCGCTGCCACGCAGCAGATTGCACAGCAGGTCTATGGCCTGGGTGCACAGTATGGCGTGATGCAGCCCTTCTCGCGCAAGCATGAGAGCGAGGCCGACAAGATGGGTCTGGTGCTGATGACCATTGCCGGTTACAATCCTGATGTGGCAGTTACCTTCTGGCAGAAGATGTCGGCCACCTCGGGTCAGGAGCCGCCCGAATTCATGAGCTCGCACCCGAGCCACGCCACGCGCATCAACGACATCATCAAGTGGCTGCCCGAGGTTAAAAAGCAGTACGGAGGCGCCAACTAAATGAAACGTCTCTTGAGCATCCTGTGCTTGTCATTGGCATTGCTGCCATTGACAGGGATGGCACGCACCATCAGCGACTTTTTTGCGAGTGAGCCAGGGAACATCTTTCCCTTGCTCACCCGCACGGGTCGTTTGGACATGGTGGACTATTACAACAGCGGCAAGACGGTGGCGATTGCCAACAACCTGGAGGGTGAAAGCAGCCTGCTGCAGCTGGACAGCGCTTACCTGAAGGTGCAGACCAGCAAAAACCGCATCGTGGAGATGCGAATGAGGACTGCGGGCAAGGACACCGTCATCACCGTTATCGAGACCGTGATGACACCCGTCCCCGACAGCCGCCTCACCCAGTGGAACGTCCACTGGCAGCGATTTACCAGCAATAAACTCTTCGCAATGCCTGGCATCGACGATTTCATCATCAGGAAGATGCCGCACGACCTGCGCGCCGACTTGCAGGATGCGATGATTTTTCCGCTCATTCAGCTCACGTTCAAGGGCGAGGGCCACGACATCATCGAGGCCACACACGGTCTGGAGCAGTTCCTGGCCAAAGAGGAGTACCAGCGCTACTCCAGCTACTTGAAGCCGTCCATCAGTTACCGGTTCAACGGCCTGAAAATCAAGCCCGTCAAGTGATTAACACATCCTCAAATAGCGAGCAGCCCCAAGGAATGACCTTGAGCGCCTTTAATGCGCGCATCGAGCGGCTCATCGGCGGCGAACCCATCGTGCAGAACCAATGGGTCATCGCCGAGACAAGTGACCTGCGCCTGAACCGCAGCGGGCATTGCTATACCGAACTCATCGAGAAGGATGCCCAGGGCACGACGATCGCCAAGGTCGATGCCGCCATCTGGGCCAGCAATTACGCCCGCTTGTACTATAAGTTCAAGGAAGCCACGGGGCAGGTTTTGGCAACGGGGATGAAGGTGCTGGTCAACGTCACGGCTAACTACCACCGCCTCTATGGCCTCAAGGTCACGATTAACGACATCGACCCCAGCTACACCATGGGCGACATGGCACGGCAGCGGCTGGAAATCATCAACCGCCTCAAGTCCGAGGGCATCTATGACCTGAACAAACTGCTGCCCTTCCCCGATGTACCGCAGCGCATCGCCATCATCTCGGCGGCAGGAGCGGCAGGTTACGGCGACTTCATGAATCAGCTGAACAGCAACCCTTACGGCCTGCAGTTCTACACCTGCCTGTTCAATGCCGTCATGCAGGGCGCACAGACGGTGCCCACTGTCCTGGCCGCCCTGGACCGCATCAACAGCCACATCGACCTGTTCGACTGCGTGGTCATCATCCGTGGCGGTGGAGCCACGTCCGATCTCAACTCGTTCGACAACTACGACTTGGCAGCCAATGTCGCGCAGTTCCCCATTCCCGTCATTGTGGGCATCGGACATGAGCGCGACACCACCGTGCTTGACGAGGTTGCCGCCCTGCGGGTCAAGACACCCACGGCCGCTGCCGAACATCTCATCCAGTGTGGTACAACCGCCCTGGCACACCTCAACGAGTTGCAGGACGCCGTCGTGGCATCAGTTCGCGACACGGTAGCACAGGCAAGGGAACAACTGGCCTATTACACCAGCATGATACCCGCCACAGCGCGCCGCATCATCGACACCAACCGCATCCGCCTCGACAACCACGCCCGCAACATCCCACTGGTCGCCAACAACCTGATGGCCACCCAGCGCACCCGTCTGGAACGCGCCATCGAGCGCATCGGCGACAACATAGCACGCGCCATGCAGCGCGAACAGCAACGCCTGCAGGCCCTCGACGACAAGGCGACCCTGCTGTCGCCCGCGGGCACCCTGCGCCGCGGCTATTCGCTGGTCAAACTGGGAGACAGATACATCTCCACAGCCACCGACCTGCAACCCGGAGACCAAGTCACCCTGCAGTTCGCAGCAGACGACGCCCAGGCCACCATCAATTAACAAAAAACAACTAAAAAAAATGGAAGAAAACACCGAAATGACTTACACCCAAGCCGTTACCGAACTGGAACAGCTGGTGCAGAAGATGCAGGACCCGCAGTGCAGCATCGACAACCTGAGCGCCTACACCAAGCGCAGCAAGGAACTGCTCGACATATGCCGCAAGAAACTCACAGCAGCCGATGAACAACTCAAACAGATCCTCGCCGACATCCAGCAGCAATAATAATGTAGGATTAGGGCGATACAAAGGAGCAGTTTTAAGAAAAAACTAAAAACTGAAAACTCAAAACTTAAAACTTTATATTACCTTTGCACCCGCATAACAGCCCGCGCCTGTGGCGAAATTGGTAGACGCGCCAGACTTAGGATCTGGTAACTCCGGTTGTGTAGGTTCGAGTCCTATCAGGCGCACAAAATAACAAAAACCCGCTGAATTTCAGCGGGTTTTGTGTGTTTATTTAGGCCCTGAAATGAAACTGAGCACATTATTGTTGTTAGTCTCTTTATGAAAACAACCAACCTTTTGATGAATAACCATTAGGACTCATAATACGTTTATTCCTAGATTACTTGAATGTTTTATTTAATTCTTTTTTGATTGCAGAAAGAGCTAATTTTTGGTCGTGTGAGATAGACAATCCTATACCACTTGATTTGACAACTGCTACACTCTGATTTGTAGCATAATCAAAGAAACTAATAGATATATATGTGTGACCTCCATCCCATTTTTCAGACTTCACACTAATTCTTGGAGAAAGAACTTTTCCTCCATTACTGATTATTGCAGTTGCATTTGTGGGAGAAACTACAGTTAGTTTTTCAGAAAGTTCATTCTGTACTATCATCAGAATGTCTGCCAATTCTGCATCACCATCATCTTCTCTACCAAATACGATATATTTGTAGTCTGATAGTGTTATCCCATTAGAGACAGTAGTTGCACTCTTAGATGAGGCGCAAGACATCATCAAAGAAATAAATGTGATAAGGCTAAATGTATATACTATTTTCTTCATATTTCACTGATTATATTACATTATTTAATGGCTATAATCCAAAGACTTTTTGTGGGAGTGTAAATAATGACAATAAAATCACAAAACATAGGTTTAGCCTAAATGTACGCTACAAAGATACGAAAACTTTGTTGTTCTAAAAATTTAATAATAGGTTTTCACGAAAACATTATACGGATAGAAGAACCCTATCTGTATTACTATAATTAATTAATGTATTACTTGGGGGAGCGTGCGCTGCCCCTTTAGACGCCCTTAAACGCCTCATCGGCTTGTTGGAAAATGCTGTCAATCAGGCGTCGGGAGGTTTTAAAGGTTTTGGGAGGCGCGAATCTGAGTCCTATCAGGCGCACAGAAAAACAAAACCCGCTGAACTCCAGCGGGTTTTATGCGTTAATTTTACCCTTGTGAATTGAACAATATTTATTACAAATAGTCTTTCACATCAAATGAATCGTCAATTTGATAAGTGTGTCGCCTCTCTAAAAGAATATACGTTGACTATTTTTTCAGATCTTTGTCTTCTTTTATTATTTCTCTTCCTTCAAATGATTTTACGTCTTCAATCTCAAATTGATACATACCTAAACTGATTTCATCGCCTAAAGCAATAACAATTTGATTATCATATGGTATTACTCTTTTACCTAATACTCTGCAATACTCATCAGGGTCCATATATCTTTTTATATAATGTCCCGAAATTGTATAGAATTCTCCTTCACGCAAACAACTGACTATGCTATCACTGATAGCGCCAATTATATCAACATAGATTTCACGTATATTATACAGGAAATAATAGTTTTCAGGTCTGTAATAGCTTCTAAAAGCTACCATATTCCGACCATTATTTTTTTTCATTGCATGCAACTCCAAAGGGAAGCCTTCAAACAAATTATCAGATATTAAACTATCAATAAATAATTTCTGAAATTCATTGTTCGCTTCTTCTCTTAAGATGTCATTATCATACATATTGGGGTGGCTAGTTCTAAAGCCATTAATTAATTGCTCTATCTTTAGTGGTTTTGGCTTTTGGCTTTCAATATGATTTCCTTTCTGGTTCGTGCAGCTTAACAATAAAGCAACCAACAGATATGCTAATATAAATCTATACATAATAATTCCTTTTAAAAATTTACCATTGCAAAGATAATATAAAATATTTGATATTCGTGTGTTTTTACAATAATGATTTTAAGCCGATGCCAAAGTGTATACACATCTTAGAAAGCATGAATTATAGTTGGTTAAGCAATTTGCCTTGTTGTCGGAAGAGAGCATTTATAACGCTATAACCCTAATCTTTAGGGTATACTTTTTAATTACTATTTACAATTCTTCAATTAGTTTGTTATTCCGGCTCTTTTTGTCCACGAATGCCCATGTCATAATAATATCTTGATTTAAATAAGCGAGCAATAGAAACACAGAAAAAAAATGTAATTTTGCAATTATTCGAATTGTAGAGAAGTTCATACTCACATATAAACCATAAAAATGAGAGTGCTATGAAATTGGAGAGTTTTTTATCGCAAAGGACAAAGCTATCATTGCTAATTATTTTCGTTTTATTGTTCGGAGGTCTTTTAATGTATGGCCTCATCGGTATGTTGACATCCTCATATGTAAAGTGGATTGTAGTTGGTGTTTTCCTTTATTTTTTATTGATCGCATTATTTGATTATTTATCAAGTCATGTTAAGAATAGAGTGATAACGCTTATCAATAGGCTACTCTTTTATCCACTAATCCCTATTATCGTTATAATCAAGATCATTCGTCCATTTATGTATGTATATTTGGGATTAATCTTTTTAGCTCTTATTTGTTTTGTTTTGCCAAAATTCGTAATGGACAGTTTAAATTCGCTTTTCTCTTTGGGAATAGAAAAAGAAACTATTTATTTTTGTGTTTTGTCCTTTGGCGGCATTTTAAGCGTATATCTGTCAACCCCATTATTATATTTGGTCGATAAAACATCATTCTACAAAACCTATAATGATGGCGATTATCATAGAATTGGAATTGACTTAGTTAAATACCTTCTCAATCCCAAGGATTTAATTTGCCTCATCTATTTGCTGTATTTCTTGTATTTGCTTTTCTCAGGTTTTAGGCAATTTCAAAACATTGGTTTCCTCATCAGTGAGGGTATTGATGCTTCTATTCTAAAGTCATTTTTGGTGTTTATAGCATTTTCAAATCTTATTAAAAAAATTGATGAGATACATATGGAACCAACTGAGTTGTTTAATCGCATCCTATCCTTGATTGAGGCTTAAAGAAAAAAGGGACGGTTCTTTTGATGTAATAATTCAACTCTTTTTCTTTACTGATTCGTTGATGAGTCGTATTTGCGCCAAATACTTGGGGGTGCGTGCGCTCCCCCCTTTTTGCGCCGTCGGGCGCCTTTAGACGCTCTTAAACGCCTTATCGGCTTGCTGGAAAACGCTGTCTATCAGGCGTCATCTGTCATTTATTCAAGATATCTCGCTTAAGACTGTCTTTTTGTGTGATCTTTATTTGTAGTTTTCATCTGTTTATATATATTTGCGTCGTGAAACTGTTATGAAGGGTTCATGTGGGAGACAGGGCCGTCCCCTTGGACACAAGTGCAATTGTGGCCCTACCATTAAACATAACTATTATGATGAAAAGATTTCTTTTGACGTGCATGGTGCTTGCGACGGGCCTGTGCTTGAACGCCCAGTTGGTGGGCAATCCCTCGGTGAACTACACGGTCGATGAAGTTGGCACCGACTTTATCACGATCACGTTCACGCCCAATGCCGATGCGGCCGGCTACGCCATCTGCCTGTTTGAGGCCGGTACGGCCGAGCAGCAGTTTGCCATGTTTGGCCCATGGATGGGTTTCCAAACGATGGGCGACATGATTAGGGGTTGGGGTATTACCAAAACCGAGAGCTACCAGCACACCTGGACAAATCAGAATCCGGGAACGGACTATGAGATTTACGTGCAATGCTGGGACATCAACAATGTTGATGCCGAAATGATCATCATTCCGGTGACCACCCAGCAAATGGGCGGTCAAGGTGTGGCCGAGATGACCATCGAGATTGGTGAATTTGGCGGTGACGCAGAAAACGGCTTTTATCAGTGGGTAACCTATATCCCCAACGAGAACGTGAGCCTGCACCGCGACATCATCATTGAGTTGGAAGCCTACGAGAGCGAGGAGTGGGGCGAGGAAAACCTCATCAACTACCTGAAACAGGACAATCCATGGGACCCCTATTGGGACCAGTATGGCATCGACCAAGCCCAATGGTCGGCTAAGCCCAATACCTGGTACATGGCTTTCTCTATCGCCAAGAATGTCAACGACGAATGGGGACCCTTGGCAGGCGTTGAGTTCAAGACTCCTGGTTCAACAGGTGTCAACGAGTTTGCCGCCGGCAAGGCCCAAATCACCATCGGTGCCGATGCAGTGACAGCCACGGGCAACAAGGCCGGTAGTGAAGTGAAGATTTATGACATGAACGGACGTATGGTCGCCAGCGCATGTGCCGATGCCAATGGCAATGCCATCATTTCCACTGCCAGCCTGAATCGCGGCGTTTACGTCGTAGTGGGCAGCAATGGCGCACACAAGTTCATGAAGTAGGCATTGTCTAATCTCATCACCAAGGCACTGGAATCATCAGGCTCCAGTGCCTATTTTGCTTCATGGAGGGCCGCGAACCCGAATATCACTGATACTGGCAAAAAACGGCTGAGTTTTGGGTCATGTGGGGCGTTTGTTGTATCTTTGTCAAACAAAGAAATGACAAGAAGTATGAAACGATATGTATTGATTGCAGTGGCAATGGTGCTCGGGGTGGCAACTCTCGCGGCACAACAGCACAAGACACTGCGGGAGTGGGGATTCCCGACGGGGATCTTTCAGACAGGAACATATAATGCGATTACCGATGTGCCTGGCGTGACGGTGGGTCATGTGACCCTGATTGAGGGTGACAGCGTGCGCACGGGCGTGACGGCCATCGTGCCGCACCAGGGTAACATCTTCCACAACAAGGTGCCAGCGGCTATCTATGTGGGCAACGGTTTCGGCAAACTGGCGGGTGTGACTCAGGTGCGTGAACTCGGCAACATAGAGACGCCCGTCATCCTGACCAACACATTGAGCGTGGCGGCGGGCATCGAGGGTGTCACTCGCTACACGCTTATGCAGCCTGGCAACGAGGGTGTGGGCTCGGTCAACGCTGTTGTGGGCGAGACCAACGACGGCAGGCTGAACGACATCCGCGGCATGCACGTCACCCCGCAGATGGTCATCGATGCCATCAACGGTGCACACGGCGGTCCTGTGGAGCAGGGCTGCGTGGGAGCAGGAACGGGCACCATCTGCTTCGGGTTCAAGGGCGGTATCGGCACCTCGTCGCGTGTGTTGCCCGAATCGCTGGGCGGTTACACCGTGGGCGTGCTGGTCCAGACCAATTATGGCGGTATCCTCGAGATTGACGGCGTACAGGTGGGACAACGTCTCCACAAGCACGATTTCATCAACCACGTGCGCAAGACCGAGAACGTGGACGGCTCGTGCATGATGGTCGTCATCACCGATGCACCGCTCGACAGCCGCAACATTGAGCGTGTGGCCAAACGCGCCATGATGGGCATGGCCAAGACGGGCGGAATTGCCTCTAACGGCAGCGGCGACTATGTCATCGCCATGTCGGTGGCTCCCGAAAACCTCATCAGCGACAAGGTCAAGAAAATCACCGCTACTGTACTGGCCAACAGCGAGATGTCGCCCATTTTTGCGGCCACCATCGAAGCCACCGCCGAAGCGCTGTGGAACTCCCTGTTCATGGCCAATGAAATGACGGGAAGAGGAGGCTACCATGTGGATGCCCTCCCCATCGAACAGGTACTGGAAATGTTGAGAGTTAGGAATTAGGAGTTAGAAGTTAGAAGTGACATGGAACATAAGATATTGAAATACTGGATTTTCACCCTGTTGGCATGGGGCATTTCGATGGCCGCAACGGCTGGCGAGTCAACACGGGTGCGAGTGGGAATGGCGTGGCAGCCCAACGAGGCAGCCTTTGAACGCGTTATCATGTCCATCGAGGCTGCTGGTGGCGAAGCCGTGATTCTGCCCCAGATGCGCCCTGCAGGGTTTGAATACGACAGCATCGCCCTGTGTGCCAAATATGTCGATGAAATGGGCGTTCTACTTCAGCAATATGCCGATATCGTGAAACGTGACACCTATCAGGGCACCAATGCCGATTCGCTGATGCGAGGGGTGCAGGCGGTGGTTTTCTTGGGCGGCGGCGACATCAGCTCGACGCTGTTTGCCGAGCCACAGCCGTGGCACATGCTTGCTGATGACAGCCCGGCCAATGCGACGCGCGACGTGTCGGAATACCTGACGATGGCCTATTGCCTGGACCATGACATCCCCGTGCTGGGCCTGTGCCGCGGCATGCAGATGCTCGGAGTCGTTTCGGGAGCGCCGCTGATACAGGATTTAGGCAATTTCTACGATGAAATGGGCATAAATTACCACTACCTCCACCGCGAGCAGCGTGATGCCGAGGGCAAGCGCCACTACACGCCCCATGATGTCATCGTCAAGGGCCACAACTCGCTGTTGTACTCGATCGCGCTGCAGGATACGATCCATGACGTGCCCTCTTGGCACCATCAGGTGGTGGGAAGCGTAGAGAACACGCCACTGCGGGTTACAGGCCTGACGCCGACCGACGGTGTAGACATCATCGAGGCGATTGAGCGCACCGACAAGGCATTTGCCTTGGGTGTGCAGTTCCACCCCGAGGAGGCCGTGCGCCAACACGTCAAGGGCAGCGACGGCGCATCACGGTTCATGCCGCTGGACGAGGCGGTTGCCTACTTCAGGATGCTGATCAAGGCAGCCCAAGGTCGTGCTACGCACGAGAAGAACTAGAGACTAACACTTTTTAACACGGAATTTCTCCACTGATGGGGAAAACGGCACTAAATTTGCATATTTTACAGGACACTATAATTACTGATAAAGACAAGAGAAAGCAATAGAATGTTAAATATGAAGCGATTACCGTTGCTGCTGATGGGCTGCCTGATGATGGTGGCCTTGATGGCTTGTGGTGGACACGGACGGCTGGACAAGACCGTGCGTGGATTCCTTGTGAGTGGTGACACCACGCGCACCTCCTACGACTCGCTGTGCACCCTCATTACCGAGAATCCCGGCAAATATGGCGACCTGCTGACCCCAGAGGGCAAGGTGGATCATAAAAAACTGGCCGAATTCATCGATGAGATCGGGTCACAGCTGCGTCCCCCGATGCATTGGGACACGCGCCCCTATGGCGGTGTGGACAACCTGTCGCTGACGGTGTATTTTGAGCGCAGCGGTTCGATGGTCCCCTATGACCAGCGCGGAGGCGGCGGCCAGTTGAAAAAGGCCGTGAACGACCTGATCAACCATTTCCCCGCTGGCAGCAAGGTCGATATCAACATCGTCAACGACGGCATCTACCCCTACCAGCACACGGTGGACGAGTTCCTCAAGGACCGCGACATCTACCAGAGCACCGCAGGCATTGGTGATGCCAGCTATACCGACTTCCAGCTGATTTTCAACAAAATCCTTGAAGCTCAGCGTCCCGGCAACGTGAGCGTGCTGGTCAGCGACCTCATCTACTCGCCCAAGGACACCCACGGTGTGAGCCTGGACAAGATTTTCAACGAGGAAAACAGCCTCGCCACACGCGTGTTTGCCCGCTACAAGGGCAAGAGCGTGGTGGTGCAGCAGTTCATGGGCGACTACAGCGGCAAGTACTATCCTTACAACGGCGTGCCGTTTGAGTACAGCGGCAAGCGCCCGTTCTACCTGGTCATCATCGCCGATAGTGACGTGATGGACCAGCTGGCCCAGGACAAGCGTTACAGCGGTGTGCTGGATCCTGCCGGACTGCGCAACAGCTACCGTTTCAACCAGGCGACTGCCGATCTGCCCTGCCGCGTGCTGCCCGAGTGGAAGGACAACGCGGGCCGTTTCCGCGTCAAGCACGGCGACGGCATCGTGCTGGCCAAGTGCGACGGCGACCGCCAGACAGGCAAACTGTGTTTCTCGCTGGCTGCCGACCTGAGCGGACTCATGCAGGGTGACGCCATGCTGACCAATCCCGACAACTATGAGGTGAAGAGCATCGATGGTTACAAACTGACCGTCCAGCCCATCGTCCCCGGCATGCTGACGGCCAACAACAAGGAGTACCTCGAGGGCATGACCCACGTGCTGACGCTCCTGGGCGACCTCAAGAGCCCTCGCGACGAGATACACATCGCGCTGCGCAACGAGCTGCCCGCATGGGTACACCAGTCGTCGAGTGAGAGCGACACGAGCACAGGCGGTTCATTTGCCGCAACCACGCTGGGCCTGGAGCACCTGATGCGCGGCATGTTTGACGCCATGAAGGGTGGCAGCAGCTATTTTGACGTCACCGTGCAACTTCAGCGGTAACCCATAACGTCTAACAACCGGAAACTGACAACTAAAAACTGAAAATAATGAAACATTTAGGGTATCTGATTGCCGGAATCGTGATTACTGTGCTGTTCTTCATCCTCAGCTGCAGTGACGGTTTCAACATCTGGGAGCAGATGTTCTTCAACCAGGGGTACAACGACAAGATGTACAACCTGAACATGTATCCCGTGATTGCCGCCATCACCATCCTCGTGGCATGGGGTGGCGCCGCCATCTACTATTTTGCCATCAACTCGGTGAAGTTCGACCGCTGGTATCACTGGCTGGCCGTGCTCGGAGTGGTGGCTGTGCTGGCTCCCGTGATTTGCTACATCTACAACGACACGGTGTTTGCCAACAACGGATTACTGTACGTCGGCGAGTCCATCCAGTTCGAGATGCAGACGGTGATTTTTGCCGCTCTGCTCTACATCGTGGCATCCTACTCGATGCGCTGGTGGAGCAGCAACTGCCGCCACACGCCGCTGCCGCAGTAACGCAACAAACACAATCGGCATCATCGCATTAGCCCCACGCTAAGTCGCGAAGCCGCAAAGTTACAAATAACTAGAAACTAAGGACTAGAAACTAGAAACTACAATAAATGAGACTATTCCTTTTTGCTATCGGAGGTACCGGGTCCAGGGTATTGAAGTCGCTGCTGATGCTATCGGCAGCCGGCGTGCGTCCCCTTGACGAGAACGGCAAACCGGTGAAGGACCTGGAGATTGTGCCCGTCATCATCGACCCGCACAAGGCCAACGAGGACCTGAAGCGCACCGAGGCGATGCTCAACGACTACCGCGATATCCGCCGCAAACTCTACGGCAACGAGCCCAACGCCGACGGATTTTTTGCCAACCGCATTGTCACCCTGCGCGAAATCATGAGCAACACCAGCGTGACCTTGAACGACACGTTCATCTTCAACCTGGGTGCCGTCGAGAACAGCAAGTTCCGCGAGTTCATCGGCTATGACACGATGAACGAGGCCAACCAGGCGCTGACGTCGCTCCTGTTTGCCAACTACCAGTTGGAGAACAAGATGAACATCGGCTTTGTGGGCAGTCCCAACATCGGCAGCGTAGCGCTGAACGAGATCAAAGACAGCAACGAGTTCAAGGCCTTCAGCAACATCTTCCGCCAGGGCGACCGCATCTTCTTCATCAGTTCCATCTTTGGTGGCACGGGAGCTTCGGGCTTCCCCATCATGGTCAAGAACATCCGCCAGGCAGCCAGTCTGGAGGGTATCGAGAACCGTGACGCCTTGAGCCGCGCCCCCATCGGCGGACTGACGGTGCTCCCCTACTTCACCCTCGAGGGCAACAAGCAGGACCAGCGCATCGCCACCAGCGACTTCATCGTCAAGACCCAAAGCGCGCTCTACTACTACAAGAACACGCTCACCGGCGCCAACGACAGCAACGTGAACAGCATCTACTATCTGGGCGACCAAGTACGGAGCAAGCCCTACCTGTATGATCCGGGCGAGCACGGACAGCGCAACAATGCCCATTTCATCGAGTTGATCGGTGCCCTGGCACCACTCGACTTTGCAGGAGTGCCCGAGAACAAGCTGACCGACATGGACGGCTACCCGTTGCCCACGACAGCCTACGAGTACGCCTTGGCCAAGGACGAACTGAGCGTCAATTTCCTGTCACTGGGACGTCGCACCCGCCAGCTCATCTACGAACCCATGAGCAAGTTCCACCTGCTGTTCCTGTTCCTGACCACAGGCTTCAAGGACATCATCGGACAAGGTTTTACTGAAGATACTCCTAAGATCAAGAGCGATTTCCTGGCATCGCAGTTCTACCGCACACTGGTGGACCAGTTCATGCTGGCCTATGCCCAGTGGCTCACCGAGATGAACGACAACATGCGCAGCGTGGCCTTCTTCAAGCCCGGCGAAATCGACATGTCGCATGCCATCGAGGGCGTGAGCGTTCGCAAGGCCCTGTTCGGCCACAAGAACGTGGACAACAACGTGTTCAAGGCCGAGATGAACAAACTGAGCAAGGACAACCCCAGCTACAGCGAGCACACTGTGGAATTCAAGCTGTTGGACCTGTTCAACAAGGCCGCACACAAGATATTCACTGAACGCTACGAGAACATCAATTAACGACTCTTCGGAGTTCCCCACGCTAAGACGCAAAGGCGCTAAGAATTAATAAAAAACATCAATCATGGCAGAACAAAAAATATGGGGAAATGATGGGACGAAACCTATTTTAGATAGCATTTTTGAGGTCTATCAACATTTAGGTCCAGGCCTATTAGAGTCTGTCTATGAAGAGGCGCTTATGTTTGAACTAAGTTCACGAGGCATTCATGCTCGACGGCAAGTCCCCGTTCGTGCAACATATAAAGGTAAAGACTTAGGGATGGATTTTGTTATCGATATCCTTGTAGAGGAGAGTATTGTCCTTGAACTGAAATCTGTTG
>JAEEGI010005194.1_pt1 | contig 30124 bp, 26 predicted proteins | sample 8958751 | NCBI WGS metagenome assembly JAEEGI01 (sample SAMN16246545, study PRJNA631951) | gut metagenome | biome: gut microbiome; feature: rumen; material: KS-attached | host: Bos | place: Iran: Karaj | collected 2018-10 | reverse complement strand
AGGCGTCGGTAAACACGCGATGGCGGGTCTTCCAATTATTGGAAGAACTCAGCTTTTCAATCAGCATATAACCAGCACTTACCTTGAAGATGTCGTTGATTTTATAGCTGACACCCAGCCTGGCATCCACGCGCGAGAAAGAACTGAAATTATCGGTCAGACGCCCCTCGGTGAAGAGTTCCAGATGCAGACCTTTTGTCAGTTTCTTGTCCACCGTGGCCCCGACGCGGGCGCCGAAATCGTATTCCAAATCGCTTTCGGAGATAACGTAGTCCTGCCCGAAAGACATCAGCGGCAGCGCTGCCGCCACCAGTATCATGATTAACTTTTTCATTGTTCCACAAAATCCTTGGCCCTGGTCAGAGTGTCGATGCTGCCGGTGGAATCCTTGTCCAGAGTGTAAAAAATCTTGATGAAGGCAGCGTCTTTCAGAAAGTCGACGTGACCTACCTCCAGGTTGTCTATCTTGACGCCGACGCGCTTCTCCAGGTCGGCGATAAGCTCTGCGCGGCGCTCAGGGACAATAAGTTCTATGCGGTCGTAAAGCACCAGTTTGGTTGAGGTACGGCGCATCAGCCGGCCGCTCTCCAGAACCCAGATGAGCAGAATCACCAGCAGGTTGGCCAGCGCCATTATGCCGACGGTGCCCAGCGACAGTTCGTAATGCGGAGTGGCGGAAGCCGCCCCCACCAGACGATAGACCGGCGCCAGACCGTTCACGGCCGCCAGGGCGATGATTACGAACAGGTAGGTCATCTCCCGGATGGGTACCGTCTCCGTACGGTAGCGGATCACGCCGAATATGGCGAACAGTCCCAGCGTGAGGCCGACGCCCACCTCCACGTTGCCCATTATGTAGAGCAGCAGCAACATCGCGCTGGAGAACACCATAAAGGTGAAGAAATAGTCGCGACGGCGGGCTTTGCGGTAGTAGAAAAACTGGACTATAACCCAGCATACCAGCAGGTTCAGGAAGAAGCGGATGGCCAGCTCGGTAATTGACTGGGCCGTCGTCATGGCGGCATCGGTGATGGTTTGCACATCCATCAGCCCTTCGTCGGCCAGGGTGTAATCTCCAAAGTCTTGGGCGGTAATCATATGGCTTGTACTTTATTTGTTTTCACTAATGTTTGTCGTCAATATCGTCAATCGTCGTCTCCGAGGTGGAGAACTTCTTGCCTATAACCTTCTCTATGGCGCGCACCTTCTCCTTGAAACGGTTGTGCTTGATGTCGGAATCGGTGAGGGTGGTGCCGATGCAGTACTTGCTGATACGCAGCGGTTTGACGCGGTGGTCAAGAAGGATGCCCTTCATTGTGCTGGAGGCTCGGCCGTCCTGCTTGAGCTCTATGATGACGGCATCCTGCAGGTCGGATTTGCGGCCGTTGCGTATATTTTGGAAGTGCACCGATGTGTCGATGGTGAGGCGCTCGGTTTTGCCGGGGTTGACCAGTGTGATGCGGCGGAATTCGGTGGACAGGGCGGGGGAGATATCCTCCGCGGTGTAGGCGGAATGCCCTGCCAGATAGTCCGTTGCAAAGGCGTCGTGCGAGAAGTCGCCCAGCTCGTTCTCGGCTATGCCGATGCGTTTCTTCTTGGTGCGGCCGTGGTTGTTCTTGCGCTTGATTTCCAGGAAGGTGTCGCCCGAGTTCATATACACCCTGGTGCGGACCTTCTGACGCACCAGACGCCTGTTGTGGTGATTCAGGTACATCTGCTGCTCCGGAGTGTCATAATACACTGTTAGGTATCCTGCAACCTTGTCGCCGCCGACCTCAAGCGCCCGATAGCCGCCTTTCAACGCATCCTCAAGCACCTTCAGCAGCGTCTCTTCGCTGGTCAAGTACTTGGTATCCACGCGGTTCATAAGCTTAACCGCGTCCATCTCTTCCAGCGAGATGGGCGGCAGCGCTGCCGCAGCCTGCTCCAGAGCGTTGAGGGGCGTGCTACTCATCCTGGGTGGAGTACTCGTAAATCTTGGTAGTCAGCAGGCGTCCCTTGGCGTCGTAGGTATACTGCGCCTTCTTCTTGCCCAACTCGTTGTAGTCGAACTTCTTGAAGTTTACAAGGCGGTTGCGCTCGTCGTAGACCAGTTCGCGGGCTTTGCGGTCGTTCCCGCTCCATTCGAAGCGCTTGCGCCAGCGCTGCTTGCCGTAACTGTCATACTCAATCTCCTCAATCTTGCGGCCGTCGGCATTGTAGGTGGTTACGTGGTCCAGGGTGCGGGCCCCCTTGGCGTTGGTGTTCCACTCCTTCACCACAAGGTTCTTCTTCTGCTCCCGGCTGCTCTGCTGCGCCTGGCTCTGCGTCTGCGCCATAGCCGGCAGTGTCAGCAGCATTATCGTCAGTATAGTAAATATCTTTCTCATATCTTACAAAGATAGTATTAATTGTCGTAAATCTATCCGTGGCAGTAACCTTGTTGACTATCAGTCTTTTTTGCAATGTCCCTTGCGTCAAAATGCACAAGGGAGATGCTGTAAATGGTTGGTAGACAGGGGCGTGGGTGCCACGAAAGAACCACGGACTAATGCCATCCGTGGCTGCCGCCGGGGCCACTTCCTCCTCCAGAGCCGCCTGGCCAATTTCCTCCACCTGTGCCGCTGCTTCCGCCGGAGTAGGTGTCCAGGGTGACTTCAGTACCGCCGGAGATGCCGTCCACTGCCCAGCATCCTTCGCAGAAGGTATTGCCGCTCATTGACACGCCCTTGTAGCATGTCGTGGAAAGAGACGGCGCGCAAACTGCAAAACTGCTGACGTTTGCAGGGCATTTGAAGGCCGCGATGAACGATGAACCGTTCCAGAGAGCATTCCAACCGGAAGAGGCCGACATCGAATATACCGTTTGTCCCGACGAATATCCGCTCTCCAGGCCGCCGTAGGCCACAACCGTCGCCCCTTCGTATATGTACAGCTTGTAGCCGCCCTCGGTGTTGGCATCAAGCCCGACCTCGGGCGTCCCGCGCGTGCAAATCGCCATCACGAACCCGCCGTAAATCTTCATATCGCCGTTGGAATCGAGCGCATCGTTACCGGTGGAATAAACGCAGACATAGCCGCCGTTTATGGTCATCTGACCCTGGCAGTTGATTGCGTCGTCGCCGCCAGAATAGGCGTAGATCTGGCCGCCGTTGATAGTCAGGTCGCCCTTGGCCTCAAGCCCTTCGCTGTGGGTACACGATACGTAGACGGACCCGCCGCTGATCTTCAGATTGCCGGCATAGACATAGTTGCCGCCGTTGTTGCCGCCACCGCCGGGCCAGCCAGCCTTAGTGGCGCTCTCCTTAAATCCTATCTTGATGCCCTTGGCCGACTCGTCGTTCACCTCGCTGCCGGTGGTGGTTACACGCAGCACTCCGCCCGTGATATAGCTGTCGTCAATCTTGTGATTCTTCTCGTCATAATCGTAGTCGCCGGCGCGCAGCCCCTTGCCGCCGTTTGCGCTGTTGTTGATGGTCACGGTGCCGCCGGTCATTCCGAAAAAATCGTCGGCCTTGATGCCCGACTTGGATGCTGCTTTGGCGTTGATGTTCAGGCTGCCGCCGCTCACCAGGACATATTCGTTGACCTTGACGCCGTTGCCCGCGCCGCTGGAGGTGGAAACGGCAATCGAAGGCCCTTCTGCAAAGGTGATATGGTCGTCAGAGACGATGCCGCTTTTTTCCTTGGAATTGACGGCGCTCACGGTGAGCGAACCGCTGCCGCTGAATACCAGGGAGCCCTCGCTGAAGATGACGCCCTTGCAATCTTCGTTGCCGGTGGAGTAGGCTGCGGAGGTGCCGTCGGATAGGGTACAGGAGCCTTCTATATCCATATAAGTGAGGTGGTGGCTCTGGATGTCGATGGCTGCACCGGAGGGATTTGTCAGTGTCAGATCGCTGAGCTTGACCGCCTGGCGGACGTCGCTGTAGAGCTTGAAACTGCCCTCAGAGGCGGAGCCGCTCAAAGTGTAAATAACGTTCTCGCCGCCGGTGTATGTGATGGCCACGTCGTTACCGTTTATCACTGTGGAAAACAGCCCGTTGGCACCGGTTACAACCGCTTCGGATCCGCCGAATACAACCGATACGTTGCCGGTGAACTCTGTCTCCCCAATAGAGCCGTCGGGGGCGTTGTCGCCGCTGCCTGCAACCGGGTCGTCTGTTACAGATAATATATCACTCGTGCACGCGCTGATAACCAAGAGCGTGATAAGCATAGAAATAAACCTGTGCATAAAAGTTATAATAGTCGTTGTGACTATCTATAAATCAAAGGTCGTGCCAAAACGAAACACCCCGAAACACCCCGAAAAACGGATAGTGTGCCTAGTTGCCAAGGGTGACCGACGTGCCGCCGGAGATGTCGTTCACCGCCCAGCATCCTTCGCAGAATGTATCGCCGCTAACCGTCACGCCCTTGAAGCAGGTGTTAGAAAGTGATGGTGCACTAACAGTAACTTTGGTTACATTGGCGGGACTCTTGAAGGCGGCAACGAACTCGCTGCCGTTCCACAGGCCGTTCCAGCTGCCGCTGTCGATGTTCATGGTCTTAACCGGCTGTTCGGCGGCGTAACCCCGCTCAATGCCGCCGTAGACTACAACGGTGGCGCCGCTCTTGATGGAGACCTTGAACTTGTTCTCACTGGCGGCGTCCAGACCCACTTCGGGTGTTCCCCTGGTGGTGATGCCAATCACGTAACCGCCGTTGATATCCATGTCGTTATTGGTGTCCAGACCGTCGTTTGCGGTGGAATAACCGCATATAAAGCCGTCGTTTATGGTCATCTTGCCCTGGCTGTTGATGGCATCGTCACCGGTGGAGTAAGCGTAGACCTCGCCGCCGTTGAATGTCAGCGTACCCTTGACCTCGATTCCCTCTGCGTGGGCACAGGAGATGTATATCTTGCCGCCGTCTATTCTCAGGTTGCCGCCGTAGGTGTTGTTGGAGTTGCCGCCCCAGCCGCCCCAGCCGCCCCAGCCGCCGCCACCGCCGGAGGAACCGCCTGTCGAATACTTGTAGCCCACCTTGATGCCCTTGCAGGTGACGTCGTTGGACTGGTTGCCGCTGGTGGTGATGCGTATTACGCCTCCGGTTATGTAACTGTCTGTCAGGGTGTGATTTTCCGGTTCATAATCGTAATCGCCAGTACTGATGCCCTTGCCGCCGGTGCCGGTGTTGTTGATGGTTATGGTGCCGCCGGTAATGCCGAAGTAATTGTCGGTATTGATGCCGGCACTGCCCTTGTACTCGCCGCTTTCACTGTCCCTGGCTACGCCGCCGCTGATGTTGAGGTTGATGACGCCGCCCTCTATCAGGACATAATCGTCGGCGGTGATGCCCTTTTTCATGGCGGCCCTGGTGGTGATGTCGAGACTGCCGGATGCCATCTGCAAGTAATCGTTGGCCTTGACTCCGTGGCCGGCGCTGCTGCCGCACGAAACCGTTACGGCCGGCGAAGACATAAATCTGATATAATCGTCGGAAACTATGCCGCTCTTGCCCTGGGAGTTGTTGGCGGTGACGGTCAGGGAACCGGTTCCGCTGAAGAGCAACTGCCCCTCGGAGAAGAAGACGCCCTTGCAGTCCTCATCGCCTTCTGTGGAGTAGGATGAAGAAGCGCCGTCCGCGAGGGTATTGGTGCCGTCCACGTATACGAACGTCCGCTTTCCGCTCTGGTTGTTGATGGCCGGTCCGGCGGTGTTGGTAATGGAGACACCGTCCAGCCAGAGCGCCTGTTTGCGGCTGCTGTAGAGCTTGAAGAAGCCGTTGGAAGTGGTGCCGGTGAGCTTGTAGACCACATTCTCCGTGCCGGTATAGTTGATGGTGACCTTATTGCCTTCGATTGTTACGTCCATCAAGTCGGAAACGGCGTTCCAGCCGGTTACCAAGGCCCCGGAAGCCGAATAATTAACCGTTATTAAACGTGTAAAAACGGTATTGGAGATGTCGTCGTCGCTGGTCGGGTCACCAGAGGAAGCGAAAGTCGTGGTCACGTTTCCGTCGTCCAGATTGGTGCGAACAGACAACGAATAAGAGGTGCTGGCCGACTTGTAAAAATCGTCCCCCGCGAAGGTTGCGGTAATCACCGTCGACCCCAGGGAAACAAGGCTCACGTCGCCGCTGGAGGTATTAACTGTGGCTGCACCGGTGTTGGAAGAAGAATAGGTCACAGGCAGGTCGGAGGGCTCGATAGAGAGGGTAGGAAAGGCGTTGGAAGTCTCCTCCAGGATTGCGGTGAAACTGCTCTGGCTGAATGCGATGCTGACGGTGTTCTTCTCTGTCTTGAGGGTGTATGATGCGCTGGAAGGCGCGTAAACCGACGAACCGGAATGACGCGCGGTGATGGTGGTGGTTCCGGCCCCTACAAGGGTGATGTTGCCTGCACCGTCTATCTCGGCCACGGCGGTATTGGAAGAAAGGTATTCTATATCCAGTCCGGCGGGATTGGTCAAGGTCGGGAAGGTGTATCCGGAAGATTTCAGCGTTGCTGTGTAACTGTCCGAACTCCAGCTCAGCGGCGCCTGCGCCAGCGATACGGTTAGTGTAAAGGAGGCGCTGCCTGCGTAATAGATGGCCGACCCTTCGCTGCTGGCGGTAATCACGGTTGATCCCGCGCCTACCAGTGTGATTATGCCGTCGCTGCCCACAGTGGCCACATCGGTGTTGGACGATGAGTAATTGATATCCAGTCCGCCGGTGTTTATCAAGGTCGGATAATCGCCCCCGCTGCCCATCGTGGCGGTGGCGGATGCGGTGCTCCAACGCAGCCCTGAATCGGCCTTCTTTACCGTCAATGTATAGGAAGCGCTGGCCGCGGCGTAGATATTATTGGCTTCGGAAAAAGCGGTAATCACCGTGGTTCCGGCCCCGACCAAAGTCACTGCGCCGGAGGTGGAAACCGTGGCCACACTCTTTTCGGAAGAGGAATAGCTGACCGTCAGGCCAGCCGGGTTTGTAAGGGTAGGGAACGAGTACTCCGAAGCATTCAGAATTGCGGTGTAATTATCTGAACTCCAGTTCAGTGTGGCCTCTGCCAGCGAAACGGTAAGGGTGTAAGAGGCGCTGCCGGCATTGTAAACCGCGTTTGCCTTGCCGGACGCAGTGATCACGGTGGTTCCGGCACCGGCCAGTGTGATAGCGCCGTTGCTGCCGATGGTTGCTACGCCGGTGTCGGAAGAGGAATACTCAATAGCAATGCCGCTTGAGTGCGTCAATGTCGGATAATTGCCGCCGCTGCCCATTGTGGCGCTTGCGGTAGACGCTGACCAGCGCAGGTTGGGGTTGGCCTTGGACACCGTCAGAATATAAGAGGCGCTGCCGGCGGTGTACACGTCGTCGGCCTCGGTAGAAGCGGTGATTACCGTAGCACCCGCCCCTGCAAGAGTGATGTTGCCGAAAGGATCGATGGTGGCAACACTCTCGTCAGAAGAGGAATAGTTGACCGGCAGGCCAATGGGATAACTGAGCGTCGGAAGCTTTGGCGTCGAACCCATTGTGGCGGAAGCTTCGGCTGCAGACCAGGCAAGTCCCGGAGAAGCCAGATGACTTGCGGGGTCTATTACGGTAAGAATATAATGTACGCTGGCGCCGTTGTAAACGGCTGTTTCAGCAGACGTTGCAATGATGCTCGCGGTGCCCTCGGCCAGCAGCGAAACGTTGCCTTCGGAGTCTACATCCGCTACGGCGGGATTGCTGGAGGAATAGCTGATTTCCTGCGCTCCGGGATTGACCAGAACCGGGAAGACATTGCTTGCAGAACCGACGGTCGCGGTGTATTCGCTTTCCGACCACGAAATGGTGACGTCCGACCTGCTCACCGTCAAGGTATATGAGGCAGCTCCTGCATTATACTGGCCAGTCTGGGAGGAAGATGCGGTTATGACGGCGATACCGGCTCCAACCAGTGAAACCGCCCCGTCTTCAGAAATTACAGCGACGGATTCGTTGCTGGAAGAATAGGAAATCTCCAGATTGTTGGGGTTGGAGAGAACTGGCAGAACCGGCTGCTGATCCATTACCGCAGAGGCGCTGGAACTGCTCCACTGCAAATCTGCCTCAGCCCGCAGAACGGTCAATGTATACGAGGCGCTGGAAGCGGCGTAAACAGCTGTTTCAGCAGCAGTTGCAATGATACTGGCGGTGCCGGCGGCAATCAGGGAAACATTGCCTTCCGAGTCTACCTCCGCGACGGCAGGATTGCTGGAGGAATAGCTGATTTCCTGCGCTCCGGGATTGACTAGAACGGGGAAGGAATTGTCGGCGGAAAAGATGGTAGAGGAGCAGGTGTTGAAAGACCAAGAAATGGCTACTTTCGACCTGCTCACCGTCAGGGTATATGATACCGAGCCGGAGGAATACTGCCCTGTCTGGGAAGAAGTTGCGGTTAAGACGACGGTGCCGGCGCCAATCAGTGTCACGGCTCCGCTTCCAGAAACAGTCGCAACGGCTTCGTTGCTGGAAGAATAGGAAATCTCCAGGTTGTTTGGGTTGGAGAGAACAGGCAGTACCGGTTCCTGATCCATTATGGCGGAAGCGCTGGAACTGCTCCACTCCAAGCCGGAGGCGGCCCGCATAACGGTCAAAGTGTATGAGGCGCTGGATGCATCGTAGATGTCGTTTCCGGCAGAGGAAGCGGTAATAACGGTGGTGCCCGCTGCAACCAAGGTTACCTCGCCTGAACCGGAAATCAACGCCACGGCTTCGTCAGAAGAAGAATACACAACCTCCAGTTCATGCTCGTTGGAAAGTGTCGGAAAGGAGACCTCTTCCCCTATGACGCCGCTAGTCTCCGCGGCGCTCCATGCAAGGCCGCCTTCGCCCCTAATCACCGTCAGAATATACTGTGCCGTAGATTCCTGGTATGTGTCGTCCTTGGCATAAAAGGCGGTGATGGTGGTGGTGCCGGCGCCTACCAGGGTGATGGTGCCGTTGTCGGCAACCGTTGCCACCTGAGAGGAGGAAGATGTATAAACCACATCCACATCAAACCGGTTGGAAAGTACCGGAAACTCATTCCCGCTTCCAAGCACCGCCTCACATTCGGCAGCGCTCCAGCTGAGGGCGGGGTTCTTGAGGTCGGGATCCTCCTTGTCAATCACTATGGGGTCGTTGGAAACCGATATTATATCGCCGGCGCATGCCGCAAAATACAGCATGGTTACCAGCAGAAACAGGGACAGTCGTAAAGGTCGCTTCATAGCCGAAACAGATACAAAGGGTCTAAATCCATTCCAAATTTACACAACTAACAGGAATATTTAGTATCTTTATGCGTTTATATACACGCATACGCGCGAATTGAGAGGAGAACGCATGGCGGAATACAATGCCGCCACAATACGTAAGTTGCTTAGTTACAGCCCAATGTAAAGATTGGGATGAACTGGGATTTTGTGCTGAAATGACCCCGGACAACCAAATACGCTGGTATGTGATGCGCGCCTATAAGGCGGAGAAAAAAGCTGAAGAGATGCTGGGCGGAGAGAACGGCCTGGAATTCTTCATTGCCAAGCAGTATGCGGTGCGCGAATACCACGGGGTGAAGGGCAAACACCTTGTGCCTGCCATCCCCGGGATGGTGTTTGTCCATGCCGGTCACGACCAGATCGTGGACTTCAAGCAGCATGGCGGCAACTTCCTGCAATTCGTCACCCGCAAAACCGCTTCCGGCCCTGAATACCTCAAGGTTCCCGATGCCCAAATGGATAACTTTATCAAGGTTGCCAGCCGCTACGACATCGAGACGACTTATTTCAAGCCGGAGGAGGTTGACCTTGAGAAAGGCACTCGCGTCCGCATCCTCGGAGGTCCGTTCAATGGTGTCACCGGCGTCTTCATGCGTGTCCAGGGCAAGCGTGCCCGGCGGCTGCTGGTACAGTTGGAGGGCATTTCGACCCTTGCCACAGATATCAGTCCCGACTTGATAGAAGTAATTGAATAACAAAAACAACAAATATATGTGCATATCACATCTCTTTACCAGATTGAAGAATTCATATCTCAAGCGTGAGATTGTCTTCGCGGCCGACACACTTCTTTCCATGTTGGCGTCGCTGCTGGTTCTTTTCCTGACCCCCAGGCTTCTGAGTGCAAAACCGTTGCCGGAATCCTCCGTCGTAATGTACCTGACAGCTGCCATAGTGGCCACCGTGGGCTTCTTTTTGCTGTTCCGGACATCCCGTATCATTATCCGGCATCTGACCATAAAGGATACTATTCCATTCTTTGCCGCAGTGGTGTTGAAGGGTGTCGCAATCCTGCTGGCATTCATCATTTTTGGACGTTTTTCCAAGTGGGTACTGCTCTTTGTTGCCATAGACGTCCTGTTTACACTGTTCCTGATTATTGGCGTAAGATTGTTCATGATAGCAGTTTATGACTGGTTCAACCACCGTCAGCTGGAACGCTACCATCAGCAGCGCATGTTGGTTTACGGAACCTCCGACAAGAGCGTGGCCGTTACCAAACGCCTGCTGAATTCCACGCACTACAAGTGCGTCGGATTCCTTCAGCGGGGCCACGAGCCTAACTTTATTCTTGCCAGCCTGCCGGTGTTCAGCTTTAACGATGATACGCGTCTGGCCAACATCACCAGGGTCAATGATATCGATGCCATCCTGTTTTCCCGCGACACCGACGCGCAGGCAGAGGAAAAAGGACTGATCAATTTCTGCTCAAAGCACGGCCTCAAGACCCTGATAGTCCCCGGTCTGGACGAGGTGATGGACGGTGAACCGTTGCTGCATCCCCGCGAAATCAAGGTAGAAGACCTGCTTGGCCGGGAAGAGATTATCATTTCGCTGGACAAGATAAAGGCCGACTTTGCCGGCAAGGTGGTTATGGTCACCGGAGCGGCGGGCAGCATCGGCAGTGAGCTGGTGCGCCAGCTGGCCGGTTTCGGAGTCAAGAAGATTATTCTTTACGACAACGCAGAAACACCCATGCACAACATCCGGCTGGAACTTGAAGATAACTTCAAAGACCTCAATTTCGTGCCGGTGATCGGCTCCGTGCGCCATCCGGAACGCCTGGATTATGCATTCCGCAACTGGCGTCCGCAGATAGTTTTCCATGCCGCCGCCTACAAGCATGTGCCGCTTATGGAAGACAATCCCTGCGAAGCCGTACTGGCCAATGTCTACGGCACCCGCAACGTTGCCGACAAATGTCTGGAATATGACGTGGAGAAGATGGTGATGATATCCACCGACAAGGCGGTGAACCCCACCAACATCATGGGTTGCACAAAGCGCCTGGCGGAAATATACGTCCAGAGCCTCGGCCTGGCCGTGGAGAGCGGCAAGGTGCCCGGCAAGACGCGCTTCGTCACCACCCGCTTCGGCAATGTACTGGGCAGCAACGGCAGCGTTATTCCCCGTTTCCGTCAGCAGATAGCCCAGGGCGGTCCCGTGACGGTGACACATCCCGACATCAACCGTTTCTTCATGACGATACCGGAGGCCTGCCGTCTGGTGATGGAGGCCGCCACCATGAGTACCGGCAACAACATCTTCGTGTTCGATATGGGTCAGCCGGTCAAGATAGACGAACTGGCGCGCAGGATGATTACACTGGCGGGTTTCACCCCGGACGAGGATATCAAGATAGAGTACACTGGCCTCAGGCCCGGCGAGAAACTCTACGAAGAGGTTCTCAGCAACGAAGAGAACACCCTGCCGGCATTCCATGACCGTATCCGTGTGGCAAAGGTTCGCCAGTACGACTACGAAGATGCACTGCGGTATGCCAAGGAACTCGAGGACCTGGCCCGTGCGGTGGATATCCCCACCATGGTGCGCCTCATGAAGAAGATAGTACCCGAGTATAAGAGCGAAAATTCAAAATTCGCCGCTCTGGATAATGAAGAAAACAAATAAGGAATATGGGAATCTGGCCGTTCAAGAAGCGTAAGAAGGACAATCTGGCGGAGATCTTCTCCGGCTTTACCGACTACCACAGTCATATCTTGCCTGGTGTGGACGACGGTGTCCAGACTATGGAGGAGTCGCTCAAGATATTGCAGAAGTATGAAGAGTGGGGCGTTTCCGCAGTGTGGTGCACCCCTCACATAATGGAGGATTACCCCAATACCACAGCCGCTTTGCGCGAGCGTTTCGCAGAACTCCAGGCGGCCTATGACGGTCCCGTAAAACTCAATCTGGCAGCGGAGAATATGATGGACAACCTGTTCGAAGAGCGACTCGCCACAGGTGATGTCCTGCCGTTCGGACCAAAGGGGGACCATCTGCTGGTGGAGACATCATACTTCAATCCCCCGCTGGACCTGTATGGTATCCTGGACCGCGTCAGGGCAAAGGGATTCTTCCCAATCCTGGCTCATCCCGAGCGCTATGCCTACATGGATATGAAGGACTATGAGAGGCTCAAGTCCCTGGGAGTCAAGTTCCAGATGAACCTCTTCTCCCAGACCGGCGCCTACGGCAGGACGGCACAGAAAAAGGCGCTGGATTTTATGGACAAGTACTGGTATAACATGTGCGGCACCGATATCCACCGCATTGCAATGTTAGAACACAAGTGGGGACAGCTCCGTCTGCCCATGATGTAGCAAAACGATTATAATAAACTTTACGATATGAAACTTTACACAAGAATTGTCCTGGCAGTTGCTCTGACGCTCACCGCGGCCTGCGGCACGCCCAAGAATATCGTCTACTTCCAGGATATCAAAGGTGAATCGACACTCACGTCAAACAACACCGAGCCCATAAAATTCAAACCTATGGACCAGATTTCCGTGATTGTCAACAGCCGGGATCCGCAGGTTACGGCAATGTTCAACCTGCCGTATTACAGCAACCGCATCGGTCAGGCGCAGACAACGTCAAACAATGCCGCTGTTATTTCTTCCACCACCCAGGGCATATCTGGCTACATTGTGGATTCTTACGGAGAAATTGATTTTCCTATCTTAGGCAAGATACACGTAGCCGGACTTACCAGGGAAGAGGTTGCGGAAAAAATCAAGGAGGAATTGCTTGACAGCCGACAGATCAAGGATCCGGTGGTAACCGTAACGTTCATGAATCTGGGCGTCACAGTACTCGGCGAGGTTATGCATCCCGGCCGCTATAAGATAGACCGCGACCGTTTCACGGTTCTGGATGCGCTGGCGCTTGCGGGCGATCTGACGATTAATGCCGAGCGCGAGAGTGTCGTCTTGGTGCGTCACGACGGCACCAAGGACCATGCATACGTTCTCAATATGCTGAATGCACGCGAACTATACGCTTCACCGGCATTCTACATGCAACAGGGTGATGTGATATATGTCAAACCCAACGAAAAACGTGTACGTGAGAGTACAATCAACGGCAACAATATCCGCAGTACCTCGTTCTGGTTCTCCGTGGTATCCATGCTGACATCCGTTACACTTTTGGCTCTCAGATTTATACCTGGCATTTAACCGAATATGGAAAACTCTACAAATAAAATTACATGGAAGCAGACGGACAAGATATTGTCCCTGCGCGATGTCTTTGCCATTTGCCTTGGCAACTGGAAATGGATGCTGGTGTCATTCGTTTTGTGTATGCTGCTCGCCACATACTATTGCATCAAGACTGTGCCTGTATATGAGCGCAGCGCCTCCGTACTTATCAAGGAGGACAGAAGGAGCAATACTGTTCAGGGCGACGTTTCTCAGGCATTCAGCAATATGGGTATGGGTATTACCAAGGTCAATGTCTTCAACGAGATTGTGAACTTCAAATCGCCCGACCTGATGCTCCAGGTGGCAAAGAACCTTAATCTGGATGTGGACTATAAAGTCAAGGGCCTCAGATATTATCATACCCTTTACGGAACCAGTCTGCCGGTACAGGTCTCTTTCTTGGATTTCCAGAAAAGCCGCTTCAGTGGAATGAAACTCACGGTGAGTGACGATTCCACTACGGTGACTCTGCACGATTTTATCCAATATGGAAATGAACTGGAGGCGGAGGCCATCCAGGTGGCGTATGGTGACACGGTACAGACGCCTCTGGGACGCCTCGTGGTAAGGCGCAGCGAATATGCCGGTGATGCCATCGTAGACCGTCCGATTCATGTTACACGTACCAGCCCGCAGTCAGCTGCCGGCGTTTGCCGTGGCCGTCTGTCGGTAGATTTGAGCGACAAGAACACGACCATCATCGATATGCACTACCGGGATGTGAACACCCAGCGTGCAGAGGATGTGCTGCAGATGATAATCAATTGTTACAACGAGAACTGGATCAAGGACAAGAACCAGATAACCATCTCTACCAACGAGTTCATTGCAGAACGTCTCAAGGTGATAGAGCAGGAACTCGGCAGCGTGGACAAGACCATCACTTCGTATCGAAGCACGCACCGTCTGCCCGATGCCGGAGCTGTGGCGCAGATGGATATGCAGATTTCCGCCGAAGCCAGCAAGCACCTTATGGAACTCAATAACCAGCTCTCGATTGCCCGTTTCCTGCAGAGCGACATCCGTAGCGCTTCTCCCGGAACCCTTCTGCCTGCAAATGTCGGTTTGGACGACGTCAACAGCCAGGGTGAGATAACCAAGTACAACGAGACTATGCTGCAGCGCAACCGACTGGTAGAAAGCTCCAGTGAAGAGAACCTCCTGGTTGTCGACCTGGACCAACAGCTTGCCGCCCTCAAGAGTTCCATACTCAACTCCCGGGACAATTACATCCGTTCTGTCAATATCCAGATACAGAGCTCCCAGCGCGTCCGCAGCAGCAGTGAGGCCCGTGTGAGCGACGTTCCTCTCCAGGCAGGACAGCTGCTCAGCGACGAACGCCAGCAGAAGGTCAAGGAGGCGCTGTATCTCTTCCTGCTCCAGAAGCGAGAGGAGAACGAACTCTCCCAGGCCTTTACCGCCTACAACACCCGCGTGGTGGCTTCTCCCAGCGGCAGTAATGCCCCCGTCGCCCCCAACAAGAGCAAGATATATCTCATTGCATTCTTCTTGAGTATTGCAATCCCGTTTATATGGTTCTTCTTCAAGGAGACTCTCAACACAACCGTTCGCGGCCGTAAGGACCTCGAAAACCTCTCCTCGCCGTTCCTGGGCGAAATTCCCGTTACAGTCCGTCGCAAGGGCTTTCAGCGTCTCTTCAAGCAGAAGATATCAGACAAGAAGGAGGACCGTAAGATTGTGGTCAAGCCTCACTCCAGAAATATGATTAACGAGGCCTTCCGCGTAGTCCGCACCAATCTGGAATTCCTCAAGGGCAAGGAGGGCGACAAGAAGGTCTTCATGGTGACATCTTTCAATGTGGGTGCTGGTAAGACCTTTATCTCCAGCAACCTCTCCACTGCCCTGGCAGTCAGCGGCAAAAAGACCATAATAGTGGACCTTGACCTTCGCAAGCGTTCACTCTCCGCGCTGGCCGACCAGCCCAAACAGGGTGTAGTGGACTATCTGTCAGGAGAAGTGGACAAATGGGATGACCTTGTTGTCCATAAATTCGGAGGCACTGTCCTCGATTTGCTGCCTGCCGGCAAAATGCCTCCGAACCCGGCCGAACTGCTTGCAGAAGACCGTCTCGGCCAGCTGGTGGAGTCGCTCAAGAAGAAATACGATTACATTTTCCTTGACTGCCCGCCTATAGAGATTGTTACCGACTCTGATATCATTGCTCCATTGGCGGATATTACCCTGTTCGTGATTCGTGTAGGACTGTTCGACCGCAGCATGCTGCCGCAGGTTGAGCGATATTATCAGGATAAGAAATACAACGGCATGGCCATCTTGATAAACGGCTCCGAAACCTCCGGCCGCTACGGCTACAAGTACGGCTACAAGTACGGCTACCACTATGGCGGCTACGGTTACGGCAAGTACGGCAGCTCATACGGATCAAGCTACGGAGTATACGAGAAGAGTTAGCTGTCAGATTCCCGATTCAATTTGATGCAACCGGCATCCAGTAACAGAAGGCTGGCTAAGAACACGCTTGCGATGTACATCAGAATGCTCTTTCTGATGTTCATCGGTTTTTATACAAGCCGTGTTGTCCTGAGAGCGCTGGGAGCCGATGACTTTGGCGTCTATAACCTTGTCGGCGGGGTTGTGGTGTTGTTCACGTTCATCAATTCCGCAATGACCACAGCCACGCAGCGGCATCTCTCGTATGAATCGGGAGCCGAAGGAGGGAACGTAAGCAAAATATTCAGCGCGTGCCTGAACATCCACCTGGTATTGGCTGCGATAACCCTGGTTCTGTCTGAATCGATAGGACTGTGGTTTGTAAATACGCAGCTTCACTTCCCTGAGGGTAGAATGTGGGCTGTGAACTGGGTCTATCAATTTACCATCCTCGCCTGTATCTTCAGCATCGTAAGGGTTCCTTACAATGCCTTGATAATTGCCAACGAAAGGATGACGTTCTACGCGTACGCCGGCATAATAGAGGGAATCCTCAAGCTTGCCATCGTCTTTCTGCTGGCCGTATCGCCGCTCGATAAACTGGTTTTCTATGCACTGCTGGTAACTGTCGTGGTTGGCGTTGTAACCGCATTCTTTTATCTGTATTGCAAACTGAAGCTGGAGGGTAGTTCTTATGTTGAGGTGCGGGACAAAGCCCTGTACAACAAGCTGCTCGGGTTTTCGGGATGGACATTGTTCGGCAGTTTTGCCAATCTGGCCAGAAGCCAGGGACTGTCTTTCCTGATCAACATCTTCTACGGCGTAGTTCTGAATGCCGCCCTGGGCCTTGCCAATCAGGTCAATTCGGCATTGTCGCAGTTTGTGTACGGTTTCCAGCAGGCATTCAGTCCCCAACTGACAAAGTTGGAAGCTTCCGGAAACAAGGCACAGCAGCAGACGCTGATAGACCGTACATCCAAGTTTTCTTTCTTTATACTGCTGGTGCTTTCGATCCCCGTACTGTATAACCTCCGCTATCTGCTGGGTGTATGGCTGGGCGATTATCCGGAGTATACCTACGAGTTTTGCTACTGGATCGTAATAGCAACCCTTATCGATTCCATTTCCGGGCCGCTATGGGTATCTATCTTTGCGACTGGAGAGATAAGATCGTACCAAATTGTCATCAGCCTTTTGCTGCTGATGAATCTGCCGCTCGCATATCTTTGCGGCAAGTTGGGCTGGAAACCGCAGTATATGTTCGTATGCCAGGCTTTGATAAATCTGCTGGCCGTGGCGGTAAGGCTGTTCTATCTGAAAAAAAACACAAGTTTCAGCATACAACAATTTGCAAGGGATGTGCTGCTGCCGATATTTCTGGTGGCGCTATTGCTGATACCGCTGGTTTATACCTTCTATAAGTATGTTTCAACCGCTACCGGCTTTGTACAGTTCCTCGCTCAGAGTGCGATAATTGTTCTCTGCGAACTCGGAATAGTCTGGTTGCTGGGTCTTAACAGGGAAGAGCGCAGGGGAGTAGTATCGATATGTCATTCAAGGAGAACTTATACAGACCGATAGGAGCTGCCAGGACGCTTATGCGGACTATCCATCGCCGGCACTCTGCCGGCAACGAGGCCCGTCTGTTCCTCCTGAATATCCCCTCGCACGGGAATCTTGGGGACCATCTGATAAGCGTGGCGGAGCAGGCTTTCCTGAGTACATATTTCCCCGCAAAACGTGTCGAACTTATTACTTCTGCAGATTTGTTTTTCTCCATAAGATTCGCTTTGGCGGATGTCAGGAAAGATGATATTCTCTGTGTCACCGGCGGCGGGTTCATGGGTTCCCTTTATGCGGAAGAAGAGAGATTTTTAAAGATTATCCAAAGATTCCCCGAAAACAAGATTGTCTTTTTCCCGCAGTCGTTTTATTACGCGCCGTCCAAAGCCAGGCAGCGTATGATAGACCGTGCTGCCAAAGTCTACGGCGCCCATAATTCTTTGTATGTCGCCGCAAGGGACAATAACTCCTATTCCTTGCTGCGGAATGAACTTATGCCCGGCGCGTACGGGCGGATATCGCTCGTGCCGGACATCGCCTTGTTCCTGCATCCCTCATTCCGTCACACCCGCGAAGGCGTCCTGTATTGTATCAGGAATGATGCAGAACGCCTCCGGACAAATGTCAGCATAGTGAATAAGATTCAATCATCATTGTCGGAAAAAGGACTTTCAGGACGGTTTATCGACACTTATGTAGAGAGGAGTATCTCGCTGGACCAGGAGGCGGACGAAGTTTCCAAAATGTTCGAGGAGTTCGCCAAAGCCAGACTGGTGGTCACCGACCGTCTGCACGGGATGATTTTCGCCGTAATAACCGACACGCCTGTAATCGTGCTCGACAACGTGACCGGCAAGGTGCGGCAGTTGTATGACATGTGCCTGAAAGACGTCCCTTTCGTCAAGTTTGTCCAGGACGAAGATTCCATCGGGCAATGCATTGCCGGGGTTCTATCAGCCGGTAACTGTACTTATGACCACGAGTCTATAAAACAAAGATATCTACCGTTAATCAATGCCATCGAAGCGTAACTGCAAGCTCAGCATAGTTATTGCCATGTACAATATCGAAGCATATATCCGGTATTGTCTGGACAGCTGTGTGAATCAGGAAAACGTGCTGGATGGCGATTACGAAATTATAATTGTAAACGACGGCTCTACCGACAACAGTCTTGCCATTGCGCTGGAGTATGCCGCCTCCCGGGATAACGTCAGAATAGTGTCTCAGGATAATGCCGGCCTATCGGCAGCTCGCAATACGGGTATGGCCAATGCGCGTGGAGAGTATATCTGGTTTGTGGACGGAGACGATGCTATAGCAAAGGATGCCGTCTCAATGATCATGGCAAATATCGGTAAAGATGGTGCCGATGCATATATGTGTAATTTCAGCACGTTTGAATCGGAGAGTCTGATCGATACATCAGATTTCAAATCATATAAGAATCTGTCCGGAGCAGAAATACACGAAAAGCATCTGCATATCCTCCCCATGATGGCCTGGCTGACCATATACAGGACAGATTGCCTCCGCCGCCACGGGTTGGAATTCTTGCCGGGCATTTATCACGAAGATTTTGAGTTCAGCGTCAAAGCCCATCATTGCATGGAGTCGATTTCCTTCATCGGCCAGTCTCTGTATCATTACCGGCTAGCCAGGAAAGATTCTATTATGGCCATCGCCAGCCGCGACAATACAAAATCTTTGGTATCTGTAATTTCAATAATCGATTCCTTTGAGTCGTTTTTCAAGAACAGCGATTCCCGCTTTGTAAAGATGCTGTTCGGCGTATGTGCCGTGCTGTTCTTTTCAAAGTGGTACGACAGCGGTTGTCCTGTCAAAGAAACGACGGCCTCTTTGTACAAAGCGAATAAAAGACGGCTGTACGGTATGATGTGGCATTCCGGACAATTGAAGAAACGTGTCCTGATGGCGTTGACGGTTCTCCTTCCACGACCGATATTGTGTCGGGTTTATGCATACGTGCGCGGGCAATCCAAACTTATGTAATAAGTATGAGTGGCGGTAAGAAACGAATCCTGATATCTATGCATTATCTTGAAATCGGTGGTGCCGAGATGGCCTTGACAGGTCTTCTCAATGCCATCGATTACTCAAAGTGCGACGTGGATTTGTTTCTCCACAGCCACAGAGGCGAGATGATGGCCTTTATTCCCAAGGATGTGAATCTGCTCCCTGAAATCCCGGCTTATGCGCAGATAGAACGTCCGGTGCTGGGAGTCCTCCGGGATGGCTATTACATGATAGCAGCGGCCAGAAGCAAGGCTAAACTTCAGACCAGTCGATATCTCAAGCGGAAAAGGGTGAAGGACTCCGTGGCGGGACTGCAATATACCGCCGCTGCAGTCATCAAACTGCTTCCGCCAATCAATCCCGACGTTGAATATGATTTGGCGATAAGTTTCCTCCAGCCTCACAACATAGTCCGGGACAAGGTGCGCGCCAAAAAGAAGGCATGTTGGATTCATACCGATTATTCCGGGGTGGATGTCAACGCAGAGCAGGAGATGTCGGTCTGGAGTGCCTTCGATTACATCGTGTCAATATCAGATGATGTGACCAGGACATTCTTGCGTGCGTTTCCGGCCCTGTCGGGCAAGATAATCCAGATTGAGAATATCATCTCACCGGTTTTTGTCCGCAAGCGGGCAGAAGAGTTCCGGGCTGAACTGCCTGCCGTGCGGGATAGCGTGGCCCTTTTGTCAATCGGCCGTTTCTCCAACGCCAAGAATTACGATAATGTCCCGGATATTTGCCGTCGCATTGTGGCAGCGGGTGTGCCAGACGTCAAATGGTTCATTATAGGATACGGCCCTGACGAGCGGTTGATCCGCGACAGGATAGCCGCGGCCGGCATGGAAGACCATGTCATCCTGCTGGGAAAGAAGATAAACCCTTATCCATACATCAAGGCGTGTGACATTTATGTACAGCCCTCCAGATACGAAGGCAAGAGCGTAACCGTCCGCGAGGCGCAGATACTCTGCAAACCGGTGGCTGTGACCGATTATAATACGTCATCATCACAGATAAAGGATGGTATCGACGGGGTGATTGTCCCGATGGACAATCAGGGATGCGCAGAGGGCATCGTGCGGTTGATTAGTGACAAGGCTAAACAAGAATCTCTAGTGCAATATCTCCAGGCCCACGACTATGGGTATGAGAGTGAGGTAGAGAAGTTATACGGGTTGCTATGATTCCCAAAGTCATTCACTACTGTTGGTTCGGAAGGAAGCCCTTGCCAAAATCGGCGCAGAAGTGCATTGCGTCATGGCGGCAGTTTCTCCCTGATTACGAGATCAAAGAGTGGAACGAGGATAACTTTGATGTGACTATCATTCCCTATACCCGGCAGGCTTACGAGTCAAAAAAATATGCATTCGTGAGTGATTATGCCCGTTTCTGGATTTTGTATAATCACGGCGGGCTTTATTTTGACACGGATGTGGAGATTATCAAGCCGATGGATGATATAATTGCGAAAGGACCGTTTATGGGCAGGGAGACGGGCGCATCCCTTTCAAAGATGTTGTCTGTAGAAGTTGACGGACTGGCGGTGGCGCCCGGTCTCGGAATTGGCGCGGAGGCCGGAATGCCCATTTTCAAGACCTTTCTCGATGGTTACGGCAGTCGTCAGTTCATTGAAGAAGACGGCACCCTGAACACAAAGTCTATTGTCTATTATACATCGGAAGTGTTGTTCGAAGCCGGACTGAGCGGAAATGACGCAGATCCGGAGTGTGTCGCGGGACTATGGATATATCCGCACGATTATTTCTGTCCGATAGATCACACAAGGGGAAACTATATGCGTATAACGGACAATACACGCTCCATACATCATTATGATGCGTCCTGGGTGGACTATTCGGGTATACATCGTTTTTTGAGTAAACTGAAAAATCGGGCCGTCAGGCTCTTTATTTCCCTGAAAGAATGTTAGGATGTTAGGAATAGGGGCACAATACTACCTGTATATATATTACGGAATAGTCACGTTCCTGTCTATTTTGCTGTTTTCGCAGTATGAGAATTTCTCCGAAAACCGTCTGGACAGCGAGACTGAGCATTCCCCTGTGGCTATAATGGTGTTTACACTCATTATGGTGTTCTTCATAGGGTTGCGCCCTGTCAGCGCTGAATTTTTCGTAGATATGGATACATACGATGTCACGTACGATGTATTGAAAGGGAATGATTTCGTATACACCGGTGGAGATGGCAGCAATCTGCTGTTTGACAGCATTTTCATTTTCATGGCATCGATGGGTATTCCTTCTACATACTTCTTCCTTGTGATAGCTGCCATATATTTTATATGTATATCTCTGGCTTGTTCGCTTCTCTTCCCGAATGATAGGATGACATCGATACTGGTATACCTCAGCGCTTTTTCTACTTATGCTTATGGAACCAACGGCATAAAAGCGGGTGCGGCGGCGGCGCTTTTTTTAGTGGCGCTGGCATTCTATCAAAGGCGGGAGTGGCTCGGGGTGGTAATCTTTGCATTGTTGTCCCTGGGATTCCATTATTCAATGATAGTCCCTGTGGCAGCCTTCCTGGTATGCTTGATTATTAGGAATCCCAAGATTTTCCTTATTATATGGGTCGCAAGTTTCTTCTTATCACTTTTCCATATCACATTCTTCCAGGAATTGTTTGCGACCATTATGAACGAGCACGGCGCCGAATATCTGTTGGGAGGCGGAGGTTATGTGAAAGAGATATTCGGCGGCTTCAGGATAGACTTTGTAGTGTATTCCATTATCCCCATGATAGTGGGTGTGATTGCAGTTGAGAAAAAGAAGATAGAATCGGAAGGCTATATATTCCTGTTGAACCTCTACACGCTTACCAATGCTGTATGGCTGCTCTGTATGTATTCCGACTATACAAACCGAATAGCATATCTCTCCTGGATGTTTTATCCCGTGTTGCTCATCTATCCATTCTTGAACGAAGAATGGGAGGGGCCAAAGTACAAGATATTCCAGTGGGTGGTTTTCGGCCACTTGATTTTTAACCTGATAATGGTGTTCATTTACTGGTAGCATGGCAAGGGTTTCGGTGCTTATGGGTGTATATAATTGCGAAAAGTACCTTCAGCAGGCGCTGGATTCACTCTATGCCCAGACATATCGGGACTTCAAGATTATTATGTGTGATGACGGCTCAGCCGACGGAACTTACGAAATCGCAAGGCGGAATGCTGCCTCCCAAGACAATATTGTACTATTAAGAAACGAAAAGAATCTGGGCCTCAATGCAACACTCAACCGCTGCCTGGAATATGCCGATACCGAGTATTGCGCCAGGATGGACGGCGATGACATATCGCTGCCGGAGCGGTTTGAAAAAGAGGTTTCGTTTCTTGATGCTCATCCCGAATATGCCATCGTGAGCGCACCTATGCAATATTTCGATGAAGGCGGCGTGTTCCGCACAGGTAAGGGCGGTGGTGAGCCGCAGCCCAAGGATTTTCCAAAAGGGACTCCGTTCTGCCACGCCCCGTGCATGGTGCGTACGGAGGCATACAAAGCGGTCGGTGGCTACAGCGTCTCCGACAAGTTGCTCAGGGTAGAGGACTATCACCTCTGGATCAAGATGTACAGCAAAGGTTATAAGGGATATATGCTGGAAGAGCCGCTGTATATGATGCGAGACGACAGGGGCGCCGCCCACCGCCGCAGCTTCAAGGCCAGGGTAAACGAGGCCCGTGTCAAGACAATCGCGATAAAGTCATTCCGTCTTCCGCTCTGGAATTATATGTATTGTGTAAAGCCGATAATCCTGGGCCTGATGCCCCTGGCTGTCTATTCCCGTCTGCGACAAGTCAAGAATGGATAAGAAAAAGATCTGTTTCATAACGGCCATTCCCGGTACCGCCACTGCTTTTTTGAGTTCGCATATGTCGGTGCTCTCTCAGCATTATAAGGTGCATTATGTCTGCAACTCTCCAGAAGGTCCGGTCGCAGGATTGAAATACGACGAGTTCAAGCATATCGGAATAGAGAGAGGCCTATCCATTGGCAAAGACCTCAAGGCGGTATTCAAACTATACAGGTATTTCAAGGCCCGGAAGTTCGATGCGGTACATTCGGTGACTCCCAAGGCGGGCCTGCTGACGGCATTGGCTGGCTGGCTGGCCCGCGTGCCCAACAGAATCCATATTTTCACCGGACAGGTATGGGCCACCCGTAAGGGCTTTATGCGATGGATGTTGAAAACGATGGATAAGATAACCGTGCTGCTGGACACGCACATCCTGGTGGACGGACGTTCGCAAAGGGCGTTTCTGGAGAAAGAAGGAGTGTTGAAAAAAGGGGAGGCGACAGTGTTTGGAGAAGGATCCATCTGCGGTGTCAATATCCATAGATTTGAACCTAAAGAAGAGGTCCGGAAGCAGGTAAGGCGGCAGATCGGGGCAGCGGACGACGTACTGGTATACCTTTTCATGGGGCGGCTGAACCACGACAAAGGCATCGGAGAATTGTATGCGGCCTTTGACAAGCTGGCATCGGAGACAGACAGGGTTTTTTTGCTGCTGATTGGTGATGACGAGCAGAACTATATTTCAAAGCTGGGTCATTTCCAGAACATCAACAAGACAAACTTTTACTATTTCGAAGAGACGCACGTCCCGGAAAAGCTTCTGAATGCCGGGGATGTGTTTGTGCTCCCATCGTATAGGGAGGGCTTTGGCACGAGCGTCCTGGAGGCTGCTTCCATGGGTATGCCGGCCATTACTTCCGATGCCTACGGCGTACTCGATGCCACAGTCCCGGGCGAAACCGGCCTTAGGTGCAAATGTGGAGACGTATCGTCGTTATACGGCTGTATGAAGTATTTCTATGAGCACCCCGACGCGGTTGCGATGATGGGTGCAAAGAGCCGTGAGCGCGTATCCAGGGAATTCTCGGGAGAGCGCCTGAACGGGTATTGGGAGGAGTTCTACCGTTCATTGCTGGGCGTGTAATTTATGTACAAGCATTTCTTCAAACGCATATTGGATATCATTCTGGCCATCGTGGCCCTTCTCCTGACAGGTTGGCTCTTAATAATAGTTGCAATCTGGCTGCACTTTGCCAACAAGGGAGCCGGCGCATTCTTCCTCCAGGAACGGCCGGGCAAGGACGAACGCATCTTCAAGGTGATAAAGTTTAAGACGATGACCGACGCGCGGGACGCGGACGGCAATCTCCTGCCCGACGAGCAGCGTCTGACTAAGGTCGGAGGATTTGTGCGGAGCACATCGATAGATGAAATGCCCCAGCTGATAAATGTCCTCAAAGGGGATATGTCTCTTATCGGTCCCAGGCCGCTGCTGGTGGAATATCTGCCGTTGTACAGCGATGAGCAGCGCCGCCGGCACGAGGTAAGGCCGGGCCTTTCGGGCTGGGCGCAGTGTCACGGCCGCAATTCGATTAGCTGGACAGAAAAGTTCAAACTGGATGTCTGGTACGTGGATCATTGCTCGCTTTGGACAGATATAAAAATAGTATGGCGCACCGTGGCGAAAGTGTTCTCCCGCGCCGATATCAATTCCGCCACATCGGCAACGATGGAGGCTTTTAACGGAAATAACTAAGATATGGATATTGCTTTTTTCGGGTCCGGTGGATTTGGCCGGGAAGTATACTGGATGCTGGATGCGATGAACCAGGCACTTCCGGAAGAGGAAAGGTACCGATTCATCGGTTTCTTTGATGATGGTGTCGAAAAGGGAACGGCGATACCGCGTTATGGAAAGGTGCTTGGCGGAATGGACGAACTGAATTCGTGGTCTTCGCCGCTGGCGCTGGCGGTTACGATCGGTAACCCCAAGTCTGTTCAGGGAGTTGTCGGCCGCATCAAGAATCCGAACGTAATCTTCCCGAACATCATACATCCTTCGTTCCAGATCCTGGACCCCGAGACACTCAGAATGGGGAAGGGGAATATCATCACAAAGGACTGCTATGTCACGGTGGATGTGACGATTGGCGATTTCAATATCTTGAACGGTTCGGTGGTGTTCGGGCACGACGTAATCGTAGGGAATTGCAATGTTTTTATGCCGAATGTCAGGATCTCGGGCGCAGTGACAGTCGGAGACGGCAATCTGTTCGGCATCAGCAGCATCGTCCTGCAGCAATTAAAGATAGGTAACGATACTACCATCGGCGCCGGGGCGGTGCTTATGACCAAACCCAAAGAGGGCGGCGTGTACCTTGGCAACCCTGCAACATTATTCAAAGTATAAACTGGCTTAATTATATGGAAATCGACGACTTTGTTGCAAACTTCGCAGACCAGTTCGATGACACCGATCCAGGTGAGATTGGGGCGGATACCGTGTTCCATGACCTTGATGAGTTCTCTTCCCTGATAGCTCTTTCTATAATTGCTATGGTAGACGAAGAGTATGATGTCCAGCTCAAGGGAGACGATATGCGCTCTGCCGTCACAGTAAGAGATCTGTTCAATACCGTAAAATCCAAAATGGCTTAGCCGATGGCAATTTATAATCCTTTCTCCCTAGAGGGGAAAACCATATTGGTGACTGGCGCCAGCAGCGGAATCGGCCGTGCCACCGCGATAGAATGTTCCAGGCTCGGAGCGGCCGTCGTGATAACGGCCCGCAACGAACAGCGTCTGGCAGAGACACTAGCAATGATGGACGGCAGCGACGGCGTCGGACATATCGTGATAGCTGCCGACATAGCGACAGAAGAAGGCCGGCAGTGTCTTGTAGAAAAACTGCCGCAGCTTGACGGCGTATTCAGCAATGCCGGTATCAATAAGAATCCTGCGCCGGTCAAGTTTCTTAAAGACGATGTCATAGAAGAGATGTTCACTACCAATATCGTGTCTCACGTGAAACTGGCCAGGGACCTTCATAAGAAAAAGAAACTCAACAAGGGTGCGTCGTATGTATTTACTGCTTCAGTAGGCGGTGTGGCTACACATACTTTAGCCAATTCCGTATACGACATTACCAAAGCGGGCATAGATGCCTTTGCAAAGTCATGTGCAGTAGATTTTGCCAGCCGTGGCATCCGCGTCAATACTGTCTGCCCGGGTATGATCAGGACTCCGCTCACGGAGGCTACAGGTGTCATAAGCGAAGAAGACTATAAGAAAGATATTGAGAGCCACTATCTGGCAGGCCGGTATGGCGCCCCGGAAGAGGTTGCGCACACCGTGGCATTCCTTCTGAGCGATGCGGCTTCCTTTATCACCGGCGCCAGCATTGTGGTTGACGGCGGCTGTTCGTTGGTTCATTAATATGGCTATACTCAGATATAACAACGTAGGTATCAGGGCAATGTCGGCCTGTGTGCCGGCAGGTGTGGTCCGCAACAAGGACCTCGGCTACCTGATACCGGAAGAAGAAATACAGAAGACCATAGAGAGCATCGGCATCCGTGAGCGTCGTATTGCAGACCCCGGCGTATGCGCCAGCGATCTTGCATACAGGGCGGCGGTGCGTCTGATGGAAGACAACAAAATCGATCCTTCCACAATAGATGTGCTCCTGTTCATGAGCCAGACGGCCGACTACCGCATTCCGGCAACGGCGCCGCTGCTGCAGCACAGGCTCGGACTGCCGGTTGATACCATGGCCATGGATCTGTCATTGGGATGCTCCGGCTACGTGTTTGCACTGTCGGCTGCTTATGCCTATACATCCATGCCTGATGTCCGCCGCGTGCTATTGCTTGACGGCGAAACGTTTTCAAAAATAGTAAACAGAAAAGACAAGGTGGACTGGCCGCTATACGGTGATGCAGCCGCCGCCACGCTGGTAGAAAAGGGCGACTACGGCCCCTCGACGTTTATCCTGCGCAGCGATGGCTCAGGCAGGGACGCCGTAATTGTCAGTGACGGAATGCGCAACCCGGTCACTGCCGAATCCCTTGAAGAGAAGAGAAACGAAAACGGCGATATACATAACGGACTGGAGGTCTATATGGACGGGATGGACGTATTTAATTTTGCAATGAGACGCGTTCCTTCTGCCATCAAAGACATCCTTGCAGAAACGCAGGCCACCATGGACGATGTTGACCATCTGGTATTCCACCAGGCCAACAGGTTTATGACGGACTTCTTTGTCAAGAAACTCAAGTTCGACCCCGCCAGGGTACCATACAGCCTTGATCGTTATGGCAACACTTCCTCTGCCAGCGTTCCTCTGACAATGGTCAGCGAACTGCGCGGTAAGGTTAAGGATGGCGACAGAGTGATTATGGCGGGCTTTGGTGCCGGCCTCTCCTGGGGCGTTGCAAGTGTTACAATGAAAGGCTGCAACCTCTCTCCCGTAATAGACTACTGAGATGCTTCCCGAGTTCAAGTTTCATCATATCGGAGTGGCTGTCAAAGATATTGACGCAACGGCCGCGATGTACGGGCAGGGCGGGTATCGCCGCTCAGCCGCCGTCTTCGATCCGGAACAGAATGTAACCATTTGCTGGCTTACCCGCGACGGTTGTCCGTTGGTGGAATTGATTGCTCCCGGAGATGACAACTCCCCGGTATCCAAAACGCTGGAAAAGGTGGGCGTATCGCCATATCATTCTTGCTACGTCGTAGACAATATGGAGGCCGCCGTGGCAGAACTCAGAAAACTAAAATATGTGGCGCTAGGCAAGCCTGTCAAGGCTGTGGCTTTGCGCGGCAGCCGGGTATGCTTCCTCTTTAATAAGAGCGTCGGACTGATAGAATTGGCCGAGGCGCCCGCCGATATTATAGAATGAACTATTTCGTATTCAGAAACAATACCGTAGAACAGTTCTTCCCCAAGACCTGTTCATTCAGCGGCTACGACGATATTTCTGCCGTCCCTGCCGATGTCGACGGATATGTCTGGTTTTACCAACTGCCAGTAGGCTATGACGAAGGCCGTTTGTGTGAACAGGTCCGCGGATATGCCCAGCAACTGGTATTTGTCATTTCCAGGGCAGATGCGGCAAAACCGTTCATAGTGCTTACTATGGACAACGGATATGCCGTGCCTTTTGCTTCCGGGGTGGATCTGGTATCTGCAATCGCGGAATACAATACGGCCCTCGTGGAGATGGAGCGCGGACACTCGAATGTGAAACTGTTGGATATCAGGGAGTTTGCCCGCCAATATCCGGCGTCGGACCTCTTCGATTGGAAATACTGGTTTATCTCCCAGGCGGGGTTGAATCCGCGACTCTCCAAGCCGTTTGCGGAGTGGTTTGCCCGCAAACTGGACCAGATTGCATCAAAGCGCAAGAAGTGCCTCGTCCTTGATCTGGACAATACCCTTTGGGGCGGGGTTCTGGGAGAAGATGGGGTAGAGGGGATCAAACTTGGCGGCGACTATCCCGGGAAGGCTTTCCGCCTGTTCCAGGAAGGCTTGTTGGAACTGCAGCGCAGCGGAGTGATGCTGGCAGTGTGCAGCAAAAACAACGAGGCCGATGTTATGGATGCCTGGGAACGACATCCGCAAATGGTACTCCGTGCCGATTCTTTTGTGGCCTGGCGCATCAACTGGACCGACAAGGCCACCGGCATAAAAGAACTTGCAGAAGAACTGAACATCGGGCTGGACAGCATGGTCTTTTTGGATGACAGTCCGCAGGAGTGCGAACTTGTGAGGCTGGCTTTGCCCGAGGTTGAGGTTCCGGATTTTCCGTCCCAGCCTTATGAGCTGCCAGCGTTCCTCCAATCCCTGGTAGAGAAATACTTCCGCATATACACCGTCACAGCCGAGGATGCCGCAAAAACGGAACAATACAAGGCTAACGCAATGCGGACGCAGTCGCAGTGGGAATTCGTGGACTTTGAATCATTCCTTAGGAGCTTGGAAATCAAGATAACGATAGAACCTGCAAATGAATTCAACATACCGCGTATAGCCCAGCTGACGCAGAAGACAAACCAGTTCAACCTGACAACCCGCCGCTATACGGAATCCGATATAAAGCAGTTTCAGCAGCGCGGGTGGAAAATATGGTGCCTTGGTGTATCTGACAAATTCGGCGATTACGGGATAACTGGTTGTGCTATGGTCGACGGCAATGCCATTGATTCTTTTCTGCTCAGTTGTCGTGTTCTTGGTAAAGGCATCGAGAAAGTCTTTGCCAAAAAGGTGCTTTCTTTGCTGAAAGAACAGGGGCTGAAAACTGTATCAGCTCAGTTTATTCCAACCTCAAAGAATTCCCCGGCAAGCGGGTTCTGGGAGGTTGTTGGATTCAAAGGCGGCATCATTGACCTGGATGTTGCAGATTTGGACATTGAAGATTACTATCAGGTCATAATCAAATAGTTATGGAAGACAAAGTGCTGGAAATACTTAAGGAACTCTTTGAACTGGACACCGTAGATGAGACCTGTTCCCAGAAGACCTGTGCTAAATGGGACTCCATGGGCCAGTTGAATCTGGCAGTTGAATTGGAAGATGCTTTTGATGTCAATCTGGAACCGGAAGAGATAGGGGAGATGAAGTCGTTTGGCGACATAATCAGCTTACTGACAAAAAAATTGCAGAAATAGTGCTATAGGCTTGTCTACAAACACAAAAATGACTATATTTGCGGGTAATTTTGTGATAATTTTGTAGATGGCTCATAATGAGTTGTTTAAAGGATAAATATAAACGCCCCAGGGCAATGGTGATTTCGTTGGCCGTGTATACGCCAATCCTTCAGGCAAGTTTCGGCAGCGACAATG
>JAEEGI010005192.1_pt1 | contig 30126 bp, 21 predicted proteins | sample 8958751 | NCBI WGS metagenome assembly JAEEGI01 (sample SAMN16246545, study PRJNA631951) | gut metagenome | biome: gut microbiome; feature: rumen; material: KS-attached | host: Bos | place: Iran: Karaj | collected 2018-10 | reverse complement strand
TTCGCGCTCAACAGACCACTCTTCATAAGCATTTGCTGCGATGATCATAGGAACGGTGCCCGTGTAAGGGAAGTTCACATTTGCAGAAACTTTATCACTGTCCTTCTGATAAACAGTTACAGAGATGTTGTTGGTAGCAGGATCATAATCAAGCGGCAGGTCGATGCTGTGAAGCACTTTGGTGTAGTCAGGTTCCTGTGTGTTATACATCACGCTAGGATCGAAATCTGCGCTCTTCTTCCAAGTTTTGCCACCGATGTTCAGCTCAAAATCGAGTGTACCGCCGAGGGCTCTGATTTCAGCCTTGCGGCTCGTAACTTTCTCATCGCTGAAGGTAACGATACCAGTCTCACTGGTAGTCTTCTTATAAGTATAGGTGCTGACAACGTCAACGACGATATCGTTGAAGTCGGTATCATCGCTAACACCGAGGTCTTCTACAAAGTAGCGCTTCTTAACGGTCTTCTCGAGATCCTCTACCTCAAATGACTCTGGAACGTATGGCTCGCCATAGAGCATGAATACAACGTCGTTATAGTCCTTGTCACTATTAGTCACAGCATCCTCACAGCCGATAATCTTAATCTCGGGCTTATCCACACCAGGCAGTTTTGAAGGTGTCACGTCATTGGCACCAAACTGGTACTCACGCATGTAGTCATTAATAGAACCAAGTGACTGGCCTGCGGTGTTATAGCCACTGGCAGCAGAGGTAATCTTCAGGTAAAAGTACATGGTAGCACCTGCAGGCAGACCGTGGAAGGTGATGTACTTAGACTGGATAGCTGTAGCGTTGAGACAGTTGTGATCATTATCAAACGTATACACATTCGTCCAATCTGTAACGGTCTGACCACTTTTATTCTTACCCTTTACCTGAATGCCTTCCCACTTGTTCCAGACCTCAATCTCACCAATGCCGTCAACGTGCATGTAGAGCTTAAAGTTGCCACCAGACGTGCCCATAAAGATAGGCATGATTGTGAAATCGTTGCTAGGAACAGTCATGGCAAATTTCTTACCACTGTTGTAGTTGTTTCTGCCCTCTTTAAATACTTCGTTCATCTTGCTGAGAGTAGCCGACTCAATCTCGTAGTAGCTCTGGCTCTTGGTCAAGTACCTATCCTCAAGGTCACCTCTGGTTGCAGCTCTTGAGCTTGAAGGAAGACTGAAGTACTCATCACCAGTGCTGAAGTCCCAAGATTGGTTAGGGTCGATTTCTCCATAGGTCTTTACGAAGTTGTTCTCGTACTCCTCAGTAGTTTTTTCCTGCTGAGCTTCCTGCTGAGCCTGCTCCTTAGCTTCCTCATAGGCTTGTTTTGCACCTTCGTCATACAAATCGGTTTTTGAGCATGATGCTATGCCCAAAGTAGCCACAAAAAGGGCCATCATTTTAAAATTTGATTTCATAATTGAAACTTTTAATGGTTATTTATTTGGTTTAATAGAAGTCTTATATTCGCTTATATTCTTCTTAGTTGCAAATTTAACAATTTATTTCCAAATTCAGACAATATTAATATAATAATGTGTGCTTGATTTTAAATTTCTTGATTTATATCAAGAGTAAGTGAGCCTTTGGGGGACTCACTTAAAACTCGATTTGAGATATCGCTTATAGGCTTTACGTAGTTTTCTGATGGCCTTGTCGCGAATCTGCCTGACGCGCTCCCGCTTCAGCTCCATATCCTCCGCAATCTCAGCCATCGTCTCGTGTTCCTGGCCGATACCGTAGAAAGCGTTCACCACTCTGCTTTCGCGTGCATCGAGCGATCCAAGCGCAAATTCCACAGCGTCTTCGATGGCTTCAGAGTGGATACGCTCATCGGCCAGTGGCGCATCACGGTTCACGAGCACTGAGAGCAGACTCAGGTTGGCGCGATGACCTAAAGGTGCATCCACCGACAACGGCATGCTCTGCTGGCGAGCCGTGATCTCGTCCTTCACGTCCTTGGGTACCTTATAAAGCCCTGTCTGCTGTTCGATGGCCTTCTCAATCGCCTGGCGCACGTGTACGACGGCATAGTTCACGAAGCGCACACCTTTCGTGGCATCGAAGCGCCCGGCAGCCTTCATCAGTCCGAGATTACCCTCGCTCACCAGGTCTTCCATCGAGAGTCCCTGCCCTTTATATTGACGCGCAATGGTTACCACAAAGCGCAGGTTGGCTTCCACCAGTTTCGAGAGTGCCCGCTGATCGCCCTGAAGAATGCGGGCTGAGAGTGCCCGTTCCTCCTCGTCAGAGAGCAACTGTCCTTTACCTATCTCGTCGAGGTATCTGTTTAATGCTGAATCTTCCATATTCCTAACTTTTTGGCAAAGATAGTAAAATTCCAGCAAATAGCGGAACTTTTCTCAAAATATTTTTTTGTGTGCCATGACAAATGACAAATGAAATTTTCGTACCTTTGCATTATCCATGAAAAAAAGATGAAAATTGCGACCTAACTAGGGAACAAAAAATTTCAGGCTCGCGGGCATTTGTAACCTAAGGGAACCGCAAAACGGATCCTCATCCACAATATGCGAAAATTGTTAACAATCCATTCTCCCTTTGAACGTATAGCCGATGCCCTCAACGGCTTTGCGAACATCTTCTTCGGATGCAGGACCTTCGACTGTGAGGGTGTTTGCTGAGGAACTGGCCTTTGCTTTCTTCACACCAGGCACACTCTCAACGGCCCGAACCACAGCAGCCTCGCAATGGCTACAATGCATGTCTTCAACTCTGTAAACAACTGTATCAGGAGCTAAGGACTTGTTGGTAAACTTACTGAAAAATTTCATCATAAGAGCAAATGTGATTAAAAGGGTTAATAATACTGCACAAACAATTTTATATGGACTTGGCAATGATGAGGCCATCGTACAGCAGACTTCGTGGCTAGTTGCGGCATATAGTTCGAGGCCCGAGACATTGAGTAACAGACCGAAACCAACGGCAAAACCTACGATGGTTAGCAGATAGATGGATGTGAAACGCCGCCCCATCGCCTTGTTCACCACGAGAATGCTGGCCATGTTGACAGCAGGTCCCGCCATCAGCATCACCAGTGCCGCGCCAGGCGACAGTCCCTTCATCAGCAATGCAGCTGCCACGGGAATGCTGCCTGTGGAACAGATATACATGGGGACGGCAATGACGAGAATGACGAACATCTGCAACAATGGTTGGCTGCCAAACTGCAGGAAAAACTCATCGGGTACAGCGACCTGTATCAGAGCAGCCACAACAAGGCCTATGACAAGCCGCAGGCCGATGTCACGTATCATGTCGTAATAGGCATACTTCAGGACACGCCATAATCGTCCACCATGCTCCACCTGACATGTCGATGCGGTATCAGCCATCGTGTCATCTTCACGCACCAGGCGGTTAACCAGCAGTCCTCCGCAAACCCCTGTGATGAGCGCCGCTACAGGACGGATGATGGCAAAACCTAAACCCATCAGCGAGAATGTTGCCAGGATAGAGTCTATACCTGTCTGTGGTGTGGCAATGAGAAATGAGGCAACGGCTCCCTTGGAAGCCTTCTCTTTTCTCAATCCGATAGCCGTAGGAATCACTCCGCACGAACAGAGTGGAAGGGGAACACCCAACAGCGCTGCCCAAAGCACTGCCAGTTTGTTGTCGGCTGACAGATAACGGCGATAGAAGTTCTGAGGCACAAATACATGAAGCACCCCGGCGATGAAGAATCCCAACAGGAGGTAGGGAGCCATCTCGCAAACGACGTTTGTCAGAGACAACAAGAAATCTCTCATTGTTACTGTTTCCAGGTGGCGCCTTGACGAAGGACGAACTTCAGCTTAGACTTTTTCGTCAACTGAGGTCTCTCCCACTCGCCTCCCAACAGTTGGATGGTAAGAGGCTTCGAGGGATCGATGGCTGCCATAGCAGACTGCAGATCAAGATAGTCGCCACGCCCCTGCTTATCAACGGTGATGTCGGCTTCGCAACGGAAGGGCTTCAGCACGGGTATCTCCTCGCAGAGCGCATCGGCGAGCAACCTGGCCACAACGTGAGCTCCATGGATATTATAATGTGTATTATCCTGACGACCTGCAGGCACACTTGGCTCCTGACCTGGGAGGAACCACATGTGAAGCTTCTTGGAAGCCTCGGTGCCGAGACCTTGCTCGAGATCGTGGGTGATCTGATTGGCGTCGATGAAATGGACATTCATACGACGGGCCACATCGCGGGGCGCCACACGATAGAGACCGTGGGTATCGATGAGCGAATCGCCCTCTATCATCTTTACACCGTCTTTAAAGGTCGTGGTGCGCAATTTCTCGTCATCGTCGTTCTCAGGTGCATTGACAAAGAAATTACGGCGCACGACGCAGTTCATCAGCACAGGGATGCCCCCACGCTCGCGCGTCTCACGCACATACTTCGCCAGATTGTAGTCGAAGGTAGAGCCGGGATCACTGTGACGATCAGCACCGGCTTTCTCGTCGTTATGACCAAACTGGATAATGACGTAGTCGCCTGGCTTCAGGCGCTCGAGCACCTTATCCCAGCGCCCCTCACGGATAAAGGAGAGAGACGAGCGACCGTTGACAGCGTGGTTATCGACAAGGATGTTATCGTCGAAATAGCACTGAAGAGCCATACCCCATCCACGTTCCTGCTTGCCTTCAGAGATATCCTTATTGGCAGCTGTTGAGTCGCCGATGATAAAGATTGTCGTGGTCTTATCGGGTACAGCCGCCGTCAGCAACAGCAAGGCTGAGAAGACGAAAACGAGGGCTTTCTTCATGATTTTACAATATTTATAATCTCTTCAATATCAAGTAATTGCTGTTCGCCACTTAACATATTCTTCAAAGTAAGTTTACCAGCAGTCATCTCGATCTCACCAGCGAGAGCAACGAAGGGAATCTGCTTGGCATTGGCATACGACATCTGCTTCTTCATCTTCGACGAATCGGGGAATATCTCCGTGCGGATGCCGGCCTCGCGGGCCTTCGCCACAGCTGGCAGACAATAGGCCGTCTCACGATCTCCAAAGTTGATGAAGAGCAGCTGGGTGCCGTTGGTGGCATCCTTGGGATAGCAGTCGAGTGCATTGAGCACATCGTAGATACGATCGACACCGAAGGAGATGCCTACACCCGAGATGCCTGGCATGCCGAAAATACCCGTCAGGTTGTCGTAGCGCCCGCCACCCGTGATGGAACCTATCTGCACGTCGAGAGCCTTCACCTCAAAAATAGCGCCTGTATAGTAGTTAAGACCGCGTGCCAGTGTGAGGTCGAGTTGTATCTCGTTTTTCAAACCTACGGTCTTAAGGGTATCAAGGATGAAACGCGTCTCCTCTACGCCCTTGAGGCCCGTCTCGCTGTCGCCAAGCACCTGGGCAATGGTATCGAGCTTGACGTCATTAGAGCCCTCGAGCGAGATGATAGGCTGCAGTTTCTCGATCTGCTCTTCTGAGAGACCGTCCTCGCGCAACTCCTGATTGACATTGTCGAGGCCGATTTTATCGAGCTTATCGATGGCTACGGTGATATCAACGATCTTCTCGGCCGCTCCGATGACTTCGGCAATTCCCGAGAGAATCTTGCGGTTATTTATTTTAATCTGTACGCGCACGCCAAAGCGGCTGAACACGGTATCGACAATCTGCATAAGTTCTACCTCGTTGAGCAAGGAGTCGGAGCCTACGATATCACCATCGAACTGCCAAAACTCACGATAGCGGCCCTTCTGCGGACGGTCTGCACGCCACACGGGCTGCATCTGATAGCGCTTGAATGGCAGTTGAAGTTCGTCGCGGTGCATCACTACATAGCGGGCGAAGGGTACCGTCAGATCGTAGCGCAAGCCTTTCTCACAGAGTTTGGCTGCGAGGTGAAGGGCATTACGCTCCTGAAGTTCTTCATCGGAGACCTTATTGAGGAAGTCGCCAGAGTTGAGTACCTTGAAGAGCAGTTTGTCGCCCTCCTCCCCATACTTACCCATGAGCGTGCCGAGTGTTTCCATCGCAGGTGTCTCTATCTGCTGGAAGCCATAGAGCTGATACACCTGCTTGATGGTATCGAAGATATAATTGCGACGGGCCATCTCTGAGGGGCCGAAGTCGCGCGTTCCTTTGGGAATACTGGGTTTCTGTGCCATTACTTTCTGATAATTGTCTGATCGCGATCCGGACCGATGGAGATAATCTTAATAGGTGTCTCGAGCTGAGCCTCGAGGAAGGCGATGTAATCGTTGAACTCTTTCGGGAACTGATCCTCTGAGGTAAACTTCGTCATATCCGTCTTCCAGCCAGGGAGTTCCTGATAGACAGGCTCGATGCCTTCTTCAATATTATAGGGGAAATAGTCGATTTCAACGCCATTTTGCTTGTAAGCTACACAGGCCTTGATGGTGTCGAAGCCGTCGAGCACGTCGCTCTTCATCATAATAAGTTGGGTAACACCGTTGACCATGATTGAATATTTCAAGGCAACGAGGTCTATCCAGCCGCAACGACGCTCACGACCAGTGACAGCGCCATACTCATGACCCAGGTCGCGAATGGTTTTGCCCGTTTCATCGAAGAGTTCCGTGGGGAAAGGACCGGCACCGACACGGGTACAATAGGCCTTCATGATACCGAATACATCACCTATCTTGTTGGGACCGATGCCCAGACCTGTGCAAGCACCAGCACAGATGGTGTTGGATGAAGTAACGAAGGGATAACTGCCGAAATCGACGTCGAGCATCGTTCCCTGAGCACCCTCGCAGAGCACGCTCTTGCCACTCTTCAAGATATTATTGAGCTCGTGCTCTGAATCGACGATGGGGAACTGGCGCAGATACTCGATACCCTCGAGCCACTTCTTCTCGACCTCAGTGATGTCGTAGTCGAAGTTAAGCGACTTCAGGATAGCCTCATGACGCGCCTTGGCTTTGGCATACTTCTCCTCGAAGTTCTCGAGGATATCGCCTACGCGCAGACCGTTACGGCTTACCTTATCGGTATATGTCGGACCGATGCCCTTACCGGTGGTTCCTACCTTGTCTTTACCCTTCTGAGCCTCGTAGGCTGCATCGAGCACACGGTGAGTAGGCATGATGAGATGGGCTTTCTTGGAGATATGCAGACGTGAATGGAGATCGTGACCGCTGGCCTCGAGTGCCTTGGCTTCGTCCATAAAGAGGTCGGGAGCCAGTACCACGCCATTACCGATGATATTCACCTTGCCACCCTGGAAGATTCCAGAGGGAATGGAGCGCAGCACATACTTCTGGCCTTCGAACTCTAGCGTATGTCCGGCGTTAGGACCACCCTGGAAGCGAGCCACCACATCGTACTTCGGGGTCAGCACATCGACCACCTTACCTTTACCCTCATCGCCCCACTGCAAACCGAGCAGGACATCAACTTTTCCTTTGTTCATAATGCGTTATTTATTCAGTTTTTGATTCTTTTTCTGTCTCTCTTTATTCTTAAGCTTAGTCAGTTTAGCTTGACAAGTGCTGCACACCCCATAGACATAGAGTGTGAACCCGTCTTTCCTGAAACGCTTCATACGGACGTTATTCACAGCAGAAATGATTTCCGGCGAGCGCACCTCAATCACCTTGCCACACATCGTGCAGACCTGATGGCAATGGCTCTCATTGTCGTAGCAGGCCTCATACTTCGTGGTTCCCTGGAAGCGGTGGCGAATCACAAGGCGCAGCGCCAGGAAGAGGTTCAGCGTATTATATAAGGTGGCACGACTGACGGGGAAATTAAAATCATTGGCGAGTTTGTCATTCAGTTCTTCGAGCCCGAAATGGCCGTCGATACTATAAATGGCTTTAAGAATGGTGTAGCGCTCTGGTGTCTTGCGATGATTGTTCATCTCAAGATAGTTATCCAGAATCCTTTCTACAGCCCTTAAAACACTTTCTTTCATCCTTAAAGTTCAGAAAACCGCACAAAGGTACGCATTTTAGACGAGACAAAAGAAATTTAATTTAAAAAAAATCTAAATTAGCCTGTTTTAATGCGCTCCGGGCAATCCGCTCATAGACGAGTCCTAATTCAGAGAAACGCTGCACACACGCATAAGCAGCCTTTCTCACCGCAAGGCTCGGCCCTTGCAGCGCTACCAGCGCCTGATCGATGAATTCGTTGATGCCGCGCTCATTGGGTTCCTGCTTATTCATAAACAGACGACTCAGAATGTGGAACCCGCACAACTGGTAGAGTTCTTTCTCTGAAGCCATCCAGGTATAGGCTTTCTCAGGGGCAAAGGGCAGATATTGGAAGAGGTTGAAGGATGCCTGCTCGGCAATCTCCTGATTAGGCACCTGCTCCATCCAGATATCGATGACCTCGGGCAGCACTTCGTCGGCAGGCATCACCATCGTTGCCAGAATCTTACACTCGCGTACATTCTCTTTCCAAAGGGCGATGGCGAGATCGTAGTTTTTGCCGATTTCATCGGCCTTTTCCCTCAGGCGAGGCAGTGTGGCGCCCCAGTTTAGCCTGTAATCGACACCTTTATCGCGCATAGACTGAGCAATCGCTCCGTCCATCATCTGGCGGAACGACTGCTTAATCTCCTTGACTTGCTCTTGTATATCCATCATCAAATCAGACTTGCGTATTCAGTACTGTATCGGAGCATCTGGTGGGCATAACTTTCACTATAGTTCACCTGGATATCGCTGATGTTGCCATCGTGATCACGTACAGGCAGCAGCCACGGGTTGATGAATCCCTTGTAGGGTGCCAGGTTCAGTTGCTGATAGCGCTCGAGCACCTCCTGATGCAACACAGGATCGACCTTGACGGCATATCGCTCCACCAGCTGGCGGGCAGCCTCGTAGTCGCCTTCGCTCTTGATGCGCTGCACCTCTGCCAGGAGGGTGGCTATCAAGCGTCGCAGTTCTTCGTAATCCGCGATCTCAACATACGTTTTGCCCTCACGCCTCACCAAGCGGATGGCACTGCCCTTCTCGTAGCACCAATGGGCTATCAGGGCACGATTACGCATATGGGCCTCTTCGATCTGATGGCCTGGGGTAATACGGATCAGCTGCGTCATCAGACCATTCATCATATAGGTGTAATACTGCGACTTGTAGGCCTCTTCATCAGGGGTCAGTCCCAGTTCCACCAATTTCTTGTCTGCGATATAATAGAGTCCGAACAGATCGGCCCTTGCCTCTTCTATCGTGTTGCCATAAGCCTTGAGGGCATCGGGATCAACTCCCGGCAACAACTGTCCGCTGCCATGTCCTAAACATTCGTGGAGGTCGGTGTGAAGATCGTCGCATACATCACCATATTTCTCAATGAGACCGAGTGTTTCGCTGTCGATGACGAACTCTTCCTTGAATCCGCTGCCATGAGCAGCCTTGTTGTAGGCATCGGTAATATTGCTGATGGTGATGCTCTTGGAACCGTACTCCGCCCGTATCCAATCAGCATTAGGCAGATTGATACCGATGGCAGTAGATGGATACTCATCGCCACCGAGCATGGCGGCACAGATGACATTGGCAGAGACACCCTTAACTACAGGTTTGCGGAAACGTGGATCTACGGGTGAATGATCTTCAAACCACTGTGCATTATTACTAATAGTACGCGTGCGCTGCGTAGCCTCTTCATCGATATACTCCACCAGGCCTTCCCATGAACCTTTCAGTCCTAGAGGATCGCCATAGACCTCAATGAACCCATTGATGAAGTCGATGATTGAATCATGCTCTTTCAGCCATTCAATACAATATTGATTGAAAAGTTGCAAATCACCTGATTCATAATAACTTATCAGCAAAGAAATCACTTTCTTCTGTTGTTCGTTCTCTGCCACGTTCCGTGCCTTTTCCAGCCAATAGACTATATGACGAATGGCATTGGCATACAGGCCATTAGCAGACCACACCTGCTCTCTCAAGCCCCCATTCTCCTTAACCAAGGTAGAATTCAGACCGTATGACGGAGGTGTCGAAGTATGGGCATCAGTCTGCTTCATCTGAGTATAGAAGGCTTCGGCTTCCGCCTGAGTCACACCTTCGTAGAAATGACAGGCAGACGTAAGGAGCAAATCCTCACCATCAGCCTTATTGACGCGTTTAGGAAGTATGGTTTCATCGAAAATAATGGGGAACAACTCATCGCAGAGTTGAGAAACCGTCTCACCTTCATTCAATGGCAGACGCCTTGCATCTACCACACGAAGTTGTTGACGAAGCCAATCCTCTGAAAAGCCGGGAACGAACTTTTCGGAGCCATAATGATGATAAATGCCGTTAGAGAACCACACGCGTTTGAGATAGGTCTCAAAAGCCTTGAATTCATCGGTATCGTGAGGGATGGTAAGGTCACAATAAACAACCTCCAACATCTTTCTGATGCGGAGATTGTATTTTCCAAACTGATCAAACGTGATATCTCTCCCCCACAAGGTTGCCTCAGACAGATAATAAACAAGCACTTTCTGACGTAAGGACAACTTCTCGAAGCCGTTTAGTCTGTATCTGAGCAATTGCAAATCTGCAAACCGCTCATCCTGGTAGCAAAAATCCACGTTGTGCTGCCTCCTTACGGTTTGGGTTTTCTGCCAAGACGCTTTGCCTGCATCGCGGGATGCTGCTTTAGGTGCTGCATACGATACTCGCGCGGGGTGACACCTACGACACGGAAGAATGACGCATAGAACGACTGGCGGTTAGCAAAGCCAACCATGTCGCTGACTTCCTCCATACGAAGATCCTGGTAACGCTTATCAACGAGAATGGTCATTGCTTCGTCAATGCGATACTTGTTCACGAAAGAAGTATAGTTCATGTGGAACCGAACATTCACAACAGCCGAAATGTAACGAGTGTTTGTGCCAAGTTCCTCAGCAAGTTTTTTGGCAGAATAGTCCTTGTCGCGGTACTTCTTCTGCATCACGATGATGTTGAGTATCTTCTCCTGCATCTCATCCATCATCCTTGGGCTAACAAGGCTACGATAGGCAGCCTCCTTCTCCTTTTTTTCAGTAATGTTATACTTACCCATATTTATGCGGATTAGTTGATTAATGTGCAAATATACATAAAAATTTGAAATAAACCACGTTTTTTTTGATTTTTTTTCAAAAAAAGACTATCTTTGTGGAGAAATCAAACAATTATGGACATTTTTGAAGTCTTAAAGCGCCATTTCGGATATGATTCATTCCGCCCGAACCAGGAAGAAATCATCCGACATGTGATGGCAGGCCACGATGCACTTGTGCTGATGCCCACAGGTGGTGGAAAGAGCATCTGTTACCAAATACCAGCCCTCGCCTTACCGGGCATCACCATCGTGATATCACCGCTGCTCAGCCTGATGAAAGATCAGGTAGAGACTCTCAAGGCCAATGGTATCGAAGCAGAGGCCCTGAACAGCGGCAATGACAGCACTGCCGATATGTTGATACGGCGGAAATGTCTTTCTGGGCGCGTCAAACTACTCTACATATCCCCAGAAAAACTGCTGGCAGAGATGGGCTATCTGCTGCGTCATCTGCAGATTTCGCTCTTTGCCATTGACGAGGCCCACTGCATCAGCCAATGGGGGCACGACTTCAGACCTGAGTACACGCAACTGGGTGTCTTAAGAGAGAATTTTCCCGACACACCGGTGATGGCTCTTACAGCCACAGCAGACAAGATAACACGCCACGATATTATTGAACAGTTGAAACTGAAAGATGCACGTGAATTTATCGCAAGTTTTGATCGTCCGAACCTGAGCCTTAGCGTAAAGAGAGGTTACAAGGCTGCCGAGAAGATGCACTTTATCCTGAACTTCATCAAGGCCCGTCCGAGAGAGGCTGGCATCATCTACTGTCTAAGTCGGAAAACGACAGAAAAACTGGCTGCCGATTTACGTTTAAGAGGTATTAACGCCGCATCGTATCATGCTGGTATGTCAACACTTGAGCGCAATCAGACGCAGGAATACTTTAAGAACGACCAATTACTTGTGGTCTGTGCAACCATCGCCTTTGGCATGGGCATCGACAAAAGCAATGTGAGGTGGGTAATCCATTACAACATGCCCAAGAGCATCGAGAGTTTTTATCAGGAGATTGGACGTGCAGGCAGAGATGGGGCACCAGCAGACACTATTCTTTTCTATTCGTTGGCAGACATCGTGCAACTCACGGAGTTTGCCCGTCAGAGCGGTCAGCAAGCCATCAATATGGACAAACTTCGCAGAATGCAGGAATACGCAGAATCGAGCGTGTGCAGACGAAGGATTCTGTTGAACTACTTCAGTGAACAGAGCGGTGAAGACTGCGGCAACTGTGATATTTGCGAGAATCCACCGCAACATTTCGATGGTACAAAATATGTGCAGATGGCCCTGAGCGCCATCAGAAGAACAGACGATTCCATCAGGATATCAACGGTCATAGAGATCCTGAAGGGTATGCACTCTCCTACCGTTGAGCGCTATCATTACAACGAGTTGAAGACCTTCGGCGTAGGCAAGGACATCACCACCAACGACTGGCAGGACTATCTGTTGCAGATGCTCCAGATGGGATTTATAGAGATTGCGTATAACGAAGGACACAAAGTGAAGATCACGCCTCTAGGCGAAGACGTGCTCTATGGCAGGCGCCAGACACAACTCTGCGTGATAGACCATAGCGCTAAGGAGACGCCGAAGAAAAAGCCCAGACTGAGACTGGAGATACCTACAGTAACCATACCAGGACTGCCGCCAACGACAGGCATCGAAGACCCGAAACTCTTCGAAGCCCTCAGAAGTTTACGAGCTACCTGTGCCGCCGAAGAGGGATTCCCGCCATATATCGTGTTCAACGACAAGGTGCTCCATTCACTGGCTACCATCAAACCGACAACACTCGAACAGTTTGGGAACATTGCAGGTATCGGTGAGCATAAAAAACAGAAGTATGGCAACCGCTTCATTGCCATCATACAAAAATATGTGTAAATTGGTGTTTTTCCACATTTTTAATTAAAAAAAGAGAAAAAATAAACTAAAAAAGCCCCCTGAATTGTCACTTTTTGCTAAAATCATTCACAGAAACGGGGATTTGTGCATTTTTTTTTGTATCTTTGCCGAGTAATTTTATCACAATGGCAAAGAAGAAGATTTTATTCATCAATCAGGAGATTTCTCCTTATGTTCCCGACAACAACCTGTCGTTAATGGGAAAAGACCTGCCGCAGGCAATGCAGGAGCGTAACCACGAGATCCGTACATTCATGCCCAAATGGAGCATCATCAACGAACGTCGCGGACAGCTTCACGAGGTGATTCGCCTATCGGGTATGAACCTCATCATCGATGATACCGATCATCCGCTGATTATCAAGGTGGCTTCCATCCAGTCGGCAAGGATTCAGGTCTATTTCATCGACAATGATGACTATTTTGGCAAGCGCCTGATGCAGAAGGATGAAGTTGGCGAGGACTATATCGACAACGGCGAACGTGCCATCTTCTTTGCCCGTGGCGTGCTTGAGACCGTCAAGAAGTTGCGCTGGGTGCCTGATATTATTCATTGTCAGGGCTGGATGAGTGCCGTAGTGCCTCTCTATATCAAGACTGCCTATCACGATGAGCCGTCTTTCGCAGAGACGAAGGTGGTAACCTCGCTCTATAACCAGAATCTGGACAGAGGTTTCGGCGATCACTTCAAGAAATGTCTGGAGTTCAGAGAAGCGCGTGCAGACTTGCTGAAGGACTATAACGACATCTTCAACTTCAGCGATCTGACTAAGTTGGCTATTGAATACAGCGACGGTATCATACAGGCAGACAAGACTATCGATAACCAATTCATTAACTTTGCCAAGGAGAAAAACATTCCGGTTCTTGGCTATCAGGAAGATTTCGCAGATGCATATGAATCATTTTATGACCAGCTGTTTCCGGAAAAAGCTGGAGAAGAATAATTTTTAGATCACACACATGAAACTAAGATTGTTTACAGCGATTGCATTCACCGCAATGGCGGTAATTTCTTGTAACGAAGAGACAGCAAGTATCGGTAAGTCGCTGACTGACGAGGATGATAAACTTCAGGTGACTACAGGTGTTTATGAAGCCTTCAGTCGTTCTCTCCTTGCCGACTCTGTCTATGGTCAGAACTTCGAGTGCTATTTCGGACAGATTAAGGATCCAGAAACAGAAACATATGTCAAGTCAGAATTCATGACTCAGTTTAACCTGCTGGAAGGAACTACCTTCCCCAGTAAGGAACTGATGTTGCTGGGAGAAGACGGGAACATTCTCGTCGATTCTTGTGAAATCCGACTGTTCATTGATAAGACGAAGTGCTACGGAGACAGTCTTACGCCCCTGAAAATGTCGATTAAGGAACTGGACAAGCCCATGGACGAGAATGCCAAGTACTACAGCAACTACGATCCGGAGGAAAAGGGACTTATCAGGAAAGACGGTATGAAGAAGAGTATGATGTTTACCGTGAGTAACCGTACCTTCTCTGACAGTATCCGCAAACTCGTTGGCTATCAAGATTTTATCCGCGTTAGGCTCAATGATCCCTATACAGCCAAGGACGGCAAGAAATACTCGAATTTCGGATCGTATATCTTACAGAACTATTATGACCATCCTGAGTACTTCAAGAACTCCTACACTTTCGTTCATACCCTTTGCCCAGGACTCTACTTCCAGATTACCGAAGGTATTGGGTCGATGGCTTATATAGAAGATATCCGTCTGACAGCCTTTTATCGCCACAAGAAATCAGATGACAAGCTGACAAATGCCATTATGAATTTCTCTGCGACTTCAGAGGTGCTGTCAACCGCCAAGGTCACCAATGACAAGGAAGGACTCAAGCGACTGGTAGAAGACAATACCTGTACCTATCTGAAGACTCCTGCTGGCATCTTCACGGAGATAGAGTTGCCTGTAGAGAAAATCATGGAAGGACATTTCAACGACTCCCTGCTCTCTGTCAGCATGACCGTTCAGCGCCAGAACAGTCTGATACCTATGAACCTGTATCTGATTCCGGCGCCAAATACTATTCTGATGATCCAGAAAGACAGTCTGAACAGTTTCTTCGAGAAAGAGTCAACCTATGACTACCGCGACTCATTTGTAGCCAACCTGTCGAAAAACAGCTATTCATTCAGAAATATGGGCAACATGGTGACACTGATGTACACGCACATGTTCGTAGGTTCGCTCTTAGATCCTGAATGGATAAAAAAACATCCTAATTGGAATAAGGTGGTGCTGGTGCCAGTAACAACCATATCAACTGCGACAGCCACGACGACATCCTCAAAGAATACCACTGCGACGGTATCGTATATCTGCAATAATTTCGGACTAACGAGCACCCAATTGACGGGTGGTAACACACCTATCAAGATAAGCGTCATCTACGCGAGGTTCAATGAGAAGAAACAGTAGTTATGGCCGACGGATTCTTAGAGAAACATCACGAGGAGTATGAGGCGCGTAAGGCTGCCTGGCTCCGCAAAAAGAAACATCTGCCAAAGACTGGCAAGAAGATAGAGCGCCCCGATGACGAGGCGCTCTAATTTATTTAACGATCTTAAACTTCGCGAATTTCAGTAACAACTGCTTCGTACCCGTATTACGGAACTCGACTGTGGCCTTAGTGTTTTCGCCAGTCCCCTCGATCTTTGTTACGGTGCCTATACCAAACCGCTGATGCTCGATAGTAACCCCTTCGCGGAGATCGCCAGCACTGGGTTGTGAAGCCATCGGACGCGGAGCTACAGCATTATAGACGCGTTTGAAGTTGGGGCCGAAAGGATCCACAGGCTTCTCTTCCTGTCTCGGAGCTACCATCCGCGGTTTCGGATCAGCCTTGAACTGTGTGGCCACAGGACGCGGGTTCTGCATCCATTCAGGACTCCGACTGCCTCCAGATGGTCTTCTGTATGAAGAATCTCCCCCACCCGTTTCGCTCTGCACATCCAGCAACTCAGGATCAATATCCCTGATGAAACGTGAAGGCGTGTCATATTCCATCCGCCCATAGCGGAACCTGTTTTGTGCACATGTCAGGATACAATGTTTCTCTGCACGTGTGATCGCCACATAGAGCAGACGCCGTTCCTCCTCGAGTTCGCGCAACGAATTGGTACACATCGGACTGGGGAAGATATTCTCTTCGAGACCGACAACGAAGACCGTCGGGAACTCCAGACCTTTGGCAGAGTGAATCGTCATCAGCGTCACCTTATCGTTAGAATCACCTTCATCGCTGTCGAGATCAGTCAAGAGCGCCACTTCCTGCAGGAAGTCTGGCAGATACACCTGATCGCCCATATCCTCCTCGCGCCTACTCTCTACAAAGTCTTGCATACCACCCAGAAACTCTTCAAGGTTCTCCTGTCGCGAGATGTCCTCTGGGTTACGTCCAGAGTAGATATCCTTGCTGATGCCCGAGTTCATGATGATATCATGTCCCAGAGCATAGGCATCTTCTGAATTTAGACGACCTATCCAACCTTCGATGAGTTCACGAAAAGCCTGTATCTTCGTCATCGTACCCTTGCTCACCTCCATCGGAAAGAGCACAGGATCCTTAATCACTTGCCAAAGACTGACGCCATAGGTTTGGGCTGTCTGGATAATCTTTCCGATAGTGGTATCGCCGATACCTCGTGCCGGATAGTTGATGATACGCTTAAAGGCCTCTTCGTCATAAGGATTGGCTATCAGTCTGAAGTAGGCTATCACATCTTTAATCTCCTTGCGCTGATAAAAGCTCAGACCACCGAAAATCCGATAAGGTATATTGTCCTTACGCATCTGTTCCTCGAAACTTCGGCTTTGCGAGTTGGTGCGATAGAGAATAGCGAAGTCGCTCCAGTTGCAATGATCCTGACGCCGCAGCCGTTTAATGTCCTGAGTCACAATCATAGCTTCTTCCCTGTCGCTGAAAGCAGGTTTCAACTGCAGTTTCTCACCATGTTCATTCTTCGAGAAGACATTCTTTGGTATCTGTCGTTCATTACGTCTGATCAGCGAGTTCGCCGCCTGAACAATCAACTGCGTAGAACGATAGTTCTGCTCCAGTTTGAAGAGTTTAGCACCTTGATACAGCTTCTGGAAATTCAGGATGTTGTCAATGTTTGCTCCACGGAAGGAGTAGATACTCTGAGCATCATCACCCACGACACACACCTTTTGGCGCTCTTTAGTCAGTTGATAGACAATAGCCTGCTGTGCAAAGTTCGTATCCTGATACTCATCGACGAGCACGAACTGGAACTTCTCAACATATTTCTGGCGGATATCCTCATGATTCTTAAACAGCACCCATGTCTGAACAAGCAGATCGTCGAAGTCCATCGCATTTGCCTGACGGCATCGCTCCACATACCTTATATATATATTAGCAACCTGCGGACGTTTCTGGGAGGCATCATCACTACCCCATGCACTATTGGAATAGGCTTGCGGCATCATCAGGTGGTTCTTGGCCATCGAGATTCTGTCGGCAACGGATGACGGTTTATAGACCTTATCGTCGAGCCCCATCTCCTTGATGATGGTCTTCACCAGTGAGCGGGCATCCGTCTGATCATAAATCGTGAAGTTGGAATTAAAGCCGATGTGCTCTGCCTCTGCCCTCAGAATACGGGCAAAGACGCTGTGGAATGTTCCCATCTGCAAGTATCTGGCACGCTCCTCGCCTACCAGACGCCCTATGCGCTCCTTCATCTCTCGCGCTGCCTTGTTGGTAAATGTCAGCGCCAGAATTTGCCAGGGAGCCATTCCCTGCTCCAGCAACCAGGCTATCTTATACGTGAGTACACGCGTCTTTCCCGATCCTGCACCAGCAATTACCAGCGAAGCCCCATCGCAGTACTCCACTGCAACGCGCTGGCTCTCATTCAATTGTTCTAACAGCTCAGTGTGTTTCATGCTGCAAAGGTACGAAAAACAAATGATACAGCCAAAAAATTTGCTTTTATTGTAAATTAACTTTTTTAGCATGAGAATTCAATGATTGTGTTTTGATGTTTTGGAGTTTTTTCGTACCTTTGCACGCAAAAATTGCAGAAAACTCGAAAACAACCCATAACAATTATGAAGAAAGAACTTAAAAAGGTGTTGGTGCTCGGATCGGGTGCCTTGAAAATCGGACAGGCAGGTGAGTTTGACTACTCAGGTTCACAGGCCTTGAAAGCCCTTCGCGAGGAAGGCATCAAGAGTGTACTCGTCAACCCCAACATCGCAACCATCCAGACCAGTGAAGGTATTGCAGACAAGGTTTATTTCCAGCCTGTCAATGCTCATTTCGTAACAGAGATCATCAAGAAAGAGCGTCCAGACGGTATTCTGCTTGCCTTCGGTGGTCAGACAGCCCTGAACTGTGGTACAGAGCTCTATCTAAACGGTACTCTGAAAGAATATGGTGTCGAGGTACTTGGTACCAGCGTCGAAGCCATCATGAACACAGAAGACCGCGACCTCTTTGTGAAGAAGCTGGCAGAGGTGGATCTGAAGGTGCCCGTGAGCCACGCTGTAGAGTCGATGGAAGATGCGCTGAAGGCTGCTCATGAGATCGGCTTCCCCATCATGATCCGTTCTGCTTACGCTCTGGGTGGTCTGGGTTCTGGTATCTGCCCCGATGAGAAGAAATTCATCGAACTGGCAGAGTCGGCTTTCACTTTCGCTCCACAGATTCTTGTTGAGGAGAGTCTGAAGGGCTGGAAGGAGATTGAGTTCGAGTGCATCCGCGATGCCAATGACCGCTGCTTTACCGTAGCATCGATGGAGAACTTCGATCCCCTGGGTATCCATACGGGTGAGTCGATTGTGGTGGCTCCTACTTGCTCGCTCCGTGAGGAGCAGGTGAAGATGCTGCAGGATATCACGATTAAGTGTGTGAAACATCTTGGAATCGTGGGTGAGTGCAACATCCAGTTTGCCTTCAACGCAGAGACCAACGACTACCGCATCATTGAGATCAATGCCCGTCTGTCGCGTTCTTCAGCCCTCGCCTCAAAGGCTACTGGTTATCCCCTTGCCTTCGTTGCTGCGAAGATTGCCCTGGGCTACACCCTCGATCAGATTGGTGAGATGGGTACGACCTCATCAGCCTATGTGGCTCCGCAGCTCGACTATATGATCTGTAAGATTCCTCGCTGGGACCTGACGAAGTTTGCTGGTGTCAGCCGTCAGATTGGTTCGTCGATGAAGTCTGTAGGTGAAATCATGTCTATCGGACGTTCTTTCGAGGAAATGATTCAGAAAGGTCTGCGCATGATCGGTCAAGGTATGCACGGATTCGTGGGTAACGATCATACGAAGTTCGACAACCTCGACGACGAACTGGCTAACCCTACCGATCTCCGTATCTTCGCTATCGCTCAGGCACTCGAAGAAGGATACACCATCGAACGCATCGAACAGCTCACGAAGATTGATGTGTGGTTCCTGGAGCGTCTGAAACATATTGTCGATCTGAAGCACGAACTGCAGAAATATAATGCCCTTGAGGAACTGTCCGACGAGTTGCTGCTCGAGGTGAAGCGTTGCGGATTCAGTGATTTCCAGATTGCCCGCTTCGTCCTGAAGTCAAAGTCCACTAATATGGAGAAAGAGAACCTTGCCGTTCGTAAATATCGTAAGCAGCGTGGCGTCTTGCCCTCTGTCAAGCGTATCCCTACAGTGGCCTCCGAGCATCCAGAACTGACGAACTATCTCTATTTCACCTATACCCACACACCTGCTTTCGGCAACCCAGAAGGTGAAAAATACGTGGCTGCACACGACATCAACTATTACAACAACGAGAAATCGGTAGTTGTCTTAGGATCAGGTGCTTATCGTATTGGTTCTTCTGTAGAATTCGACTGGTGTTCTGTGAATGCTATCAACACTGCCCGCAAGTTAGGCTATAAGTCTATCATGATCAACTACAACCCAGAGACTGTCTCTACCGACTATGACATGTGCGACCGTCTGTACTTCGATGAGCTCTCTCTGGAGCGCGTACTCGATGTTATCGACCTCGAGTCACCTCGTGGTGTGATTGTCTCTGTAGGTGGTCAGATTCCTAACAACCTCGCCATGAAACTTTATCGTCAGGGCGTTCCTGTTCTCGGAACTAGTCCTGTGGATATCGACCGTGCAGAAAACCGCGATAAGTTCTCGGCAATGCTCGATAAACTTGGTATCGATCAGCCAGCATGGCGCGCACTTACCAGTTTCGACGATGTGAAAGAGTTTGTAGATAAGGTGGGCTACCCCGTACTCGTTCGTCCTTCGTATGTGCTTTCAGGTGCTGCGATGAACGTCTGCTACGACGATGAAGAGTTGCATCGTTTCCTCAGTATGGCTACCGAGGTGTCGAAGGAGTTCCCTGTAGTGGTTTCTAAGTTCATGACAGAGACCAAGGAGATAGAGTTCGACGCTGTTGCCGACAAGGGCGAGGTTATCGAGTATGCCATCTCTGAGCATGTGGAGTATGCTGGTGTGCACTCAGGCGATGCCACAATGGTATTCCCCGCACAGCACATATACTTCTCTACCATCCGTCAGATCAAGAAGATCGCCCATAAGATTGCTGCTGAGTTGAATATCTCTGGTCCGTTCAATATCCAGTTCCTTGCTAAGAACCGTGAGGTGAAGGTTATCGAGTGTAACCTCCGTGCCTCTCGTTCGTTCCCCTTCGTATCTAAGATTCTGAAGCGCAACTTCATCGAGACTGCTACGAAGATCATGCTTGATGCTCCTTACCAGCGTCCAGAGAAGAGTGAGTTTGATATCGACCGTATCGGTGTGAAGGCTTCTCAGTTCTCATTCGCTCGCTTGCAGAATGCCGACCCTGTGCTGGGTGTGGATATGAGCTCTACTGGTGAGGTGGGCTGTCTGGGCGACGATCTGAACGAGGCACTGCTTAACTCACTGATTGCCACAGGCTATTCTATCCCGAAGGATGCCGTCTTGATCTCTTCTGGTGGCGCCAAGGGTAAGGTATCGCTGTTGGAGCCCGCACAGCAACTAGCCAAGAAGGGCTACACCATCTATGCTACTGCAGGAACCGCTAAGTTCTTCAATGATAACGGTGTAAAGGCAACGGCTGTGGCTTGGCCTGATGAGGATGGCGACAACAATGTGATGGATCTTATTTCACAGCACAAGGTTGGTCTGGTAATCAATGTGCCGAAGAACCACACCTCGCGCGAGTTGACCAACGGTTACAAGATCCGTCGTGGCGCCATCGATCATAATATTCCTCTGATGACAAACGTGCGTCTGGCAAAGGCATTCATCGAAGCCTTCACCGCCATGAAGCTCGACGATGTGAAGATCAAGTCTTGGCAGGAGTATAATAATTAATCGTGAAAAGTGAATAGCGACGAATATCGCACCATCAAGACCGAAGGCGAGGGTTACTACACCGATAAGCGTAGCAAGTTCCTCGCCTTCGCTCATCATGTCACTTCGACAGATGAGATCAAGGATCTGCTGGCGGGCTATCGCAAGAAATACTACGATGCCCGTCACGTCTGCTATGCCTATATGCTGGGACCTGAGCGACTTGAGTTTCGTGCCAACGACGACGGCGAGCCATCATCGACAGCAGGCAAGCCAATCCTCGGGCAGATTAACTCCAACGAACTGACGGATATCCTGATTGTCGTTGTGCGCTATTATGGCGGGGTTAATCTTGGTACCAGCGGTCTGATTGTTGCTTATCGCGAGGCTGCTGCCGATGCTATCGCCCATTGTGAGATAGAGATGCGCCAGGTAGAAGAAATCATCACCTACACCTTTGCCTACCCGATGATGAACGACGTGATGCGAATCGTGAAGGAGATGCAGCCACGTATCATCTCGCAGACTTACGACAACACTTGCGAAATCCGCTTAGGTATCCGCAAAAGCGAGGCTGAACAGCTCAGAAACCGTTTACAGAAACTTACTTTTGAATAAAAAATCGTAAGTTTTTCATAATTCTCTTGGTGGTATCAATTAATTGTATTACCTTTGCAACGCTTTTTACTCGTCAAGTGTGATGAGAACGCTGCGAATTTTTTGGAAAGTTGGCAGAGTGACCGAATGCGCTGGACTCGAAATCCGGTATACCCTTTCCGGGTATCGGGGGTTTGAATCCCTCACTTTCCGCTAAAGGAGTTCAAGAATCGAGAAAGGCTTGTCATTTCGACAAGCCTTTCTTTATTCTATTTGATGGCTTCAGCGATAATATCAGCCATCTTGGCTACACCCTTGTTGTTGGGATGAATACCGTCGGGCTGCACCAGTTCTTCGTCGTTAGCCATCAGCGTGTGCAGGTCTATCACTTGCAATTTGTTCTTACGGGCCACTTCCTGCTGGATAGGGATGATCGAGTTGGTAATCACCGAGTCACTGATGTCCCACGTCGATTTGAAGGCAGGGATGGGTGTGCAGAGATAGATCTTGGCTTTTCCGAGCGCCTTGATCATCTGCTGCAGATCCTGCTTGAATTCCTCGCCGTATTGCCAGTTGTGGGGCTTCGAGTCGTTGGTACCCAACTTAATCACCACGATGTCGGGCTTAAATGCCAGTGCGTCGCGCCAGGCCAGCTCGTTCATATAGGGGAAGTCGCCTTTGTTCAGCATCGTCCGTGCGCTCACACCGAAGTTCTTCACCCAGTAGTCATCGCCCAGTTTTTTCTGCAACAGAGCCGGATAGCCGTAAGCCGTTGCCATATCGATGCCGTGACCGTCGGTAATGCTATTGCCGATACAGGCCACGCGGATAGCACCAGGCTTCGGAGCCTGTCGTGCTTTCAGCCAGTTGTCAAGGTCTGCCAGCATCTGATCATGATACTTAAACCAAGTGCCGAAGCCGAAGCCGTGATCGCCTGTGGGATACACATACATCGCACAGTCGTTGCCTGCCATACGCATCGCCTTGTAGTATTCCAGTCCGTTGGTCACCAGCGGCACGAGCCGGTCGTCGCTGGCTGAGATGATCAGAGCCGGAGGTGTCAGATGACGTCTGACGGCATTATGGGTCGAGTACTCCTTCACGAGTTGCGGATCCTGATGTCCCTTTTCGCCCAGGAAGTTGATGCACGACCATTTGTGCGACACCTTCTCGTCCATCGAGATGACGGGATAGAAAAGGATTGAGAAGTCGGGGCGCAGGTCAAAGTCGGAAAGCGTCGAGATGACCGAAGCCAGATGACCGCCTGCAGAGAATCCCATGATACCGACATCGTGAGGATTGATACCCCATACAGCGGCAGAGTCGCGCACGATGCGGATACCTTTCTGCACATCTCCCATCGGCTTCGTGCGGTCGCCGTTGGGCAGTCGGTAGTTCACCACGAAATAGGCAATGCCTCGCTCATTCATCCACTCTGAGGCCAACGTGCCTTCATGCGTGTTTGAGAGCATGGAATAGCCGCCTCCTGGTACACCCACGATGGCCTTGCCCGAGGGTGTTTCCGGAAGGAAACAAACCATCTGGGCCTTGCCGTCGTCTGTCAGGTCGAGGGTAAACGTCCTCGCCGTCTTGGCCTGTGCTGTCATCGTCATCAGCAACAGGCCTAAAAACATCAGTCTCTTCATCGTTGATAAGTTAGTTAGGAATAAAAGATTTAGCTCAACTTGTGGATCACCAGTCCTGAGCGCAGCTTCGGCTCAAACCAGGTGGCCTTCGGCGGCATGATCTTACCGCTGTCGGCGATATCCATGATCTGCTGCATCGAGACGGGATAGAGTGCCAGTGCAGCACGCATCTCACCGCTGTCCACACGGCGCTTCAACTCACCCAGACCGCGCAGTCCGCCCACGAAGTCGATACGCTGTGAAGAGCGCAGGTCGCCGATGTTCAGGATCTCGTCGAGTATCAGTCGGCTGGAGATATCTACGTCGAGCACACCGATCGGATCGCTATTGTCGTAGGTGCCGTCCTTGGCCTTCAGCGAGAACCAGTGTCCGTCGAGATAGAGCGAGAACTCATGCAGCTGCTGAGGCTTGTAGATCTCCGTTCCCTTGTCTTCCACTTCGAAGTTCACCTGCAGGGCAGCGAGGAATTCCTCCGACGACAGGCCGTTCAGGTCTTTCACCACACGGTTGTAGTCAAGAATCGTCAGCTGCGATGCCTGGAAACAGACAGCCATGAAGAAGTTATACTCCTCGTCGCCCTTGTGGTTGGGGTTCTGTTTCTGCTTCTCAGCGCCTACGAGGGCTGCTGCTGCCGAACGATGGTGCCCGTCGGCGATATACATCGATGGCATCTTGGCAAACTCGTCGGTGATGGTCTGCATGTCCTTGTCGTCGTCGATCACCCAGAACTGATGGCGGAAGCCGTCGATAGGTGCTACGAAGTCGTATTCGGGCTCCGTGGCAGCATAGCGCATAATCAGCGCATTGAGCACCTCATTGTCGGGATAGGCAAAGAATACGGGCTCGATATTGGCATTGTTCACGCGAACGTGCTTCATGCGGTCCTCTTCCTTGTCGCGACGTGTCAGCTCGTGCTTCTTGATGCGGCCTGCCATATAGTCGTCGGTATGGGCACATACCACCAGACCGTACTGCGTCTTGTCGCCCATCGTCTGTGCATAAATATAATAATGCTCGCGCGCGTCCTGCACCAGCCAGCCTTTATCCTGGAATTTCTGGAAGTTCTCGGCAGCCTTCTCATAGACGCGAGGGTCATACTCCGATGTACCTACGGGGAAGTCTATCTCGGGCTTGATGATGTGGTAGAGGCTCTTCTCGTTGTCGCCAGCCTCTGCCCTCGCCTCTTCACTGTTGAGCACGTCATACGGACGGCTCTCTACCTGCTCCACCAGTTCCTTTGGCGGACGGATTCCTTTGAATGGTTTTACGATTGCCATGATTATTTATTTAACATTGACCATTTTACATTTTGACCACTACAGATTGGCCTTGATTTTCTCGATCATCTCTGCGTATTCTGCATCCGAGAGATACACCTTGCCAGGATTCATCTGGAACGTGCCACCGTAGTCGGGACCGTCAACATATTTAGGAGCCAGGTGGAAGTGCAGATGAGACAGCTTGTCGCTATAGGCACCATAGTTGATCTTCTCGGGATTGAAGGCCTTCTGCATCGCACGTGTCACGCGGGCCACGTCGGCCATAAAGGCGTTACGGTCTTCATCGCTCAACTCGTTCAGGTCGTTCACATGGTCCTTATAGGCCACGAGACAACGCCCGCGATAGGTCTGCTCCTTAAAAAGGAAGGCACGCGATACCGACAGTTGGGCAAACTCAATCATCAGGTCGTGAAGCGTCTGATTGTTAGTGCAGTACAGACACTGCTTAGGGTCACTTTGCATAATCGTTTTGTTTTAAGATTTTGATTTTAGTGGTGCAAAATTACGCAAATTCTTCCGATTCACAAAATCTTTGCAAGTTTATTTGCATACTTCGCGAATAAATCGTATTTTTGCACACGAATTTGATAACTGATAAACGAAAACTATATGAAGAAATCTCTACTTTTTGTGTGTAGTCTGCTCGTCAGCATGAATATGTTTGCGGCAGATTTCGAGTCTGCTACTGATGCTGTCAAGAACATGGGCCTCGGCTGGAATCTGGGAAACACCCTCGATGCCAATGATGGTACCAAGACCTGGAAGACGACAGAAGAGCACGAGACGTGCTGGGGTCAGCCCGTCACCAAACCCGAATTACTCAAGATGATGAAGGAGGCCGGCTTTGGCGCCATCCGTGTTCCCGTCACCTGGTATCAGGAGATGGATGCCGACGGAAAGGTAAACGATGCGTGGATGAAGCGCGTCAAAGAGGTGGTCGATTATGTCATCAACAATGGGATGTATTGCCTCCTCAACGTTCATCACGACACAGGTGCCGATGGTGGCAGTTTCAAGTCATGGATCAAGGCGTCGGGCAATAACTACAAGGCCAATAAGGACAAATATGAGGGGCTGTGGAAACAGATAGCCGAGGCGTTCAAGGACTACGATCAGCATCTGCTCTTCGAGGCTTATAATGAGATGCTCGACGAGAAAAACACCTGGAACGATCCTGCCAACAAGACCGACGGCTATCAGGCTATCAACGACTATGCCAAAAGCTTCGTCACCGTCGTCAGAGCAACGGGTGGTAACAATAGCCAGCGCAACCTTGTCGTCAACACTTATTCTGCCAGCAACTCTCCTTCTGCCATGAAGGCTTTGGATCTGCCTGAGGAGTCGGGACATATCGCCTTCCAGATACACAACTATCCTAACTGGAAGGATGAAGCTACCACGCGCCAGTTGATCGACAACCTCATCAGCGATGTCAAGACCAATCTCATCAGCAAGGGCGCACCCGTCATCATCGGCGAATATGCCACCATAACCACATGGCCCGCTGATCTCGACTATTACGAAAAAGACCGCCAGTTAGCACTCTATGCGATGGACTACTTCATCAAGAAGACCAAGGAGGCTGGCATCGGCACTTTCTACTGGATGGGACTCTCCGATGGTGTCTTCCGTACGTTGCCCGCCTTCAACCAGCCCGACCTGGTAGAGTGTCTGGTGAAAGCCTATCACGGTAGCGACTACCAGGGCAAAATCCCTACTAAGGACGACTTCGATATACAGTATATCGTCAACTGGGAACAGCAGTGGTCAGAGCTCTTTCTCTATGGCAACTACAACTCAGTCAGCCCTTTTAAGGTGAGCGAATACAAGGGTGTTCGAGTCGAACTCGCCGAGATACCCGCAGCAGGCAGTCTGCAGATCAAGGTCTATGGCGATGAAAGCGGCTCTGGCTTTAAGGAAGGCTACTACGATCTGGCCTCCGACTCGAAGGTTACCACCGTCAATTTCGTGCAGGCCAAGACGGGTGCCAACGTGTCGCGCATCACCCTGCAGTGCAACCAGGCTACCGCTAAGGCTACAATCGTCAAGGCTGCTCTCATCAAGAGCGACGATACCGAGGTGCTTCTTTCGCCCGCCCCAGCCTGGGGATGCAGCGTGACCACCGAATCTACGCCTAAACCTACAGTCATCCAAAGTGTTAAGATTATTGATCGAAAAGTCGATGACGCCATCCACCTCCTCAGTGGTCAGCGCGTCACCGCTCCCCGCAAAGGTATCTACATTCAGAACGGCAAGAAATATCTCGCCAAGTAAAGCGATTTCTGTCGATTAATCCAGCTTAATCTCCTTAACGGCAACTCTTTTGAGTTTGCCGTTTTTCCATTTATACGTTTCCTCGTATAATATGTTCACATCGCGGACACGACTGATGATCGTCTTCGTCTCGCTGTCGAATTCCGGCTCCTGAATCTCTTCAAACGCCTTGACGTTATAGTACTGACGCGTTACCGGATTCCATACGAAAGCCTTAAAGAGCGACTGCGCCCGATGGGTCAAACCGAGATAAACCAACACGTCGGGAATGCCGTCAAAGTTGATGTCTTTATCGATAACCCAGTCCAGCGTCTCCTCCATCTCGCTGTTGACGGAACCGTTCAGAGGCTCGTCGAAACTCAAGGGGTGCTTCTTGCCGTTCACCTCTACCGTCACGCAGATCGTGTCCATCCACTCACTGTCACCAGTCTCGTCGTATTTATTAATCAACTTGTACCAGAACACCCATGCATCACGCTGAGGCGCACCGAAGACTGATGGCGCTCCAGGCCACCAACTGGGCAGCTCGCGCGTCTCTTCGAATTTCGACAGTTGGAGCACCTTGCCGTTCGAAGGATTCTTCCATGAGGCTTTCATCATCTGGAAGTCGCCCTCTACCTCGGCACACGTCATATAGAGTATGCCTGTCATCTCGCCATCGGGCTGATACTCCTCAAATCGGCGGTCGTAAACATTGTCTTCAGCATAGTCTTTCGGCTTTTCCTTGCCCCAGTTCTCAACGATCAGGATTGGTGCCGGCTTCTTGGCATTGGGGTAATAGATATAGCCCGCCGTCTGCCACTCGTTACCGATTTGCACCGTCTGGAAAAACACCTCTACGGCAATCTTCCCGTTCATGACAGCCTTGAATCCACGATTCTCTGCCGCCACCTCTACCGATCTGCACACAGCGCAAATCATCATCAATGCCAATAAAAACTTTTTCATCTTAGGTTTATTAATTGCATCCATACACCATTTCCCGTTTTGGGTTCTGTAATATGGGGCAAAGATAGCGCAAAAAATCGAGTCATCCAAACGTTTTGGGGGGATTTTGCTATAATTAGTAAAATCCCCCCATCCCGCTAAGCCTTCAAGAAACTGATTTTCCTCCGATTGCCCTGCGCCCTCACCGCGAAGTGCAACCAGATCACCCCGTTTGCCCCGTGCTCGAGCAGGAGTTCATCGAAGTCCTGCCTCGTCTCGTCGGCATAATCCAAGAGGATACACGCATACCTGATCAGTTGCTCCTTCCCCGCCACGCGGATATCCACCGCGCACCCCGTCAGATGATTCGAGGTCGCCACTCCCCCAACCTTCCGATTCAGCTCCGCCGACCGATACCCGCTGGTAATGATGATGGGGTCATCCCCATCACCATACCGCTGATTGTACCGCTCCCTCAGCGCCTCCAACCATACGCACACACGCTTCAAATTCTCAATATTTACATGCGAAGGAACATTATACACCTCCGGATGCGACTTACTCCTCGTCAACTCCCCTAATGTAAAGTGAGCCGACAACTTTGCTTCTTTATTCATTTCAACTTGATTCATAAATGATAGCTCTTTTTAAAACTGAATTCTGAATACTGAATAATATAATTTCTGTTTACCCAGTTTCTTATCATATTCATAGTCTTCTCGATATCGAGCCCCTGCTGCTGACGCACACGTTTGGCATCGTCTAGGGTAAACTCATCTGGCAAGAGCTGCAGCAAGTTCGTCGGACCGCGTTTGCCGATACGTGAATCCTCACCGTTTGCGGCTCTCTCGATGGCGTCACCAAAGAACTGCATCTTACACCAAAGATCGTAGTTCAGCGACCAGCGGATGAAATCCTCAAACGTACGTTCCCATTTCTGACCGTTGGCGACGTAGAGCACACAGGCTTTCAGCCAAGCGATGACACAAGCACGATGCGAGAGGTTCCAATAGGTCTCGTTCTGCGACAGGCGGGAAAACTCAGCGCACTCCTCTTGCAGCCTCTTGGCCAGTTTAAAGGCCTGCTGACAGTCTATCAGTCCGCGTGCCGACACGAGGTTGTCGATATAAGGCTTCAACGTCTCGTCGAACTCAGCGTCGTATAGCCCATAGATAGGCTGTTCCGCTCCGATTTCAGTCTCTGGTATCGTACAGAAGTTGATTCGCGAGATAGGCCCGTCGGTAAGCACCTTATTGAAGAATCTGCGCCCTTTCAGGATGGTGGTACAGGCGTTCCAGTTGAAACGGCACTGCGGCCTTGCAGTTACGCTCTGCGTACCCACACGCGTCTGCCCATAGGTGGCTCCCGGGTCGAAAGCCAAGCACATCAGCTGGAAGTGCTGTTTTCCCGTCTGACCTTTCAGTTGCTCGAAGAGATCCAGCTCGTTCAGCTTCACATACACGAAGTGATTCTCGGCTTCATCCATACGCGTCACGAGTGCGGGCTTCGTCATATCCGAGTCGATAATCTGGATTACCAGCCCTTCAGGTCTGAGCATCTTGTCCTTGTTGGCACCTTTCTTCTGACAGTCCTTCTTCCATTCAGCCTCCCGTCGTTCGTTCTCCTTGTCGCGGCGCTCAATGTCGGCCATGATGTGCTGGATAGGCTCGTCGATACAACCCTTACCCGAACCTGTGCCCGCCATCAGACAGTTCATCAGCGTCGCTTCATGCTCCACGTTATCGGTATAGACGAATCTGACATCACATAGATGCGTTCCTAACGATGGGAATACCGCATGGGCTACAGCAGCCTTATAAACTAAGGGTGTCTTCGATGTCAGCAATTCAATCAACTTCGGCAGTTTCGCAGGCATTTCCGGTGGCTGACTGGCAGCGAGGTTCACACTGGTTTCTGGCTGTGTTGTACCTTCGGATACGCCTATCTTCCTGCTCTCCCTGAACACCCGCTTCTGAAACAGCGAGAGTCGCTGACTCGGGTTATAATACTCGCTGTAGAAGTCGGTCACAAGCGTCTGGATGTTCTCGTCCTGCCAGTGGTCGGGCATCAGCTTCTGCAGCATGCTCAGCGTCTCTT
>JAEEGI010005191.1_pt1 | contig 30126 bp, 28 predicted proteins | sample 8958751 | NCBI WGS metagenome assembly JAEEGI01 (sample SAMN16246545, study PRJNA631951) | gut metagenome | biome: gut microbiome; feature: rumen; material: KS-attached | host: Bos | place: Iran: Karaj | collected 2018-10 | reverse complement strand
AACGGAAAAACGGAAAAAGAAATCTGTGGGATCTGTGGGATCTGTGTGAGGTAAAAGGAAGAGTATTATTTCTGGGATAATTATGGTAATTATGATAATTTCTTTCAGAGATAAAACGACCACGGATTATCCGGATCATACGGATAACAAGAGATGTTGGACATTGGACGTGTTTAGCTCAGCCTAATCTTCATCTGGAGGGAATAATGATTCCGAAGCAAGCAAAGGTTCATACTTATGAACCGAATGGGTTACAGATACAATAGGCTCATCTAAGGCAGCAGATATCTTGCAGATTGTAGCCAATGTAAGATTGTGTGTTCCGGATAGCCAACGGCTCACTTCTGTCTCTGTCTTACCAAGACGTTTGGCAAGATCTTTTTGTGACATCCCCTTTGATTCGAGAATCTCATAAATACGATTAGCGATGGACACAGACAAATCCATCTGTAGTTTCATCTCAGGTGAGATTGTGCTGCGAATCTCATCCATAATTCTGTTAGTCTTCATATGTACCTCCTTTTTTAATCTTCATTAATCGAGAATGACAATTCCCCCAGTAGTTCTGTTCCCTTTACAACTATCACCTCTTCATTTTCTCTTCGTTTCAGTTCTATATCAATCTTTTGAAGTGTTTTCACTTGCCTATGTAGGTTATCGTCCTGTTGATATGTTGCTGTTGTTTTCAAACCACCATTACCGAGAATCAATATCTTAGCTTGAATGTTTAGCAAATACAGTCTAAGTGAAGTAGTTTCAAGATGTGAAGGCAAAGCCATGACCCTATCGCGCTTTGTTCCCTCATACCGAAAATGACGATCTTCAGCACCATCCCTTTTAACGATGTCGAGCCTGTAAACCAGTTGTTTAACATCATTAGGATAGGTGTCTTTGTATGTGAGCAGGAACTTCTCAAATTCCGAATACTCTTCACCTTCAAAATGTGGTGAGTATAAACTTACTTTATCACCATCTTCTAACAACTCTATTAAGAGATTTCTTTCCATAATCAGATTATTCCGTGCAAAAATAAACATAAAAGTTGATTCTGCCAAATAAAATGGAAAGAAAAACACAAGTTTTTACTATAACAGAAGAAACGGATACAAACAAGAAAGAGGATGAGCAATCATCCTCTTTCTAAGTTCCCCTCCTCTTGGGAGGGGCTAGGGGTAGGCTTTTATTTCACTCCTGTTTTTTTCCCGTTGTGAATATAAATGCCCTTGGCGGTGGGCTTGCCATTCAGCTTTCGGCCATCAAGGGTGTACCATTCATCCTTTTGACCTTTGACCGCATCCATTTGACCGTTCTCAATGGATGTGGCGATGTGGGAGATGGGAGATTTCTTTAGTTTCAGCGAGCCTAGTCCGCTACAAGTAGTCATGAAGGCGATTCCAAGAGTATGCAGTCCTGTTTCCTTGAAACGGATACGGAATGTCTTTCCTGTATTGTATGTTGAAGATGGTGTTGTCCATCCCCAGTCATTATAACCGCTATATTCCTGTCCGCTTCCGCTTGTCTGCAGTTTCACGGCAAGGTTAACCTCATTACCATCCTGATCCACCAATGCATTTCTACCATCAACAGCAAAGGCCACCATGTTATCATCAATATGATTGTTGGTGTAAGTTTCAAACTCGTAATCACCCACCTTCTTTACATCGATGGTGTATTTCACCCATTCACCTTCTGCTATATAGCCAATTCTGCGGTAGCAGTTCTCAGTATTTGTATTGTCGGTATAAAGGATGTCAACACCATCGTCGCGGCGGAAGTTTGGACCATCACCCGAATAAGCACCCACATTAAATGGTAATGTTGATGGATTATAACTATAAATTAGCCACTCTTCATCAAAGTCGTAATAGGCATCGTTATTTCCGCCTTCGTCATATTTCTCTAGGGGAAGATAGAAATCTTCCGTGCCACTGAGCACAGCGGGTTTACGCTGATAGGGAGTTGATTCGCAAAAAGCAAAACGGGTATCACCCTGAGCCAACTGTTGTTTGATGTATTGGCCAGTAGAAGAGAATTGTTGATTGTTGTAGCCATTATAAGTAAAAGCACTAGATGACGTTCCATTGTCGTACCAAGCCCAGTTGCACCAGCTGATGATTTGTCCGCCCAGATTCTTTCCATTGCAAACGGTCATCAGTTTGTTGGAAGATGTGAGGTTACTGCCATCATCACCAGAATGGGATGTAACGCCCCATTCGGATACGAAGACGGGAATGAAGGCTGCAGCTGAACTGAGAATTCCGAGGAAGCGCTCTTGATCACCAGCATAAAAGTGAAAACTATACATCACATTTAATCCTTTCACGTCGAGAGGATCCTCTATGGGAAACACCATCGCCCTATCCCACTGCGGCGTTCCAACGATGACGATTGCATTGGGATCGTTTTTCTTGATGATTGGCAGAACAGATGCCGCGTAACTCTTTACCCATTGCCATACATTGGGGCGATAGATACTACCCTCTGTGTCTTCGTTCGGCTCGTTACAGATTTCGTAGAGTACATGATGATAACCATTCTGCTTGACGTATGAAGTGATGTCGGTGAAGAAGTTTTTATAACCACTGTATCTGCTGTCGTTAGGATTACCAGGATTCATCACATGCCAATCCACAATGCAGTATAGTCCTACCTGCGCACAAAAGTCGATACAATTCTTTACCCATGTCTCATCTACTCCCTCTCCCTCTGTAACATACTGGGCGATGCGGACCACATTAGCACCTGCATTTTTCATGTATTGGAAGTCATTCTTGTCGTCATAACAATGCTTATACCATGAGCCGTGTGTGCTCCAACCGCGCAACTGGATGGGATTTCCGTTACTGGTGCACAATTGGTTGTTGACGAGTTTGAGGGAGGCAAGGGAGCCGTCTTTATCCCATCCGGTATCAGTGGAGCCAACCTCGGCAGCATTAGCGCCGATGGCGCTCATCAGGGTTACCAATAGGATAACCAGTCGTTGAATAATAGATGTTGGTTTCATAAGCGGATAGTTTTGATGATTGGAGGTGCCCTACCCCCTCCGAAGGAAGGGGTGGGCTCCCCTATTATTTCAAAATTGTTTTGAGCTTCGCTCGAGCCCGTTCACGTTCGGAAGTGCAAACAAGCTTGCACTTCTCTCACTTAATCACGGCCTTTTTGCCGTTTTGAATATAAACTCCTCGTTTTGTGGGAACTCCACTGAGCTTCTGTCCATCAAGGGTGTACCACTCTTCACTTTGAACTTTGAACTTTGAACTTTGAACTTTAACCGCATCCCTTTGACCGTTCTCGATGCCAGTGGTGACGCTCGAGGAACCCTTATAAGTGAAGTAGCCCGGGTTGCTGGGGCCACCATCGATGCGGGCGTAGGTCTTGTCCGTCGGGTTGGATGAATTCCATGTCGTGCCCTTGCCACCTTTCAGTTTGGTGGTGCAATCTGTGAACATATCAACAGAGTACGTCAATGCAGTCGTTGTCCAACCACTCCCAACATAGATTGTTTGAAGGTTGCGGCACATTTGGAACATCTCTGGTGCCATGCTTAATTTGGCCGTGTTGAAGCTACTCAAATCAAGGCTCACCACATTGTAGCAGTCCTTGAACATACTATGCATATTAGTAACATTTGACGTGTCAAAGTTGCTCACATCAATGATAATCAACTCGTAGCATTTTTCGAACATAGCTGCCATATCAGTTACCTCGCTGGTGTTCAGATACTTCATGCCATCGATAGATTTAAGCGTTGCCATCCCTTCGAACCAACGTTTGGTGGATGTAGGTCGGGCTTCAGCGAACGATGGGTCAAAAACCACCCTTTCCGCCCCCATATCAGACCAACCGGGTTTGTCAATGAATCTTATTTCCAAACCGCCGTAAGTCTTATGACCTTGATCATCATGGTCACTACGATAAAAGTCGTAGTAGAACGTCAGCGTGCTATTGTCACGAGTGTAGCAGGCATACATCTCGTTTTTGCCTGTGAGGTAACCTGGACTGTTCGTAACGCCATCGATGTGCGCATAGTCAGCATCCACATGGTTCTCATTATAGGTTGTACCCTTTCCGCCCTCCAGACTCTCGCAGTATTCGAACATCCTTTCGGAGGACGTCACAGCAGACGTTCTCCAACGAGTAGTCACATAGATGGTTTGCAGGTTGGTGCAGCCATAGAACATATAATCCATGTCAGTTACTTTAGGCGTATAGAATTGGCTTAAGTCAAGGTTCGTCAGTTTATCACAGTACATGAACATATAAGCCATATTGGTCACATAGATGGTATTCAGGTAGCCCAGGCCCTCAATGGATTGTAGTTGTCTCATTGCGTAGAACCATGAGTAAGTGGTCGTCGGACGAGCACCTTTGAATGAGGGGTCAAAGACTACCTTGGTCACATCGGCTTTGGTGCCGTCAGTGTCCCATCTGGTATCAGTGGCGCCTGTGTTAAGGTTGTAGGTTGTGCCCGAGCGAGAGTTGCGCTGGTCGTCGTAGTAGAACGTAAGCGTGGTGTTCGACTCAGTATAACAGGCATAGGCTAAAGTACCCAAAGCAGTGAAATAGCCGGGATTGTTAGATCCACCATCGATTTGTGCGTATGTCTTGTCTATGGACCTGCCTTCAATGGTCGTGCCTCGGCCGCCCACAAGACTGGTGCAGTTATTGAACATATTTGCTGAGCTCGTCACAGCAGCTGTGCTCCAATTACTGCCTACATAAATGGTTTGCAGATTGGTACAGCCATAGAACATTTGCATCATATTGGTGACGTTAGCCGTGTTAAAACCGCTTAGGTAAAGACTCTTCAATTGATCACAGTACATGAACATATAAGCCATATTGGTTACATTGCTGGTTTTCAGGTAGCCCAGGCCCTCAATGGATTGTAGTTGTCTCATTGCGTAGAACCATGAGTAAGTGGTCGTTGGAGAGGTAGCACCAAACGACCAGTGAAATACAACTTTTGTCACATAGGCTTTGGTGCCGTCTGTATCCCACCCAGGATTTTCGTCTCCAGTGTTCAGGTCGTAGGTTTTGCCAGTGCGGGAACTGCGCTGGTTGTCGTAGTAGAACGTGAGCGTGGTGTTCGACGAGGTATAGCAGGCGTATGCCTCGTCAGCATTAGCGCCAATGGCGCTCATCAGGGTTATCAATAGGATAACCAGTCGTTGAATAATGGATGTTGGTTTCATAAGCGGATAGTTTTGATGATTGGAGGTGCCCTACCCCCTCCGTAGGAGGGAAACTGGGGTTTCTGCTGCAAAGATAATAAAAAAACTGAATACTATATACAAAAGTACTGAAAATGTTGCATTTACGATTGGCGCGAGGTTTTTTTTATAACGGAAGAAACGGAATAAAACGGAAAAACGGAAAAAGAAATCTGTGAGATCTGTGCAATCTGTGAGAGATATAGATTTTGAAAGAAATTATTATAATTATCATAATTATTCCAGAAATACTATTTCTCAATGAGTACATGCAGTAAATGCACATTTTCATGACGAATCAATGCAGTTAATGCTTGAAGTTCAAAGAAAAATAGTACCTTTGCAATCAGAATGAGACTATGTATGATGGAAGAACGCATGTTTACATTAGATATTTTTGAAGACAATGTTGATTCAGCCTGGTTTGTGGAGGAATCTATATGGAGAGGCATTACCGTCGAGCTAAAGGAACTTCACTATCTGAAAGGAGCCGGCTTCATAAAGAAACTGAAGGAGATCGTCTACTATGGCGAATTCCATCTGGTGGAAGGTGAAACGGGTATTTACAGCACAGGAGGCGAACAAGGTCCAGACTATGAAAACCTGTTGAATGCTGCCCGTAAAGCTGTAGAACATGGTTACCGGGTGTTTATCCTGCCTAATCCCAAAGATACACGTACACCAGATTTTATCTTTGAGCAGAAAGGGAATTGTAAGGTATATGACCTCAAAACCATATCAGGAAAAGCATCTGTCAGCAACAGACTGTTTGAGTCTATCGGTCAGAGTAACAGGGTGTTACTTAATATGACTGTTGATTATAATGCCCGTTTACTTGCTTCAGATATAAAAAGCTATTTTGAAACAAATCAGGATGCTGTAGAGGTGTTGATATTCAAGGGTAAGAAGATGATATCCATTAATCGGTTCGATTTACGAGGCCCTATGTTCAACCGCATATTCCGAAGGAAATATGAAAAATAAAAGCCACCCTAAGGTGACTTTTAAATGGAGTAGTGTCGATCAAGGCTTGCTCCCCGCACTCAGCGGCGTAGTCAAAACTTTCGTTCTGACGTTGCAAAGATACGATTAAGTGAGGGAAAAACCAAAGAAAATCTTGTTTTTTTTGTTTTTCCGAGTGCGAGTATCGTTTAATTACATGGAAATTACATGTGAACAAAAACCCTGGAATTTGCTGGTATTGAAAACATATAATTACCACGAATTATCCATTAATTTTCCATTAATTGTTGCGCGTAGTCATTATATGATTAATTATATGTTTAATTACATGGTAATTACATGTGAACAAAAAAACGGGAATTTGCTGGTATTGAAAACATATAATTACCACGAATTATCCATTAATTTTTGTCCTTTTGTCCTTTGGTCTAAAATAAATATCTGTTGGATTTCATCCTACCTTTTCTTGCCATGGCAAAGTCGAAGCAAGCTTCACTTTGCTCATCTGGCTTAACGAAAACGTTCTTATGTTATTATGTCTAAACCGTTCTTATGTCTAAACCGTTCTTTTGTCTAAAAGGGGAATTACAGGGAATTATTGTGCTGTAATCGCTTGGTTATGTGGCAGAAAATGTGTATCTTTGTAACATGGAAAATACATTCAAGATACGCACATACGGACGCATGGAGCTGGCACAGCTCTACTGCCCCGACGTACAGCCCAAGACGGCATGGAAGAAACTGAAGGAGTGGATCGACTACTACCCACACCTGAACGAGAAACTGGCCCTGCTGGGCAAAACCACCTGCACCCGCACCTATTCACCGCCGCAGGTCAGGGCGATCGTGGAAGCGCTGGGGGAACCGTAGCAAATTGAAAATTGAGAATTGATAATTGAAAATTGAAAATTATTATTTCACACAGAAAGCACAGAAAGCACGGAAAGCACAGAAATTTTTCGTTTTAAAACAATTCTGTTCAATTTAAATCAAATTTGTTCAAATCTTACAAAATTATTTGGAGGTTTCAAAGAAATACTCTATCTTTGGCTTCGCCGAAGATACTTTCGCTAACTACGTTTTCCTCCGTCACGACTCGGCCAAACATGCAAGCATGATGGCTCTCGCTGCTCCATCGGTTCGGAAAAACAAAAAAAAACAAGATTTTCTTTGGTTTTTCCCTCACTTAATCGTATCTTTGCACTGTCAGAACGAATGTTTTGACTACGCCGCTGAGTGCGGGGAGCAAGCCTTGATCGACACTACTCCATTTAAAAGTCACCCTAGGGTGACTTTTATTTTTCATATCTCCTACGAATTAACTTGTGGAATTGTGGACTAAGTGTTAAATCACGATTAATAGAAATGGCTTTCTTTCCTTTGAATATCAACACTTCTAATGCCTCCTGATTTGTTTCAAAATAGCTTTTTATATCTGATGCGAGCAATCGCGCATTATAATCAACAGTCATATTAAGTAACACCCTGTTACTCTGACCGATAGACTCAAATAGTCTGTTGCTGACAGATGCTTTACCTGATATGGTTTTGAGGTCATATACCTTACAATTCCCTTTCTGCTCAAAGATAAAATCTGGTGTACGTGTATCTTTGGGATTAGGCAGGATAAACACTCGGTAACCATGTTCTACTGCTTTACGCGCAGCATTCAACAAGTTTTCATAGTCTGGGCTTTGTTCACCTCCAGTGCTATAAATATCCATCTCGCCCTCCACCGGATGAAATTCGCCATAGTAGACGATCTGCTTCAGTTTCTTTATGAAGCTGGCTCCTTTCAGAAAGTGAAGTTCCTTTAGCTCAACGGTAATGCCTCTCCACAAAGATTCCTCCACCAACCAGGCAGAATCATCATAATCCTCGAAAATATCTAATGTAAATATGCGTTCTCCCATCATACATAGTCTCATTCTGATTGCAAAGGTACTATTTTTCTTTGAACTTGAAGCATTAACTTCGTTGTTTCGTCAAGAAAATGTGCATTTACTGCATGTACTCATTGAGATATAGTATTTCTGGGATAATTATGATAATTATGATAATTATGATAATTTCTTTCTAAATCTATATCTCTCACAGATTGCACAGATCTCACAGATTTCTTTTTCCGTTTTTCCGTTTTATTCCGTTTCTTCCGTTATAAAAAAACCCTCGCGCCAATCACCATGAGAATTATTTTTATCTCTCACTGAACTGACTATTTTTTTTATTTCCCGCAGAAATCACAGAAATCACAGAAAGGCCATGCGGCATGTATATCCTCGCGCCAATCACTTTGAGATTCAAATTTGGCTTCGCCTTCCTCCTCCTCGCTCGACAAAGTTTATACAAGTATACTCTGTTCTCACTCGTTCGTCGTTTCTGTGCTTTCCGTGCTTTCTGTGTGACAATTCTCTTTGCCCTAATTATTTGATCCCTTGGTCCTTTGGTTCTTTGGTCTTTAATCCCTTGGCTCTTTGGTTCTTTGGTCTTTAATCCCTTGGCTCTTTGGTTCTTTGGTCTTTAATCCCTTGGCTCTTTGGTTCTTTGGTCTTTAATCCCTTGGCTCTTTTGTTCTTAAAATTACATAAAAGTAATCATAAAGTTCAATGCTCAATGTTCAAAGTTCAAAGAAAAAACCTATCTTTGCACCAGAATCCCCAGTTTCCCTCCTATGGAGGGGGTAGGGGTGGCTCCAATCTCAAAACTATCCGCTTATGAAACCAACATCTATTATTCAACGACTGGTTATCCTATTGGTAACCCTGATGAGTGCCATTGGCGCTAATGCTGCCGAGGCTTATGCCTGCTATACCTCGTCGAACACGATGCTCACGTTCTACTACGACAACAACCGCAGTACCCACACTAACACTTACAGTCTGAACACAGGCAATGTTGATCCAGGTTGGAACACAAGCGACATCAAAGCCAATTTGACTAAGGTTGTATTTGATTCATCGTTCGCTGGTGCACGTCCAAAGTCCACCTTCAGTTGGTTTTCTGGTATGGCTAACCTTGAATCCATCGAGGGCATGAGCTACCTGAACACCAGTGAAGTGACAGACATGCGTTGGATGTTTTATGACTGCTCCAAATTAACGAGCCTTGATTTAAGCCATTTCAACACGTCCGTCGTGGACTATATGGCAAGGATGTTCAGCGGCTGCAGCAGTCTTATAACCCTCGACTTGTCAAGTTTCAATACGTCACTCGTGGATGACATGAGTAATATGTTCTATGAATGCCGCAATCTGCAAACCATCTGTGTGGGCAGTGGCTGGAATGTGGATGGAGTGTTAAGTTCTGGCGGAATGTTCATGCGCTGCACCAGCCTCGTGGGCGGCCAAGGCACGGTCTATAATTATACCCATGCGGACAAAACCTATGCCCACATCGACGGCGGCACGAGCAACCCCGGCTATTTAACCGATATCAATTCACTTATGCCCTATGCCTATTACACACCAGAAAACACCACGTTGACGTTCTACTACGACGGCCAGCGCAGCTCCCGCTCGGGCACGACCTACAACCTGAATACGGGCGATCTTCCAAATTGGTATTATGACGACATCATATCCAATGTGACTAAAGTGGTATTTGATTCCTCGTTCGCTGACGCGCGCCCGACGAGCACCTACTTTTGGTTCTGTAACATGAGTAATCTTGAATCCATCGAGGGCCTGAGTAACCTGAACACCAGCGAGGTGACTAATATGTCTTGTATGTTCATATCCTGTGAGAAAATTACGAGTTTTGACTTGAGTAGGTTCAATACGTCTAATGTGACCAAGATGAACTATATGTTCGCCTTCTGCAGCAAACTGGAAAGTCTAGACTTGAGTAAGTTCAATACGTCTAAGGTGACCGATATGAGTGGGATGTTCTATGGAAGCACCAATCTGCAGACCATCTATGTGGGGAGTGGATGGAGTACAGCAGCAGCGACAAACTCCAAAAACATGTTCGCCGACTGCAATTATCTTGTGGGTGGCAAGGGTACAACATGGAATTCATCCAATCCAACGGACAAGACCTACGCCCACATCGACAGCTCCAGCAACCCTGGCTATTTCACCGCTTCCAATGAGACAATGTCCTATGCGTGCTATACACCTGAAAACACCACGCTGACGTTCTACTGCGACAAATTACGCAGCTCTCGCCCGGGCACGACCTACAACCTGAATACGGGCAGCAACGTACCCAGATGGGAGAATGACGACATCAGATCCAATGTGACTAAAGTGGTATTTGATTCATCGTTCGCTGATGTTCACCCAACAACCACTTACTATTGGTTCGTTAACATGGCTAACCTTGAATCTATCGAGGGCATGAACTACCTGAATACCAGTGAGGTGACCTCTATGCGTAGTATGTTCTATGGATGCAGCAAATTGACAAGCCTTGACTTGAGCAGTTTCAATACGGCAAAAGTAACCTCTATGCATAGTATGTTCTATGGATGCAGCAAATTGACAAGCCTTGTCTTGAGTAGTTTCACTACGGCAAAAGTAACCGATATGAGTGAAATGTTCTATGGAAGCAAATTGACAAGCCTTGACTTGAGCAGTTTCAATACGGCAAAAGTAACCGATATGAGTAAAATGTTCTATGGAAGCAAATTGACAAGCCTTGACTTGAGCAGTTTCAATACGGCAAAAGTAACCGATATGAGTGAAATGTTCTGGGATTGCACCAAACTGCAGATTATCTATGTGGGTAGTGGGTGGAGTACGGCTGAAGTGACAAATTCATCATATATGTTCGATTACTGCTCCAGACTGGTGGGCGGTAAGGGCACGTCCTACGATGAAAACCATGTGGACAAGACCTACGCCCACATCGACGGCGGCACTAGCAACCCGGGCTACTTCACCGATAAGAATGCGTCTGTGGCCTATGCCTGCTATACGCCGTCGAACACAACACTCACGTTCTACTACGACGGCCAGCGCAGCTCCCGCGATGGCACGACCTACAACCTGAATACGGGCGATCTTCCTATTTGGTATTATGACGGCAAATATAATGATGTGACCGATGTGGTCTTTGATTCCTCGTTCGCTGGTGCTCACCCAACGACTACTTACGATTGGTTCTATAACATGAGTAATCTTGAATCTATCGATGGCCTGAGTAACCTGAATACCAGTGAGGTGACTAATATGCGAAGTATGTTCTCATACTGCGTTAAATTGACGAGTCTTGACCTAAGCGGTTTTAACACGGCTAACGTCACCAATATGATGCAAATGTTCTATGGCTGCACCAGTCTGCAAACCATCTATGTAGGGAGTGGATGGAGTACGGCTGAAGTGACAAACTCATTTAACTCATTTGCTATGTTCTCTGACTGCACCAGTCTCGTTGGCGGTAAAGGCACAACCTATGACGAGAACAACATAAACGACGCGACCTACGCCCACATCGATGGTGGCCCCACCGATCCAGGTTATTTCACTGAACGTACTACAGGCATCGCCACCGGCATCGAGAACAGTCAAAAAGATGCGGTCAAAGGTCAAAGTGAAGAATGGTACACCCTGGATGGACGTAAGATCAGTGGAGAGCCTACGAAACGAGGCGTTTATATTCAAAAGGGTAGGGCAGTAGTGAAATAAGCCCACCCCTCGCTCGGCTTTGCCGCTTCGCTATGCGAAGAACCCCTCCCAAGAGGAAGGGAACTAAAAAGAGGATGTGCAAACATCCTCTTTTCTTTGTATCCCTCTTTGCGCAGATCATTAGCTATCAATTCTGCTGGTTGATAAGATTTACCACTACTTTTACCATCACATCCTTCTCTTCCGTTTTGCTCTCTGCTATCATTAGCGTCAAGGAGAGATGATAACATCGAGAGTATAAAAAGGTACAGGCTTCTTTACTCCATTAACGTGTAAAAAATGCACGTTATTCTCTTTGACGAGTTCGCCCTCTTTAAAAACATTAATAATATGCCTACGGATGTTTGATTCTTCACGGTCGAAAAGAATTGACATCTGATTGGTGTTAAGCCACACCGTATCGTTCTCCAAGCGGACATCTATTTGTGTCTGCCCGTCTTCGGTCTGATATATAACTATTTTGTTCTCTTCCATATTTTACTTCATCTTAAATCTTATACATCCAACGAGTGGGGTTTTGAACATGCAAATATACAACTTTTTTTTGTTCTGACCGCCTGCAGCGAGAAATTTATCCGTCAGATCCGAATCATCCGTGGTCGTTTTATCTCTGAAAGAAATTATCATAATTACCATAATTATCCCAGAAATAATACTCTTCCTTTTACCTCACACAGATCCCACAGATCCCACAGATTTCTTTTTCCGTTTTTCCGTTTCATTCCGTTTCTTCCGTTATAAAAATATATTGTTTAATTTGAATGAAATTTGTACAATTTCTGCCCGCTTGCGGGCATCCCCTTTACTTTGATCGCCTTCGGCGATGTGGTTTATCTCACACAGAAATCACAGAAATCACAGAAATCTTTTCCGTTTCTTTTCCGATATTTTCCGTTTCTTCCGTTATAAAAAAATTTGTGGGCAGAATTATTCACATTATTCACATTTGTTTCCAAGTAGATAGTAAAATTTCTGTGCTTTCCGTGCTTTCTGTGTGAAATTATTATTCTGTGAGATCTGTGGGATCTGTGTGCGTAATTAATCATCTTTTTATGTGATATCGGGTATAATCTTAATGTTTTTGCTAAAATTTATACCCGTTTTGGTATATTATTAAAAATTTTGTTTATCTTTGTACCCGTTAAGGTATAATATCTATGGTTTTATCGGAGTATATAAAACAAAAACGGAAGAAAAATGGCCTTTCTCAGGTTGAATTGGCCGAGAGGGCAGGAGTAGGTCTTAGGTTTGTGCGTGATCTGGAGCAAGGGAAGCAGACCTTGAGAATGGACAAGGTAAACGACGTGCTTGCCCTGTTTGGAGAATGTCTCGGACCTGTAAAAACTGATAGCGTATGAAACAAGCTGGTATTTATATCAATGACATCTACTGTGGCAAGCTCACAGAAGACGAGGAAGGATTCCATTTCGCCTACGACCAGTCATATCTAACCAGTAACGATGCAGTCGCGGTAAGTCCTACCATGCCCCTGACAAGCCAACAGTACGACAAAGAAATGATGTTCCCGGTGTTCGACGGGCTTATCCCAGAGGGGTGGCTACTGGATATCGCATCATCATCATGGAAGATTGATCCCCGCGACAGGATGTCACTCTTGATGGCTTGTTGTAAAGATTGTATCGGAAACATCAGCGTAAAACCGTTTGACTATGAGTAAGTGTCTGTATTGTTATCAGGAATTGGAAGAAGGCCAGGTTGACTTTCACCCAGAATGCTCCCGAAAATTCTTTGGAAGCAAAACAGTGCCCATCCTTCCTTATACGCGAGACAACATGTCGGAACTCGCCAGGCAAGTCATCCGCACCAGTGCGTCAGTAACAGGCGTTCAGGCCAAGATGTCGCTGGATGTGGACCGTGGCGGCAAGAACGAGCCTGACAAGTTTACTATCGTTGGTCTGTGGGGTAAGTATATCTTCAAACCGCAAAGCGCCAAGTATCCCAGTCTGCCCCAGTTGGAAGACCTCACGATGAAGATGGCAGAGGCAGCTCATATTCGCACCGCCCGACATACGCTTATACGCCTTGCCGATGGTGAACTGGGCTATCTGACCATCAGGATGGACCGTGGACGGAAAGGCGAAAAGATATCTATGCTGGATATGTGTCAGCTCAGCAATCGTCTCACCGAGCATAAGTACTACGGAACATACCAGCAGTTGGCAGAAACGGTAAAGAGGTATTCTTCGGCTCCTATGTTGGATGTACAGCGCTACTGGGAGGTGGTTTTGTTTTCCTGGATAACAGGAAATTCCGACATGCATTGCAAGAACTTTTCGCTGATAGATACAGGCAACGGTGAGTATGCTCTGTCTCCTGCTTACGACCTACTGGCTGTATTGCTGGCTGACCCTGAGGATAATGAAGAGATGGCGATGAGCTTTACGGTGGGCGGTGCTAAAAACGGCTTCGACCGCAGCACCTTCATGACAGCTTTCACCCAGAGCGGGATCCCCGCAGCTGTAGCTAACAAGATGATAGAACGGATGAAGAGCTTTCTTCCTCAGTGGGAAAAACTCATCAGTCAGTCATTCCTGTCAGATAAGATGAAGGCCGACTATTGCCGTCTGCTGAACAAGCGGATAAATCTTCTGTAACAAGTCAAACTCACACAGAAATTCTCTTTTATCATCCGCTAAATCCGAGCTATCCGTGTTCGTTTTATCTCTGAAAGAAATTATCATAATTACCATAATTATCCCAGAAATAATCTTTTTACTTTTTATCTCACACAGATCTCACAGATCCCACAGATTTCTTTTTCAGTTTCTTTTCCGATTATTTCCGTTTCTTCCGTTATAAGATATTTTGTTCAATTTGAACTAAATTTGTACAATTTCTGCCCGCTTGCGGGCATCCCTTCCTATAATCGCCTGCGGCGATGTGGTTTATCTCACACAGAAAGCACAGAAATCACAGATTTCTTTTTCAGTTTCTTTTCCGATATTTTCCGTTTCTTCCGTTATAGAAATAATCTCGCGCCAATCACCTCGAGAATCAGATTTCTGTGCTTTCTGACATTTCTGCGGGACCCTTTATTAACACGCTTCGCGTGGAAATTCCACAAATCTTATTCAAATCTTGCAAAATTATTATTTGTTTAATTTGGTTCAGGTTTTGTTCAATTTGCTTTTCCCCGTTGGCAGCGACCGTTGGTTCTTTGCGTAGCAAATCCCTTTAGTTGTAACTACGTAATCATCATGACTAATTAATTATTTCTGTGATTTCTGTGCTTTGGCTTTGCCTTCCTCCTCCTCGCTCGACAGAGTTTATACAAGTATAACTCTGTTCTCGCTCGTTCGTCGGTTCTGTGTGACATAAATAATAAATCTGTGGGATCTGTGGGATCTGTGTGCGGTTATATAATTTTCAACTTTCAACTTTCAACTTTCAACTTGATAACTCTGCGTGAGAAACAAGGCTAGTTACTGGTAGTTATAAGGCTGATAAGTGGTAGAAACTAGGCTGATAAGTGGTAGAAACTAGGCTGATAAGTGGGTGAAAGTAGCCTTATAGGATAGCCACCCCTGGCCCCTCCATAAGGGAGGGGAACCTGGCAAGGGGGGCGGGGTGTATGAAGGTCGTTTTCAGGGGAGGAGTAGTAGAAGTAGTAGTACTTTTATAAACATTATTGTAAACTATAAACAAAAGGCTCGCGCGCCCGAAAATTTATAAAGTTTTAAAAAACATCTACACTTCTACTACTCCTCCCCTGAAATTATTAGAACACACGACCGTCTAATTCGTATACTTCTCTCCTCATATTTTCTTGAATATCAGCATATTGAAGTTCCTTTACGTGGTATTTGTTGAACCCGTTCGACTTTCTAATCGAAAAGCCTAACTTATTCATTATCTTCCCTATTTTAACAGTTGATAACGGTTTTTTTATACCACCATTGATCTTTTCCAAGATCTCTGCAGAAGTAATGTAAACCCCTGTATCTGAGGAGGTTGGTTGGGCGTAGTACTTCATGATGAGCTGTTCCTCGATGCACTCCGTTTCGAACCTTTTATTATGCTCATTCTGCTCCTTGATCTCCTCCTGCGTGAACCAATACTGGTAGGTGCCGCTCGCCGCCAGGTAGAACGCCTGCGCGTAGAGCTTCTCGTAGTTGATGTCGTACGTGCGCGGGTCATCGATATGGTCTATCAGGAACGGCAGCCAGCGGCGCGAGCCCGTCGGGTCGTTCAGGAAACACTCGTTGTTACCCGTGGCACACAGCGATGCGATGCGCGGCAGGTTCACGTAGTTACGCGCGTAGGCAGGACGGTCCTTGATCACCGGCATGGTGATCATCGCCTTCAGCTGGTTCAGCTCCTTGATCGACAGCGCATCGATCTCCTCCAGACAGATCAGCATGTTCTTCGCCAGCTGCAGACGGTCGTCCTTGTTCAGCACCGTATTATCCGTCTTCACCATGAAATACTGTCGCAGCTCCGGCGGCAGCATCTTGGCGAAGAACGTGCTCTTGTATGTACCCTGCTCGCCGATGAGCACCAGCACCACGTTGTTCACCACCTCGTCGAACCACACCGAGGCCACCATACCCACCAGCCACCGCTTGAAGTGTTCGGCGAACCGTTCCTGCTCCTTACGGCACCGTCGCAGATAGTCAGCCTCTCCCGGTCCCTCGTCATCCGCAGTGCGGGGCAGAGTGACATGCACATGCGCAGCCAGTTCCGCAATCGTATCCTCGTCGAAGTCCACATGTTGCAGCGAGTCCGAGATGTATGCCCTCAGCGGATTGATGCGCGGTGAAGCATCCGAGTAGAGCACGCTCAGCATATCGCCCAGGCGCCGTTCCCCCTTCGGGCACACCAGTCGCCACAGCGTATTCTCCTCGCGGTCGGTCATGTCGTGCCACTCCCTGGTGAACTCCGTTGCCCCCGGCACCTCCGCAGGCTGGTCATCTTCCATCCGTTCCAGCCACCGGCATTCGTACTTACCCGTGATACTGTTGAAGCGTGTCTGCACCCGCTCGCTAATCAGTGTTTTCAACTCGTCAAGTGATTTAAGTTCACTCTTTTTCAAACCTTTTTTCTTGGTTTCTTTTTTCATAATATTATTTGAATAATTGATGTATTAGAATCAAGTGATTAAGAAGCAAGAGGCATGAGGCAAGTGATGAGATAGGTCAGGAGTTGCGCTTCCTATTTATCTCATCTTCAATCATTGTTCTCAACTTCTCGTTGGGTTGTTCATAGATCTTCAAGCTGAATGCATACAATCTTTTCATCAGAATCTGGAAGTCCTTCTTGTTACCTTTCGTTTTGATTATGTAGAACGTACTCATCATGATGCGCAGAAGATCTACTGTCAGTCTGAGATTCTTCCGCTTTAGATTACGCATACGATCTGTCTCCCTTTCCTCTCTGCTCCATTTGTGCTCAAGAAGAAAGTTTTGAAAGATAGTATATAACTCCCAATTCAGTCCCTGTAACGAGTTTACATTCATTTGGCCGCAAAAGTACATATTATTAGTCGATTAAATGTTGACGCCCCATGGGGCGTCAACTTAACATTATTTATGAAACGTATTTAAGAAACTTTCACTATTGGCAGCTCTCTTCGAATAAGATTCGCTTTATCGCACTGCAGTTTTTTTATTTGTTGTTAAAAAAATATCGTATATAAGATTCTATTTTGCTGAAAAAGTTGTATATTTGCAGTTGTATTGCGGATTGACCGAAGGTCAAGGTAACGATGCAAGAAATATTGGTGAAATAGAGAGTATATATTTCTCTTTGCCTTAACGACAATGGATTTATTGAAATGAGTATTAACAACAATATAAAGAGCTACTATTCGTTTTCTGGTCATGAGTCATTTCCCTGTAAGTCTTTATGGCTTAAAAAGGGTTACGACTTTGTGGTTGATGGAAATGACTTTAATAGTCCTGAAGCAGTGATTTGGTTAGGAGTTGGCAAGAACATGGTAACTTCTATTAGGTTCTGGCTAAGAGCCTTTGGTATTACAGAAAATGATAAGCCTACAGCATTAGCAGATTATCTTTTTAATGATAATAATGGAAAAGACCGTTATCTTGAAGATATAGCAACGTTGTGGTTGCTCCACTTTAATCTGGTATTTGCTCAAAAGGCAACTCTATACAATATGTTCTTCTGTGGCGTTCAGCGTGAACGCACTCACTTTGAGAGAGAGCAGGTACAAACCTATGTAAAGTTAAGAATGGTAGAAGCCGGTAAAATGACTATGTTCAATCCTAATACAGTGAAGAAAGACATTGGTGTACTGATTCAGAATTATTGTCTTCCTCGTAAGGCGCAATCAAATGAAGATTTCTCATCATTATTGATAGACCTTGATTTAATTCGCCAAAGTACAGAGGGCAAAAGCTACTATTTCAATGTGGACGGAAAACGCAAAGTGACAAAAGAGATCTTCCTTTATGGCATATTAAAGTTGAAAGAACAGGAAGGTGACAACACAATTTCTTTCGACACTATCCAAGAAAAGGTAGGCCTTGTGTTTTGCATGCAAGATTTTGAAACTATAGAGATGTTGCAGCAATTAGCCAATGAGTATAGCAAGTATTTTGCATATAGTGATGTTGCTGGTATCAAACAGATACAGTTCACAAAGGATTTGAACCCCCAAAAGGTATTAGACAATTATTATGGCAAGGACATTTAGTTTATCTGCAAATATAGAGAACGGATTTGCTGAGGGCAGTCAATACCTTGTAACGCCCAACGCCCAGAATGCAATTCACAATATTGTGAACGATTTCCGTTCTGGCATACATTCTTTTACGATTATAGGTTCATACGGCACTGGTAAGTCGAGCTTCCTGCTTGCATTAGAGGCAGACTTGAAAAAGACAGGCAAAAAGAATTATCTGCTGGATTCTAAGAATCTCTCTGATGCCAAGTCGTTTGAAATCATGAATATTGTTGGCGACTATGCTGAGATGTCAACATTGCTGAGCAAAGCACTGAATGTGGAAGGTAACTCTACGAGTATTCTTGATAGTTTGAAGAACTATTATGCTCAGTGTCAGAAGAAAGGAAAGTTCCTGCTTATCGTGATAGATGAATTTGGCAAAGTATTGGAGCATGCTGCAAAGAACAACCCCGAGAAGGAACTATACTTCCTGCAAAAATTTTCTGAATTGGTGAATGTTCCTACACGGCAGATGATGCTTCTTACTACATTGCACCAGAACTTTGGAGCATATTCAAAGGGCCTGACGGAAGCCCAAGCCAACGAATGGACGAAAGTAAAAGGGCGATTTAAGGAAATCACTTTCGTAGAGCCTGTGGAGCAGTTGTTGTATTTAGCTTCTGCTCAATTGCAAGCAACCAAAGAATTCCACCCAGATGACAATATTGCGACATTGTATGAATTAGCCAAACAGGCACGCTATGTCTCGAAGGATTTCCCTTTGGACACAGCCATACAGCTATATCCATTGGACCTTTTTTCTGCTTATACCATTACAACAGCCATCCAAAGATATGGTCAAAATGAACGATCGCTTTTCACTTTCTTAGCTGCAAAAGGTACCAACTCAATTTCTGAATTTGAACCAGCTGATCATCTGACATACAATCTGCAGAGAGTATATGACTATATTCTCTATAACTTCTATTCTTATTTGAAAGATGCTAATGCTGACTCTATGAGTTGGAGTACCATTCAGGTATCTATCGAGAGAGTAGAAGGTCAGGATTGGAATAATGAAGAAGAGATGCTTCAGGCAGTAAAGCTTGTAAAGGCCATTGGATTGTTAAACCTGTTTGGAACAGCAGGTTTCAAACTCACAGAAAGGAATCTAACGGACTACGCCCGTGAAGCTATGGCTATAGACAATGCCAAAGAGATAATCCAGAAGCTTTCAGCAAAGAAAATCATCCGTTATGCTGCTTACAAAGAGCGTATAATGCTGTTTGAAGGAACAGATGTTGATCTCGAAGCTGAGATACGTGAAGCAGGTATGATGGTGTCTAGGCCAGTAACCTTTGTTGATGAGCTTAATGTGTTCTTTAATCATAGAATTTCTCCTGTCAAAGCCCACTTCTATCAGAAAGGTACACCACGTTTTTTTGACTATATGATTCGTGAAGAGCCAATAGATGTTGTACCTACAGGTGATACGGACGGCTATATAGAACTCATTTTCTCAACTCACAAGAATGCTTTGGAGGAGATTAAGAAGTTTAGTTCTGAGACAGACCACGCAATTGTATTTGCATACTTTACTAATACAAAAGAAATCATTGACCACCTTCACAATATCAAAAAATACATCTATCTCTTGGATCGTGTTTTAGATAAAAACGACCGTGTAGCAGTTTCTGAAATCCAGAAACTAAAGGAGTATGAAGAGACTCTGCTTAACAAGGCAATCAGTGACAATCTCTTTTCATACAAGAACAGGGTAGTATGGATATTTGGAGGTGTGAAGCAGAAAGTAGAATCGCATCGTGACTTCAATCAGTTGTTATCCAGAGTTTGTAATGAAGTTTATAGCAAGACTCCTGTGATGGTCAATGAGCTATTTAACAAGCACAAACTCAGTGGAACGATATCTGCAGCTCGAAAGAGTTATCTTACTTATCTGATAGAACACTATGCTGAAGATGGAATGGGATATCCTGAAGATAAGTTCCCACCAGAGAAGACTATCTACTCATCTTTATTGTTGAATACAGGCCTTCATCAGAATGGAGATTTTGCAGATACTCCAACTGACAAGGGTTTTATGCCTTTGTGGGATGCCTGTGAGGAGTTTTTGAAGAGTTCGGAGAACAAGGCAAGAAGAATCTCTGAATTGATAAAGATACTATCTGCACAACCATATAAGATAAAGCAAGGGTTCTTGGAGTTCTGGATCCCCACATATCTTTTCATCAAACGTCAGGACTTTGCACTGTATGATGCATCTAAGGGGGCTTTTATGCCCAACGTTAATATGGAGTTCTTCGATTTACTTCAGAAGCATCCTGGTGATTTCGAAATCAAGAAGTTTGCTGTTGATGGTGTGAAGTTAGGTTTCTTCAATCAGTATCGTAGATTCATTAACCTTGGAGATGAGTTCACTATAACCAACGCCAGTTTCATTGAGACGATCAAGCCCTTCCTCAGTTTCTATGTGAGATTGGATGAATATACCAAGCATACTCGAAAGTTTGACCATGAGTCAACGATGAAATTCCGTGATGTTCTGGCAAAGGCTAAAGATCCGGAGAAAGCTTTTTTTGAGGACTTGCCCGAAGCTCTTGGCTTCACGCAAGAGAAACTTAAACAAGAAGAATTCATCAATGAGTATGGAAAGATTATACAAAGAGCCATCAGGGAATTACGTTCATGCTATTCTCAGTTGATAGATCGTATTGAGGCAAGACTCGTGGAAGAGTTAAGATTGCAGAGTTACGATTATTCTGAATATATCTTTGAAGTGCGTGAAAGGCTAGCCCACGTGAAAGCATACCTACTGACAGACAAGCAGCGTGAGTTCTATCACCATGTGATGACCGAATATGACAATCGAACTCTGTGGTATCAGTCTATTTGCTATACTATACTTGAACAAAGGCTTGATGCTTTGAGAGATGAGCAAGAAGACAAGTTGGTTGACGATTTGATTTACCTATTCCGCGAATGTGAAAAGTATTCTTCCATTTCTCAAAAGGAAGGTAATTCCGAGAAAAATGATGCATACTCCTTCGATATGGTAACTAATAGGGGTACAAACTTAAGAACGCAAACATATGTGTTGCCAGAGAAAGACAAGTCGAAGGCTGAAGACCTTGAAAAGAGAATCAGTAAACTGCTCTCTGGTGATACCAATATCGATGTTTGCACATTGCTGTCGATTCTTAATAAGAAGATGAACAAATGACAAAGGTAAGACATATATTAGGCATATCAGGCGGCAAGGATAGTGCAGCACTCGCCATCTATCTGAAGAAGAAGTACCCATCGTTGAAGATTGAGTACTATAATTCAGATACTGGTTGTGAACTGGCTGAAACAGAAACACTAATCAACCGTCTAGAGGCCTATTTGGGTAAGATAGAACGTCTGAGAGCTGCAGAAGGAAGCCCAGAACCTACACCTTTCCATCACTTCCTGAAAGCAATGGGTGGTTTCCTTCCTTCCCCACAAGCACGTTGGTGTACAAAGAAGATGAAGCTCGACAAGTTCGAGGAATATGTAGGCGAAGACTATGCTGTGTCTTACGTTGGAATTCGAGGTGATGAAGATAGAGACGGATATATCTCTTCAAAGCCCAATATCCAAGCTGTCTTCCCTTTCCGCAAGAATATCTGGAGTATTGATGTTATCAATAAGTTCCTGCATAATGAAAACTTGGACAAGATAATAGAGATCTACAGTAGGCTATGTCCTGAAGGCTTCCTTCGTGATGAGATTCTTGAAACTGTAAGAAAGCCTATCACAAAGCAGTTCTATTACTCGAAGAAGATGAATGCGCTGTTGGATTATGACATCAAGTTATTCAACCATGCAGTTTTCGAGTTTCTTAAAACGACAGACTATCCAGTGGGTAAACTTGATGACTTCCCACTGCTTGATAATACAGACATATTGGTAAAGGACGACATCTTCCGCCTTCTCAGAGAGAGTGGGGTGGGAGTACCAGCTTACTATGAGGAGATACCTTTCGAGGTAGATGGTGAGAAGGGGACTTATTGCCGTAGTCGTTCTGGTTGCTACTTCTGTTTTTTCCAACAGAAGATAGAATGGATTTGGCTCTACGAGCAGCATCCGGATCTCTTTAAGAAAGCGATGGAGTTTGAGAAAGATGGATATACATGGAATCAGAATGAGAGTCTTGCAGAACTCATCAAACCAGAACGTATTCGTCAGATAAAACTCGACATCATCCGTCGCCAGAAAGAAAGCAAGGCAAACAACAAGGGATCCACCCTTGCTGAAATCCTTGGTGATGATATCATGTGTACGAACTGTTTTATATAATCAAGTATGCTGAAGAACAATGTCTTATGGCCTGCAAGCCGTCGTTTTAAGTCAAGAACGGAATGGGAACCAGTAGGTTTCTTTTCAGAGGCACTATGCAATTCCACACAGTTTGATATAAAATTGGGGTTCTTTTCGTCTTCAGCTATCAATATACTGTCAGATGGATTTGCCACGTTCCTCTACAATGGTGGCAAAATGCGAATGATAATCAATGATGTTCTATCCATAGAAGACAGACAAGCCTTCATTGTTGGTGAATCTAGTATTATGCTTCCTTATTTCGATCTTCAGAATTTGGCAGAAGTTAAACGTACATTGTCAGAACGTGATAGACATTTTTTTGAATGTCTATCCTGGCTCATTAAAAACGAAAGGCTGGAAATCAAAATAGTGGTACCGAAAGATGGTGAAGGTATTGCTCATTCAAAGTGTGGGGTGTTTTCTGATGGATTAAATCAAGTTGCTTTCGATGGTTCATGTAACTTTTCTCGTACGGCTATGATTAAGAATTTAGAGAGTATAACAGCATTTTGCGATTGGGATGGAGCTGGTGATGTATGCAAGATAACTGACATTGCAGAGGATTTTGAACGGACGTTCTCAGGCAACGATGATTCTGTAGTATACCTAAAAGCTGATGAGGTAAAAGCTGGAATCTATGCCAACTTTAAACACAAAGACATTGGCGAGCTAATACGTGATCAGCAAGATTTAATTGCGAAAAGGTTAAATGACAATCTTCCTGTAAATGTCCAGGCCATCTTAAATAAGGCAAAAAGGAAAGTTGAAGGTATAATAGAGAAGATGGAGGAACAAAATTATACCATCTCAAATGATGACGAACCAAGATTTCCGTATGATGAACCACGTGCTTATCAGAAACAGGCCTACGAAAACTGGAAGATAAAGCAAAAGGGTCTTTTTGCCATGGCTACAGGAACAGGTAAGACACTTACCTCCCTGAATTGTTTACTCAATATATGGAAGAAATACCACTTTTATAAAGCTGTTATTTTGGTTCCTACTATAACTCTCGTTGATCAATGGGAAGAAGAGTGTAAAAAATTTAAATTCAGGAATATTACTAAGGTTAATTCTAAAAATCCAAAATGGAAAGAAGAACTTGATACAATAAAGACCAAAGAAAGTATCTGCTTAAATGATGAAGAACCTTCGTTTATCATCATCGCAACATATGCTTCCTTTGCAAGAGAAAACATTTTCCGAGAGTTAGTGGGTTTTAGTAGAAAAACCACAAAGCAAATATTGCTTATTGCAGATGAAGCACACAATATGGGAGCAGGGAGAATTCTCGATAGATTAGGAGGTGTGAAATTTGCTCGACGGATAGGTCTTTCTGCTACACCAGAACGTCAGTATGATGAAAGCGGGAATAAGGCTATTATGAGCTTCTTTGGTTGTGAAAATGGCTATACCTTTGAATTTGGTATGCAAGAAGCTATTGATAAAGGGTATCTTTGTCGTTACAATTACTTTCCACATATTGTACATCTGAACGATGCGGAAATGTCAGAGTATATGCGTATTTCATTGCAACTTGCTAAATATTACAATCAAGAAAAAGAATCATTCCCTCGAGGTGATGATATTCTTATGAGGCTATTACTTAAACGTAAACGCATTGTTCACAAAGCAAAGGAGAAAGAACAGATTTTTCAGCAGATTATACAGCAAAGATATGAAGAGAAGGGGAATCTGAAATACACGTTAGTGTATGTTCCTGAAGGTGCAAGACCAGATGACGAAACTTCCGATGTATTCGATAGTAGAGAGACTATAAAAGATGATGATTTCTCAGACAATTTGATTGACACTTATACAAAGATTGTGCAGGAAGTAAGTAAGACCACTACGGTAAAGAAGTTCATTTCTGGTATTACAGAACGAAAAGAAATACTCGACAAATATGCGAGTGGTGAGATTGAGGTACTGACTTCCATGAAGTGCCTTGATGAAGGAGTTGACGTTCCTCGTAGTGAGATGGCAATATTTTGTGCAAGCACTGGAAATCCTCGACAATTTATACAAAGAAGAGGTCGTATTTTAAGAAAGCATCCAGATAAACACATGGCTATTATACACGATTTAGTTGTTGCTCCTGAAATCAATTCGACACTAGAGAACTACAACATGGAACGTAGCCTAATTAAAAGTGAACTTAAGAGGGTTCGTGATTTTGCTGTGCTTTCAGAAAATGCAGACAATGCATATAACGAATTAAATGACATTCTATCATACTATAACATATCTTTATTCTGATTATGGCAAGAAATAATGACAACAAAATGCTACAAGCGGTTCTTCTCAACGAAGAGCTAATGAAATTTGGAGGGTATACACCATCCGACATCAGTACTATAGAACAAGCGCTTGATTCAGACAATCATGTCATCAATGTAGTCGCACAGATTATTAAGCGTACTGGTGAAGGAGCTTCTGAAAAAGAACTATGGAAAGAAATTGACAAATTTTTAATCGACAACGTATGATTATCAAGGAAATACTAATTAAAAACTTCCGCAGCTATTACGGAGATAACAACAAGTTTGAATTCTCAGATGGACTGACTCTCATTCTTGGTGATAATGGCGATGGAAAAACCACATTTTTTGATGCGCTTCAATGGTTGTTTAATACGACAATAGACAAGGGTAATATTGACCACATGTCTGAGATGCGTAAATCAAAAATGGAAATAGGAGAACGTGAGGAAGTTTCCGTTTCGATGATTTTTGAACATGATGGCGAAAAATCTGTAGAAAAATCTTTTTCTGTAGAACGTGTAAGCGAAGATTTCTATAGAGTTGGTGCCCTTGTCTATAAAGGTTACGAAACTTCTGGATCAGAACGCATCCAAGTAAGTGGCAAGAATCTCATTGATAGATGTTATGATGCATTCATCCAGAGATTTAGTATGTTTAAAGGAGAGTCAGAACTAAATGTTTTTGACAATGCTACAGCATTAAAAGATTTAGTTGACAAGTTTTCAGATATAAGGAAGTTTGATGACCTGGTAAATTATACAACTAGCTTTGAAGAAAAAGCCAATGCCGCCTACTTAAAAGAAATGAAATCAGATAGAAAAGTTGCTGGCGAGGCAAAATCATTGGAATTACAGATAAAAAATCTTGCTGAAGATATCTCTACCAAGAAGAAAGATATAAAAGAAAAAACAACATCGCTGGAAGTTTATTCTAAAAAATTAGGTGAACTTGAAGAGAATCAAGAAACATCAGAAAGGTATAAAGATATACAAAGCAGATTGAAAACAAAGGAGGAAAAGCGTAGGAAGTTAATAGCCCAAATCAGCTATGTCGACTATAACCATGCTCTCCTTGATAAAATGTGGTTATTATGTGCTTTCCCTGATGTGCTTAATGAATTTAAGCAAAAGTGTTCTGCTTTGAGTCGTGAAAAGAGACGACAAGAAAAGGAATATGAGCGACAAAAAGCTATAGAGATAGGGAAACTTGAAGCCGTTAAGGAAATACAAGGTGCATTAGTGAATGGTGCAACAGAACTGCCGTGGTATCTGCCCAATCAGGAAACCATGGAAGAAATGCTTCACGACCACATATGTAAAGTATGTGGCCGAACTGCTGAGGAAGGATCTGACGCATATAAGTTTATGTTGAATAAGCTTGAAGAATATAAGCGTCATGTAGCTATGGAAGCAGCAAGAAAGAATCAAAAGGAAGCAATAGAAGAAAAAGAGCTATTCAATTTTGATAACATTGAATCGTTACACAATTTGAGTATTTCACTTAGTGGCAGCAATGAATCTTTTGTATCTGGGCTCATCAGAGAAATACGTGACCGTATGAGCCTTGTAGATCGGCTCAATCAGGACTTGAAAGATGTCGAGCAACAGATACAGGATACCATTGATGAGAAGTCACGCTTGCTAATTCAAGCAGGGAATGTCTCTGAAGCTGTCTTGGAGAAGGACTTCAATGACATTAAAGGATTGTTTGAACAAAAAGGAAGAGCCGAGATAAGATTAACAGAACTTAATAATGAACTTGCGCAACTTCAGGGCAGAATGGAAGGACTCCAAAAGCAAATGGATGACTTAAATCCCGACAGTTCTCAAGTAAAAGTGTATCGCGACGTTCATCGTGTTCTTGAAGAGATTGCAAAAGCTTTTGCTGTTGCAAAGAAAGAGAATCTTCGTCATTTTCTTGCTGATATGGAAGAAAAGGCTAATGATTATTTGGAACAGCTTAGTGCTAGTGATTTTCACGGTGAGATTCATCTTAGGCAGACAGCTGATGATTCGACCGAAATACGTCTCTATAGTTCCAACGGAACGGAAATAAAAAAACCATCAGGATCCCAGTTGACGGTTATGTATATTTCTGTGTTGTTTGCGATATCCGACTTCACGCAAGAGAAACGTGACGAGGATTATCCTCTCATATTTGATGCTGCAACGTCATCATTTGGAGACTCAAAGGAAGAGAACTTTTACAACGTGATAGATGGTTTGAATAAGCAATGTATTATTGTGACCAAGGACTTCATTACTAAAGGCAGGGTTCGCTTCCCTGAAATTGAGAAACTAACATGCTCAGTCTACCGTATAAATAAAGCAGATGGTTTTGACTCGAAGAATATGGCTACAGTTCGGACAATAATCGAAAAAATAAAATAATATGGAATCATTATATGAACTTTGGGGCAAGCGAAACCCTGAATGGGAAGAGCGTTACCAAGACTCCGTTATAAGTGTGTTTTCTGATTATGGAAAAGGTATAAACAAATATCAGGAAGTAAGAGGCAAGATATATGGTGCCGGTTATGAGGTGTTTATCCTAGCTTTCTTTATTGGTTTGTATAGTAATAAAACAAAACCTCTAGTTGAAGACAGAGCAAAAAGGAAGCATTTTGGCTGGGCCATTTCTAATTGGGGTACAGGTGAATCCAGACTTGGTCGAACACAATACCCACGTTTGCGTGAATACATGTTTGCAGCACTAATAGCACGTACAGACATCGACTTTATAGCATTGGATAAAGGAGAAATTACTGTGCGTAAGGTTGTGGACGACCTTATCACTAAGATGGAAGAATACGCGAACTATGGTTTCGACTTCATTCAGGAGAAGTTAGAGGAGAACCCTAATTACTTCTTTAAAGAGACGGCATTCTTGCGTGTTTTCTTAGATTTCTTGAAAAAGGATAAAGATGATAATGAAGAATTTGATGATGAACCAGAATCACTGGACTAAACATATTTGAGAGCGTGACAAGGGACAAGTACCTGTCTTGCTGTTTAGGTAAAATAGTTCATTCTAATAGAAAGGGGAGAAGTCTTTTTCTCCCCTTTCTAGTCTTTCTACTGCTTCATTTTTTGTCTTCCTCAACCTCCTTTATTTTTTTGGTAACAACATCATTAATATGAATCCTTGGCATAGCATTTGAAAAGGCACTGGGATGAATATATTTTACGGTTGAGGGCAAATAAAGATTTTCAATGGTTCCCCTAAAAGCATTTGCAGCAATAGCTTCTGTCCCGTATGCGACAAAATATTCATCATTCCCAAATGGAGAGGAAGCAACTAATATTTTACCATCTTTAGAATAATATCCTACATCCTTTTTGGCATTCACATGATAAAGAATAAATCCATTCTTGGAATAAACCATTCCGTTTTCAAAGATAGAGGATTCGCTAGTACTATATACTACATTTTGCCCGTATGCAATGAAGGGCAAATAAATAAAGAAAAATGATAATAGATACTTTTTCATAAACACATATTGTTTTAGTTAATAATAGACATTGCATTGATATGGATGCCAGGGGCTGTCACCTCTTTACTTCTAACGCTATGAAACGAATGAGAATACAAAGAATAACCTTTTCATATACTATTATCGTTTATGTTATTAGTTTGCCACAAAGATAGTGAATAAAACCTAATCAACAAAGAATTTAGTGATTTTTCTTGTTTCGTATTTATATTCTTACTATATTTGCACAGGCATTTGCTTTTCGGTTAATTGCCACTACTACAACAATTTTGGCGTGATTGGATTTGTAATAACACTTCCCTTCTAACCCAAAAAGTAGGAGGTAATTATGAATAACTTAGCTGATTTGCACTCATTGCTACAAGTTATTGCCGAAATCATTGGTACAATTGCTGGTATTCTTACCATCGTTGAATGGTTCATGAAAGATCGCAAGAATGATGATTAACGCAATATGCCACTGAGAGGCTTCATTGTACATGAGCCTCTCTTTCTTTAATAAGCCATGGAACAGTTATATACTAACCTCTATATCCTATTTAGACAATATGAATTATCAGGAATTAATTGAGACAAGTGACAGGTTCCTGTCACGCTGAAGTAACACCCTGCTCCCCTTGTCAGTACCTCGCTCCTAAGAGGGGTGGGGAGCTGATATAGATCTGTGTGATCTGCGAGATCTGTGTGCGAATTATCACTCAATCTTCATTGCGGATTCAAAACAAATTTATATCTTTGCAGCAGATCAAACAATGTAGCTTATGACGGCAGGACTTTTGATTTTGTGCATATTTATAATTATCATCGGGGCATGTATTATGCCCTGGTGGGCTCTTCCTACTTTCTTCGTAGGAGCTATCATATACTTCTTATTTGTTGATCGAAAGAAGTATTAAGAAGGGAGGGGGAAATGAACGAACTGGCTAAATGGGCAATTATCATCGTTGGGGGCGTGCTGTTCTTCGGATGGTGGTTCTTTATTATCATGGGGGCCTACGCCGTGTACCTCCTTATCATACACTGGTTGAAACCTGAATGGACCGTTGATGAATACTGGAGTCTGACTAAGGAAGAAAGGAAGATCTGCCGTAGTCTACCAAAAGATGAGAGGAGAGGTTATATTTGGGAAAAAAGTCGTAAAGGGTTCTTCGATAAGTTTTGATTGAATAGAAATAATCATCGATATCTTCATTGCGGATTCAAAACAAATTTATATATTTGCAGCATGGTCGAAAATAAATAAACGTAACGATGAAGAAAGTATTGGTTTCTATGGTTCTTGCCTGCTCGGCATGGGGAATGCTGGGGGCAAGGGTAGGCGATGGCGATGGGCCAAAGCGTAGTGACTTGAAGATAAGGACGGAAGTGACGACGAGGGATGATGACGGGTCGGTGATATACGACAGGGTGATCACCTACGTGACGGATGCCAACAACCATACTGATACGCTGCAGAGCGAGACCTTGCCGCTGGATACGGCGGATTGGAGTAGGGGAGCGTTCGGGGAGATTATGGAGCAGGATTTCAATTTCGACGGGATTCCTGACCTGCAGA
>JAEEGI010005186.1_pt1 | contig 30162 bp, 27 predicted proteins | sample 8958751 | NCBI WGS metagenome assembly JAEEGI01 (sample SAMN16246545, study PRJNA631951) | gut metagenome | biome: gut microbiome; feature: rumen; material: KS-attached | host: Bos | place: Iran: Karaj | collected 2018-10 | reverse complement strand
ATTAAAGATGACAAAACAAAAGGATATATGATGCAAGTAATTGCTTCATATATGAATAACTACAATGAAGAAGGAGCTCAAGAAAAACTAGTCGAAGGGAAAAAATTAAATATAAACATTCTTACGCCTAGAATAGATGTTAATGCTACAAATTCTAAAGAAGATTTAATGCAAGCGAGAAATGTTATTAAATTTGTGAAATTTGAGATACAAAAATATACACCACAATCATATATTAATCAGGTTAATAATATAATTGATAAAATGAAAATAGGAATCGATTATAAAGAATTTGAAGAAGCATTAGACTATGTTGGGAAAATGATAGGATATGATTGTACAAGACCTGATAAAAATGGTAGTGGTGATGGTCCAGATAATCTTTGGATTATTGAACCTAATAAATATTTAGTTATTGAATGTAAATCTATGGCACAAGCTGAAAAAATAAATAAAGATTATTGTGGACAACTATTAAATTCGGTTAATTGGGCTAATAAAAAATATCCGAGCGGGATTGACTTTCAACCAATCATAATTCATCCATCACGTATTTTTATAAAACAGGCTTCACCAAATGAAAACACTAGGGTAATGACTGACATCGAATTATTTGGCTTAAGAGAGAAGCTTAAAGGCTACCTTATGGCATTATTGTCGAGTGATACATTGGAAAATGAAATGTGTGTTTGTAGATTATTAAGGATGGAAAAATTTAGACCGCGCGACTTTGTAAGAAAATATACAGTTAATTATATGATGGATGAATAATAGATATAGTAATGTATGTTCTTAGCTATTCAAAGTAGCACCATTCCAATCCACCTACTGCGCTATACTCTCCATCCACGGATACTACGCAATGCTCACAGACTAGGAAGTCCTTATCCTTTTTGAGTACGCTGCTACCAGGTAGATCGATCAGTTAATATCCAAAATCACACCACGAAATGATGGAATCCAACCCCGTGTCGTGATATACTACTGACAGGAAAGAATCCATCGAGAAATGATATGCCTGACCGGGTGGAAACGCCGGTGAGGAAAACATAATAGGGAATTGCTGAAGAAGCATTTTGGGATTGCGATGGATAATGGACGAAGAGCCTCGCAATCCCATTTTTGATATTCGGTTTGCCTGACAGGCGCACTATCGTCCCATCACAAACAGTTCGGAGGACAAACGTTTGAGTAAAAAGATACTGATAATCAACACCGGGGGCACGCTTTCAGCGGTGATGAAGGGGAACGGCCTGATTCCGGGGCTGTCCGTTAATGACATGCAGGCGGAACTGAAGATGGTGTCGGGAGATCTGGACCTTGAGATCGAGGACTTCTGTTCCCTGGACAGCGCCAACATTTTCCCGGAGGACTGGAGCGCGCTGGCGAAGAAGATCAGCGACAGCAGGAATGCTTATGACGGGATCGTTGTGATCCACGGAACGGACACCCTGGCCTACACGTCTTCCATGCTTTCTTTTATGCTGAGGAACATCGGAATTCCTGTGGTTTTGACCGGCTCGCAGCTTTCCATCACCAATCCTGTGGCGGATGCGATGGAGAACTGCAGGTGCGCTATTCATATGGCTGCAAGCGGGATTCCGGGAGTTTTTGTGGCTTTCAACAGAAAAGTAATGCTCGGGTGCAGGGCTTCCAAGGTGCGCTCCATGAGCTTCGACGCCTTTGAGAGCATCAATTATCCCTACATTGCGAAGATCTCGTCCCTGGGCATGCAGATCGAGAAAAGTGCTGTGCCCGAGCGATCAGGTCCATTCAAGCTGTCCGACACCTACTCCAAGGAAGTCTGCATGATCAAGATGTTTCCGGGCATACACAGAAGCCTCATCGAAGCCATCGCGGACAAAGGCTACAAGGGCCTGTACATCGAGGCATATGGGATCGGTGGGATGCCGTTCTTAAAGCACGATTTCATCGGAACGCTGGAAAAGGTGATCCGAGGCGGAATGGCTGTGGTTGTGGGTACCCAGTGCAGGTACGAGGGCACGAAGATGGATGTGTATGAAACAGGTAAAAGGGCGCTTGCCATCGGAGCGATGGAGGCCCACGACATGACGGGCGAAGCGGCCCTCACAAAGCTCATGTGGATCCTGGGAATGACCGGGGATCTGAATGAAGTGCGCGATTACTATGCGATCAATATGGCGGGAGAGATGACGCCCGTGAAATGAACCTTTGGGGACAGGAGGAATGCACGTCGCAGACGTTCACAATGCATTCCGACGCTTGGACAGGTCACCGAAGGTAGCGTGTCATTTCCTACAGGTGGCGTGTCATTTCTGCGAGAGTTAGATGCCTCTAATTTGCTGAAAATCTGCTTTACAACCCGCGTTTATATGTTGCATAATCGAAATTAAAGAAAAACGGGACGAAAAATAGATATTAAAGAAACATGAAAACAAGATTTGCTGTTATTGATACAGAAACAAACTGGGTCGATCAAGTTATGTCGATCGGCGTGGTGATCGCAGACGACGACACCTTTGAACCCATTGCAACAAAATACATAATTTTTGAAGCCGAGGCAGCGGTTGGCGGGATGTACTCCTCCGTCATGGAAGTGCGGGGCGTGGACAGCGTCACTTTGGAAAAGGCAGCGGCGGTCGCAGCGGTGAAGGAATTCCTCGCAGAGAACGGGGCGCAGGCGATCTTTGCCTACAACGCAAGGTTCGACTTTAATCATATGCCTGCTTTACAGGGCTACGAATGGCACGACATCATGCGGTTCGCGGCGTACAGGCAGTACAACAGGGCAATCCCCGTGGGAGCGGTGTGCTGTATGACGGGGCGGCTCAAAAGCGGGTACGGTGTGGAAAACGTACTGAACATGTTCGGGGAACGTGGATACCGGGAAGTTCACAACGCGTTGCGCGACGCGGTGGACGAGCTCAGGATCATGAAATACATGGGGTATGCCGTCGGAGAGTATCCGAGGCTGTGAATTAAAGAAGGGAGAAGGTTATGGAAAACAGGGAACTCGAGAAACTTGAGGAGCTTAAGGAACTGAGGGCCTATCGCAAGAAAGTCGTGAAAATTAGGCGTTGGAGCATTGCGGTGCTGTGTGTGGGAATTGCGATCATGATATCGGCAACCTTTTTTATCGGGCATGAAATCTGTATACCCATATTCGGAACGGGCGGCGCTGTGTGCATTGGAGTTTCGATATGGTCGTTGATATTCAAAATGTATACGGCTATTTCTAATGTATGCCCGAATTGCGGGAAGAAAATGTATGATTTCGATTGTAAGTTTTGCCCGAATTGCGGGATGAACTTTTATGAGGATGAAGAATAGCAGGCTAAGTGAGAGAGAACGAGCGAGGTTAGCCTGCATATGCAGGGTAGTTGGTTGGAGGAAGGTGTAATCCTGCCGTTACACATTAGGAGGTATTTAATATGATGATCTCACAGGAAGAAAGAGAAAAGCTCCTGAGCGCCCAGCAGGGCGAGATGGACGGTGTCGAAACCTATTTGACATTGGCAAAGGTCGTTCAAAACAAGACCGATGCGGAAACGTTCAAGAAGCTTGCCGCTGACGAGGGGCGTCACGCGGCGGTTTTCAGGAAGTACACGGGAGAGACATTGAAAGCGAAGAAAGGACAGGCAATCGCAGCGGTTCTGGCGTATCGTATTCTCGGGAAGAAGCTGGCGTATCCGATCATCGCGCATTTTGAGTACTCAGCGATCTCGGGATACGAGAAGATGGTGAAGGATTACCCTGAAGTGGAGACTGTGAAAAATGACGAGAAGCGCCACGGAAACATCCTGAAGTCACTTGCAAAAAATGATGATGACAATACCATCGCTCTGTGGCCTTTTATCCTCGGAGTGATCGTTGTGTTGAGGTTGTTCGGGAGAAGAAGATGAAGAAAAGAAAAAGTTGGGCGGTGTGTTTACTTTATGTGGCTTATATGGTAATCGCACTGGTTATTCTGAACATCGATATCAAACCACACTGGAAGCTTATTGCAGTGCTTGTGTGCTCTTGCGTTGTACTCTTTTTGGGGGCGGTTATATGTTCCTGCCCTCATTGCGGAGGTTATCTTTACAGGATAAGCAGTGATTATTGCCCTCATTGCGGGAAGAATGTTTATCAGGATAACACCGGTTATTATGTCGTGATCTCCATTGAAGGCGACAAGGTAAAGCTTGACAGGGCCGATGTTCCGGAAGAATGCATTATCGAAGTGGACAGAGCCTTGCTTCCCAAGGAGATCCGTGTGGGAACGAAATTAAAAGGCAAGAATGATCAGTTTTGGATCGCATAATGAACAACTGCCCCCGCAGGAAAAGGGGAAAAAACAGGGCAAATCGAAAGGACAGAACGTGGTAAAGAAAGCATATGCACGCAAGACAAAAGAAGACAAGCCGGTAGTGGCGATCTGCTACGACTTTGATAAGACGCTGACGCCGGACGATATGCAGGCGCAGGGCTACATACAATCGGTGGGCTTCGACGTGAAAGATTTCTGGACGGAGGCCAACCAGCTGGCCGTGGACAATGACATGGATCAGAACCTGGCATATATGCTGAAGATGGTGAGAGAAGCCGAGGGCAATCTCATTTTTAATAAGCAGAACCTGATGGAGTACGGCTCGAAGGTAACGCTGTTTCCCGGCGTGGAGGAGTGGTTCGAGCGCATGCGGAAGTACGGCGAGGAAAAAGGCGTCATCGTGGAGCATTACATTATCTCGTCAGGGCTCAAGGAGATGATCGAAGGCACAGGCATAGCTCAAAAGGGCGCGTTTACGAAGATATATGCCAGCTCCTTCTACTACAATGCCCGCGGGCTCGCGGAATGGCCGGCTCAGGTCATAAACTACACGAACAAGACACAGTGCCTTTTCAGGATAGAAAAGGGTGTGCTGGACATCAACGACCCCGGTGTGAACGAGTACTTTCCGCCGGAGAAGCTGCGTGTGCCCTTCAGAAACATGATCTACATCGGGGACAGCGACACGGATGTGCCCTGCATGAAGCTTGTGAATGTGCACGGCGGTTACTCTATCGGCGTTTACAATCCCGAGCAGGGTGACAAGACCAAGGTCTACAAGATGGTGCGAGACAACCGAATCAAGATGTTCGCCCCCGCAGATTACAGAGAGGGCGAGCCACTGGACGAGCTGGTGAAGCAGATAATCGACCGGACCGCCTGCAATGAGGTGCTTGAGAACCGTAGTGCGGATTATCGCAATGAGGTGCGCGACTTTGATGCCAACAGTGGCGCGGACGCCGACAAGAATGCAAAAGACGATCTGATCATACGTCTTGCCATGAGTCCGAACTTTGTGTACACCCACCAGACCATTGCGAAGCTTTCCGAATTCAATGCCTGGACTCCGAGCCAGAAGGAGAAACTTGTCACGATCCTCCTGCAGAACAACCAGGTCCGCCTGATCGCCGGAAACGACGACATTAAGAGCTTCTACGAAAAGATCATAGAGACCATGGATCTGCAGGATGAGAAGGTGGAAGAGGCAAGAGGAGTGTTTGACTGGTTTGCGTTATTGTAAAAAATAAGGGATAAACCTTCAGGAGTATCCCTTGCCAAAATATCCTTATTACAACATTCCGATCTTATGAAGCAAAGCATCCTGCAATACCTGGGAAAAGTTGATGTTTTGGGCTACAGCAGCTTCATTGAGCCATTCGGGAATACTTAAAGTCTTCTTGACAGACTTTGTGTTATGCGTTCGTCTGTACTGCATAAGATCAAATTCAATCAGACAGGGAAAAGAGCCCGGCTCTTTGACGCAATCATTGATGGAAGATGCAGCGGGAAGTTCTTCCCCGCATTTCAGCTTTTCGTCGATGCAAAGGCCAAGGGCATCTGAAGCCATTTTGTAAGCTTCCTCAGTAGTGTCGCCTTGGGTAATGATCTCCGGGAAGTCGGGAAATGTAATCCAAAATCCTCCTTCCTCAGCGTTATGAAAAATAGCCGGATAAAAACAATTATTCATCGCGGGCCTCCAATCCTGCCTGTTTAAGTATTGCGTGTTCTAATCCTTTTTTCAGCAATTTGATCAATTCTTTTGATGTTAGTGGCATAGTCCCCTCCCCCAATAGATAATAATACGTATCAATACGTATTGTCAACATGAAATTAACGAGGATATAAACATGTCTCTTTTCAGATCTAAAACCGAAAAACATCTTGATGCCTTGCTGGAAAGCATATGCATGAACATGGCAAACAATTACAAGGATAACGCCCAGGCTGATTTCAGGGATTTCGAGGAGGCGCTGGAAGAGGCAGTGAGAGAGGGTAGGCTCAGCGAAAAATCCCGGAAGTACTACGAAACAAGGCGAGGAGAGTTCGGGGAGAAGCTCAAAGGCTACTCCCACAAGGATCAGAAGCCTTACTGGACACGTGGCGAAGGCTGAAAAATCTCACGACAAAAATCCGTCTAATTTTCACTGTTTTTTGCTTGAATTTTTACGGCTAAAAAGCTACCATTTCAGTATGATTTTAGAATCCCAAGGAGGTTAATATGAACGAAACATTGAAAATACTTGAAACCAGAAGAAGCTGCCGTGACTTTAAGCCGGACATGATCACCGAAGAGGAGCTGGATGCCATCCTTCGCGCCGGCACTTACGCCGCTACGGGTATGGGCAAGCAGAGCCCGATGATCATCGCTGTGACTGACAAGAAGCTCCGCGACGAGATCGTTGAAGAGAACCGCAGGATCGGTGGCTGGGGAGAGGGTTTTGATCCTTTCTACGGTGCCCCTGTGATCCTGATCGTTCTTGCCAACAAAGCTGTAGTCACCCACGTTTACGACGGTTCCCTCGTTATGGGTAACCTCATGAACGCAGCAGAGAGCCTTGGCGTTGCAAGCATATGGATTCACCGCGCAAAGGAAGAGTTTGAGTCGGATTTCGGCAAGAATCTTTTGAAGCGTCTGGGTATCGAAGGCGATTGGGAAGGCATCGGACACTGTGCCCTGGGATACGCAGCAAGCCCCGCAAAGCCGGCGGCTCCGCGCAGAGAAGGCTGGATAGTCAGGATTTGACAGCAAAGGGATCAAAGGAGAAGAGAAATGGCTGAGTTAAGATGCCCTCACTGTGGGCAGATCTTTACCGTAAATGAGACAGAACTTGATTCTATCGTTAAACAGATCCGTGACGGAGAGTTTAAGCACGACGTAGACGAACGTGTTGCCGAAACCGTGAAGAATCTAAACGAAAAGTTCTCCGCGGAGCTTAAGGCAAAAGAAGTTGATGTAAGAGCCAAAAGCTATGAGGAAAAGGAAAAAGAGATCACAAAACTTCGGGAAGAGCTCGTGAAATCAGAGGGCATGAATCAGGAACTCCGGGCGAAGTTGGATGCTGCCGCAGACAAGCAGAGACTTGCTGTTCAGGATGCCGTGAAAGAGCTCGAGGATCAGAAACGTTCTTTAGAATCCAAGAGCAGGGAACTGGAGCTGGAGATCAAACAGAACGATGAACTGAGGGAACTTGCGGTCAGGAAAGCCGTTGACGAGATAAAAGAAGAAAAGATGGATCTCGAGAGAAAGCTTGTTTCCGAGAAGGAGAAACATGAGGCCGTCATTTCCGAAAAGGATGCTCTTATCGGGTTTTACAAGGATCTTAAGGCGAAAATGTCCACGAAGATGGTCGGAGAGACTTTGGAACAGCATTGCGAGATACAGTTTAATCAGTTGAGGGCGACTGCGTTTAAAAATGCGTATTTCGAGAAGGACAACGACGTCAGGACCGGAAGCAAGGGCGACTACATATATCGTGAGAACGATGAGCTCGGTAATGAGATCATCTCGATCATGTTTGAAATGAAAAATGAGCTGGATGAAACCGCAACCAAGCACAAAAACGAGGATTTCTTCAGGGAACTGGATAAAGACCGAAAAGAAAAGGGATGCGAATACGCGGTTCTTGTTTCTATGCTCGAAGCAGACAGTGAACTCTATAATGCGGGCATAGTGAATGTTTCCTACAGATATGAAAAGATGTATGTGGTGCGCCCACAGTGTTTCATACCCATCATCACCCTGCTCAGGGATGCGGCATTGAATGCACTTTCCTATAAGCAGGAGCTGGCGGTCGTAAGGAACCAGAACATAGATATCACCAATTTTGAAGACAATCTTAACAGATTTAAGGACGAATTCGGACGTAATTATTCCATCGCTCACGATCATTTTGAAAAAGCGATCGATGAGATCGATAAGACTATCCTGCATCTCGAGAAAGTCAAGAAAGAGCTTCAGGGCTCGGACAATCAGCTTCGACTGGCGAACAACAAGGTTGAAGATGTGAGCGTTAAGAAGCTTACAAAAGATAATCCCACAATGCAGGCTGAGTTCGAAGAGATCAGAAAGAAAGAAAAATAGACTTCGGAAGAAAGGTCTGACAGATGAACACACTCGACTTTTACTCCCTCCCCGCTTCAGAACGTGCCTATTGGCTGGAAGAGATCAGAAAAAGCGATTGGGAGGCGGGGAAACTCTTATACAAATTGATCGGGAACGACGAATTGAAAAAACTCTGCGGCGAGGACACGAAGGTCCTGCTGCTTACGGAAGGGAAGGCATTGATCGCGTTCTGCACATATGCACGTCAGGACGAGATCGACGAGCCTTCAATGACTCCCTGGACGGGCTTTGTCTACACATTCCCGGAATTCAGGGGCAAGAGACGCATGGGAAAGCTGATCGAGCATACATATGCCCTGGCGAAAGAAGAGGGCTTCGAAAGGATGTACATTTCCACGGGCGAGACGGGACTTTACGAAAAGTACGGCTACAGCTACCTGAAGCAGATGAAGTCGATATACGGCTGGGATTGCAGAGTTTATTTCAAGGACATCATACGGATGGATTACGGCAATGTTATCGGGCGTGAGGTCGAAGGGCACGTCGACAGACCGCTGGGAAGCTCTCATCCGAGACATCCGGAGATGATCTATCCGCTGAATTACGGCTATGTTGACGGAGTTTTCGCGGGTGACGGTGCGGAGCAGGATGTCTACCTTTTCGGTGTCGAAGAACCGGTAAAAAGTTTTAAGGGAAAAGTGGTCGGTGTCATTCACCGCCTGAACGACTGCGAGGATAAGTGGATCGTGAGCGTTGACGGGAAAGTACCGGAAAGAGAAGAGATCCTTAAAAGAACGGAGTTTCAGGAACAATATTTTATGGGGGAGCTGTATCTGTGAAAATTCTCAAAAAAAACACACTTTAATGGTAAAGTAGGTAAAAAAGCCAAGCGGCACGATCGTGCCGATTATTAAATGAGGGAGATTTACTATGGACAATAACAATATGCTGCCCGGTGTAAACCTTGTGGGGCAGTTTTCGGAATCCGCACTGCTTTCCCAGGCCAACGGCCTCATGGATACGGTGCTGGACATTAAAAGCCTTCTGATGGAATATGCCTGCGCCATCAGAGAGATCAAGACAAAGCTTGAAATCCTGGATACGGAATTTGCCGTGCGCTACAGCAGAAATCCCATCAGTGCCATCCACACGCGCCTTAAGAGTCAGACCAGCATAGTGGAAAAGATGTTTCGTAAAGGCGTTCCCATTTCCCGAAAGAACATCGAAAACACTTTAAACGACATTGCGGGCATACGTGTCATCTGCTCCTACATCGACGACATTTACCGCATTGCGGACGCCCTGATCGCTCAGGATGACATCACTCTCATCGAGAAGAAGGATTACATAGAGAACCCCAAGCCCAACGGTTACCGCAGCCTGCACCTGATCGTGAGTGTCCCCGTCTTCTTCGCCGAGGAAAAAAAGATCGTGAAGGCAGAGGTGCAGATCCGCACTATCGCCATGGATTTCTGGGCAAGTCTGGAGCACGGCATAAAGTACAAAAAGGATGCTCCGGATGCGGGGGAGATAGTGGAACGCCTCAAAGAATGCGCTGATGTCATCGCGCACACCGACCGGGAGATGCAGGACATACGCATACGCATGGATGAGTCCAGACCGCAGATGGATGGACTTGAGAAGATCTACGAAAAACTGAAGCGTTTCGACGTGTCATTTTAAAAAGGAGAGACCATGAACTTAAGACTTGCAACGCCCGATGACGCGGAAGCGCTTCTGGGCATATACTCGCATTACGTTAAAAACACCGCCATCACGTTTGAATATGACGTTCCGAGCGTGGAAGAATTCCGCGGAAGGATCGAAAACACATTAAAGAAATACCCCTATCTGGTGGCAGAGGAAGACGGAAAGGCTGTCGGCTATGCCTATGCAGGAGCCTTCAAGGCCCGTGCCGCCTACGATCACTCCATCGAGACTTCCATATATGTTTCAAAGGACTCGAGGCGCACAGGAGTGGGAAGCCTGCTGTTGGACAGGCTTGAGGCGGAACTCAAAAAGATGAACATTCTCAACGTGAACGCCTGTATTTCCGTACCCGACGGGGATGAGGATGAGTACCTGACCTTTGACAGTGTGAGGTTTCATGAAAAGAAGGGTTACAAGCTTGTGGGCACATTCCACAGGTGCGGCTACAAGTTCGGACGCTGGTACAACATGGTCTGGATGGAAAAAATGATCGGAGAACATGTTTCTCCCGCGCCGGATGTGGTACCTTATCCGGAGGTCTGAATTTCTTGCACAATCTTCGACAATTTGCTATAGTAAATATAAGCTTGCTCCATTGCTACAGGCGGTGGAGCTTTTTTAACGCTACTGTTCACCCATATGCAGCCTTTGCCGCATATGTGGAAATGCTTTCCGCAAATAAACTATATCGGAGAAAAAAATGGTTAAAATTCTTTCTGACAGCACTTGTGATCTGTCACAGGACCTTATTGAAAAATTCAACATCGGCATCATCCCCCTCTACGTGAATCTCGGGAATGATGAGTTTAAGGACGGTGTGGACATCACTCCCGCGGACATCTTCAAGTGGTCCGACGCTCACGGCCAGACCCCGAAAACAGCGGCGCCGAGCGTTGATGACATAATGAAGTTTCTTGACAAAAAAGGGGATGACGAGTACGTGATCTTTACAATCTCATCCTCCATGTCCGCCAGCTTCAACAATTGCCGCCTTGCTGCGGAGACCGCGGAAATGAGCGACAGAGTTTTCGTCATCGATTCGGCAAATCTTTCCACAGGCATAGGTCTTCAGGTCCTCCGTGCCGCGGAGCTGGCAGCGGAAGGAAAGAGCGGAAAAGAGATAGTGACCGAGATCGAAAAGATCACCGATAAAGTAAGGGCCAGCTTCGTGATCGACACACTGACCTATCTTCACAGAGGAGGCAGATGCTCCGGCCTTGCGGCTTTCTTCGGATCGGCACTAAAGCTTCATCCCCGCATCGCTGTTGAAAACGGAGCCATGCATCCGGAGAAAAAGTACCGCGGAAAACCGGAAAAATTTGTCACAGACTATGTTACGGACATGGAAGAAGCTTTGAAAAATGCGGATCCCGGCAGGGTTTTCATCACTCATTCCCCCTGCGATTCCGAGATCGTTGAGTCCGTAAGAAATTACCTTAAGAGTCTGAACCATTTTAAAGAGATCCTTGAAACCGACGCAGGAGCGGTGATCTCATCCCATTGCGGTCCCGGAACCCTTGGAGTCCTGTTCATATCAAAATAACCTGAAAACCCAAGGTCATTCCATGAGAAAGGAGAAATTCCATGATCACATTACAAGAAGCTGTTTTACAGAGACATTCAGTTCGTAACTATAAGGATAAAAAGATAGAGGAGGAGAAGATCGCACTCATCCGTGAGAAGATCTCGGAGCTTAACAAAGAGGGCGATCTCAACCTGCATTTTTCGGATGATGCGGGAAAAACTTTCAGAAGTTTCTTAAGCCGCATGTCGGGCCTTGGCTCGGCGCCTTCAGCCATCATATGCTCGGGACCTGATTCCGAAGATCTTGAGGAACGTGTGGGATACTACGGAGAACAGCTGGTGCTGTACATCCAGCAACTGGGCCTCAACTCATGCTGGGTCGGAATGTTCAGCAGGAAGCAGGCAGAGAAGCTCATGCCCGTTGAAAACGGTGAGAGGACTGTTATCGCCATCGCGGTGGGCTACGGAGAAACTCAGGGCAAGGAAAGAAAGACAAAGAGCTTTGAAGAAGTGGCGGAGATGCCGGAAGGCACAGAAGCTCCCAACTGGTTCCGCGAAGGTGTGAAGGCTGCGCTGCTGGCTCCTACGGCCATTAATCAGCAGAAGTTCACGATCCGGCTGAAGGAAGATGAAACCGTGGAATTTATCGATAACGGCGGTGTGTTCAGCCGGGTGGATCTGGGGATCGTGAAGTGCCACTTTAAGATCGGCAGCGGATATAAGGTGCTGTAACTAAATCAGGATGTTTTCCGATTTTAGTTAAAACCCGAATCTTTAACTAAATCGCTTCAAAAACATCGATTTAGTTAAAAGAATCCCGGGAAATTCCCGGGAAGATGGCAAGATCTATGTTGTTCATCTCAAAACAACAGGTTTTCTGCCTCTGCTTGTGGGAAAAAGCAGAGCTTCCGGGGAAAATGGCGTGTTTTTTGTAACTAAATCCGAATGTTTTTCCGGTTTTAGTTAAAAAACGGATCTTATGGGAGAAAGTGTAGGGATCAATCCTACCACTTTGGAAAATGTAAAGGGAGGAAGAAGGTATGAGAAATCATGAAGTTGTGGAGAAGATCCCGCTTTTAAACGGCAGCGGTGATCTTACGGAACCGGGATGGGCAAGAAGTCTTAAATGGGAATACAAAAGAAGCTCCATCAGGGCACCGAAGTTTCGCATCAAGGAATGGGATTACTACATTGTGATCCATGACGGCAAAAAAGACGGTACGGAAAGCTTTGCTGCTGCTTTCACCATCTCTGACGACGGTTACGTGGGGCTTCAGTCTGTTTCGCTTTTGCATTTGGATGAAGGAACGGCTCACGAGCACACTGAGACGATCCTGAACGTTTTCCCCATGGGGAAGCTTTATCTCCCCGAGACTTCGGAGGAGGGAGACGTCAAGTACGAGGACAGGCGTCTTAAAATGAAGTTTGAAAAGACTGCCGGTGAAAGACACCTGACATGTTCTTTTGACAACTTTTTTGAAGGTAAACGGCTGACCGCAGACATTACCTTAAGGCAACCGAAGACCGACACTATGGTCATCGCCACCCCCTGGGACAAAAAGGCCCATTTCTATTACAATCAGAAGATAAACTGCATGCCCGCATCGGGAGAAGTGGAATTTGACGGTAAAACCTACAGATTCGATCCCGAGAACGACTACGGAACCCTTGACTGGGGGCGCGGTGTCTGGACCTATGACAACACCTGGTACTGGGGCAACGGTAATGCAAAGGTCGAAGGACACGACTTCGGCTTTAACATAGGATACGGTTTTGGAAACACCACCGCAGCAAGTGAGAACATCGTCTTTATAGACGGCGTTGCTCACAAGCTGGATGATGTGGATTTCGGAATTCCCAATGACCCGGATCCCAAGAACATGACTGCGCCCGACTACATGAAGCCCTGGCACATGTCATCCTCCGACGGCAGATTTGAAGCTGAGTTTGTTCCTGTTTTCGACCGTTTCGCCAAGATGGATTTCAAGGTGATCGTTTCGGATCAGCATCAGGTCTTTGGCAGAATGACGGGAAAAGCAAAGCTTGATGACGGTACAGAGGTTGAATTCAAGGATATCCTGGTGTTTGCTGAAAAAGTACACAACAGGTATTAACTTGTAATTTATTGGAAAAATGCCATCTCAGCTTCCAGACCTTTTGCGACATCGTTAAGGTTATTGGCTTTCTGAGAAAGGGCTTCCATAGTGTCCGTAAGCTCCTGCATGGAGGCTTTTGTTTCCTCGGAGCTTGCGGCATTTTCTTCTGCAATGGCAGAAAGGCCGGATATGGTTTCTGAAATCTCGTTTCTTGCTTCTTCTGTAATTCTTACATTTTTAACTATTTCTTTTGTAAGGGCAACAGACCTGTCAATGTCCGAAATGAGAGCCGCAACCTGTTCGATGGTCTGATGTATGGTCTCTTTCTGCACATTCATAGCATCCTGGACGATGGCGGCTTCTTCCATTGTCTTGTTTGAATCCGCAGACAGTCCTTGCATAGCTTCCTGTATGTTCTTTGCTGCATCCGCAGACTGGTCTGCCAGCTGGCGGATCTGATCCGCAACTACAGCAAAGCCTCTTCCCGCTTCTCCTGCCCGGGCGGATTCGATACTTGCGTTCAGTGAAAGAAGATTTGTCTCTTCTGCGATGGAGTCAATGATAGCGACTGCCTCACTGATGGTGGTTACGGCACTGTTGGTGTTACCGATGAGCTCAACAATGCCGTTGATCGCCGAAATGCTCTTTCCGGTGGATGTTCTGAGATCGGAAAGTCTTTCCTGGCTGGCCTTGGAATTTGTCTGCATGAGATCTGCGATATCGTGCATCTCGTCGGTATTTGTCATTATGAGCTGTATTGCTTCGTTAATGTTGGAGACACTCTTTACGGCATCTTGTAAGGATTCTGCCTGATTGTAGGCTCCGTCTGTCACCTGATTTACAGCCACAGCCACGTTATCGGACGTTTCTGCAATTGTTTTAACAGAATTGTAAAGATACTCTGCGGATCTGTCCACGTCACTTGACGAGGTTCTGGCATTTCCGATGACGCTTCGTATTTTATCTGCGGTCTCCGTGAGTGCCCTGGACATTTCGCCAAGCTCATCATTACGGTTTCTCACCTTGTCGCTCAGAGTGACATCCAGGCTTCCCGTGGCCATTTTACGCACTGCTTTTACATTTTCTTCCAGTGCTTTTACTATCTGTAATACATACAAAACAGTCATTACAGTGAGGATCGCCACGAAGAAGACCGCCAGGGAACTAACGATGCCTGACCTTTTTGCGATGTAATCGCTGACGGCCGATTTTTTAAGACCTACGAAAGCCATTCCGTAAACCTTGCTGCTTCCGTCTTCCGTAAGGGGCTCGTAGGCTACATAATACTTTTCTCCGTTGATCACAACGTCTTTTGCGAGATAACTCTGCCCGTGATCTATGACTGCATCTATGACTGCGGCGCCTGCTTTGGTACCGATGGCTCCGCTAATACTTGATCTTTTTCTTATATCACCCACAAAATAGGTATAATCGTATCCTGTTTTTTTGTTCATATCGAACTCCAGCCCTGCTGTCGTTCTTTCATCTTCGGCAGTGTATTTGAGCACCATTGCATAAGTCTGGCATGCGGCCTTAACACCCTGAAGTACCTCTTCTTCCATACCCTTTCTCAGGTTGTAAGTGGCGATGCCTGTTATGATACCCCCCACAAGTACAAGAGAACATAATACCATCAAACTGAGTACCGCCTTAAGAGATACTTTCTTTTTGACTCCTAAACCTTTGGTTGCAAGCATATAATCCTCCTTTTAGCTTCGACATATGTAGAAACAAATGGATTATAGCATCTGAGATCGGTTAAAAAAATCAAGAGAGTAATAAGAATTAAGAAATAATGTATGAACCCCTGACCACGTCGGAATGCATTATAAACGTCTGCGACGTGCATTCCTTCTGTCCCCAAAGGTTCACGCGGGCATATGAAAAATGGACCGCTTTTTACAAAAATGTGTGGACAAAAGCCTTCAACAGTCGTAAAATACTTCCATTATTTTATTCATTTAAAGTAATAAAATTAAAACAATAATCATAGGAGGTAAACACCATGGAGAGATTCAGGATCCCTGAAAATTACAGGTCTGAGCTTGGTGTCAAGGAAACCCAGGGCGCCATCAAGCATCTCAAGGACTATTTTGAAAGACAGCTTTCAAAGCAGCTCAATCTGACACGTGTCAGCGCACCACTTTTTGTAAAACCGGAGACAGGACTGAATGATAATCTGAATGGTGTCGAACGCCCCGTTAAATTTGGTATAAAAGAGCAGAACGATGCGGAAGTGGAGATCGTTCATTCCCTCGCAAAATGGAAGAGAATGGCTTTAAAGAAGTACTGTTTTTCCTACGGCGAAGGCCTTTACACCGACATGAACGCCATCCGCCGTGATGAGGACACGGATAACATCCACTCCATCTTTGTGGATCAGTGGGACTGGGAGAAGATCATCCTCCAGGACGAGAGGAACATCGAAACGCTGAAAAGTACCGTCCGCAAGGTTTATTCCGCTCTTCGCGAGACCGAGCATTACATCGCGAACAAATATGATTACATAAAAGAGATCCTTCCCAAGGACATCGCTTTTGTCACCACTCAGGAGCTTGAAAACATGTTCCCCAACGACACTCCCAAGGAGCGTGAGAACAAGATCGCAAAGCTCAAAGGTGCGGTTTTCATCATGCAGATCGGGGACAAACTGGCATCCGGCGAGAAGCACGACGGGCGAGCTCCGGACTACGACGACTGGAAGCTGAACGGAGACATCATCGTCTACTATCCCGTTCTCGACATGGGACTGGAGCTTTCCTCCATGGGCATACGTGTTGACGAGGTTTCCCTCGCCGAGCAGCTTAAGAAAGCGGGCTGTGAGGAAAGAGCAGAGCTTCCCTTCCAGAAGGCCATCCTCGAGAAGCGCCTTCCCTACACTGTGGGGGGCGGTATCGGACAGAGCCGTATCTGCATGTTCTTCCTCAGAAAGGCTCACATCGGTGAAGTTCAGTCAAGCATATGGACTGAGGACACGATAAAGATCGCCGAAGAAAACAATATAATGCTGTTATAAAAAATAAGACCATCCCGGGTGAAAACCTGTGATGGCCTTTTTTATGAAATTGCTGCGCTGTTTATATTCTGCTGAATTTCCCCACTTCCGCATTCAGCGTTTCAACGGTTCTTCCGTTTGCATCGGATTCTTTGCTGATCTCCGAAACGGAAATGTGGAGATTGTTCATGCCCTCTGTTGTTTCGGTGAGGGATTCCGCGCTGCTTTCAGTAGCTGCGCTGATCTCGGAAACTCCCTCCGCAAGGGCGGATGCAAGGGCTTCCATCTTTTTCGCGCTTTCGGAGAAAGCGGAAAGAAGTTTGTTGATCTCGGATATGCCTGTTTCGTTTTTAACCGCGTTATCTACGAAGCTGTCATAGTCGGAAAGAGTGGTGGAGGTAACATATTCAAGGATCTCGTTGGCATTTTGCACAAGATCGTGTACGGAATCGAGGACCACGATGTTGGTCTCCTGTATCCTGGTGGCGGTTATCTTGGTGTTTTCGGCAAGTTTCTGTATCTCAGTTGCGACCACCGCAAAGCCGCGACCTGCATCCCCGGCTCTTGCGGCTTCTATGGATGCGTTAAGTGCAAGAAGATTTGTCTGTGAGGAGATCTGAAGGATGGTATCGGTGAGTTCCCGGATGTGTTCGACGGATCTGCTCTTTTCGATGGATTCCTCTATACGTGCGCTGATGTCCTCGATCATTTCCTTTGTCTGAGCCTTGTTTGAAACGGAAGCGTTCTTTGCCTCTTCCGCATTTTTAAGAATGTCTCTCACCCGGTCGGAATTGGCTTCCGAATTCTCACGGATGTCCATTGCGAATTCGTGTATCTCGGATGATGAAACGTTTATGTTCTGAAGTGTGGCGCTGATCTCCTGCATGTTTGTCGTGACGTCGTTCAGACCGTCAAAAATGCTTCCTGCGCTCTGTTCACAGGTGTTTATGTTTGAATTGATGCGAAGAGTGGCTCCCGTGATCTCATCGGAACCTGTCTTTATGTGGCGTATCACATTCTGAAGCTGCTCCAGGAAGGTGTTTATACCGATAGCGATCTTTCCCACCTCATCTTCAAAAAGATAATCGAGGCGAACCGTAAGATCCCCCTTCCCGGCCTTCATGTCATCAATGATGGTGTCGAGCTTTAACTGCATTTTTTCAAGGGGCCTCAGCACAGTTGCCAGGATCAGGTAAAAAGCTGCTGCCATGCCCAGCACAAAGATGATACCCATGATAATGGTGATGAGGGTGGCGCGGGTCACACGGATGTGGACAAGATTGGTTTCGTGATCTCCGAGCTCAAGTGATGTGGACTTGAAACGCTGCAAAAGGTTTTCCGCATTGCTGACGGCATTTTTCAGAACTGCATATTCTGACTTTGCCTGTTTAAGATCGCCGCTTCTCATCAGGGATACAACGGAATTGACGGTTGAAGAATAATCGTCGATGGCATCGTAATAAGGCCTGAAGGAATCTGAAAGCGCGGTGTTCATCTCCGCAACCGCAAAAGCGTCAACTTCTTCCTTAAGAGCCGAAGCTGCTGCTTTTAGATCCGTAAGAGCATCCGAAGCCTTTGCTGCGCAGGAGCCTGCGTCCGATGTTCCGGAAAGAGATTCCAGAACCGATGCCTCGATCACAGCCATGTCTTTTTCAAGATCCAGCTGTAAGTTTTTTATGCTGATCATATGATTTGCCAGCAGTTTGGTGGAAAGTTCAACCTGGTTGTTGGTCACAGCACTCATTACCATATTGACAGCAAAGAGCGCAAGCAGTACCGAGAGGATCGTAAGGATCCTCAGTTTAACTGACTTTTTCATTATTACCCTCCTTGATACAAGCGACCGTTCACCCAATAATACGACCGCTGATTATAGATTTACCGAAATTAGCACAAAAGCCGCATAGTCGGAGGCTTTTTGAACAACTGGTATGTTTTACGGGATAAATGGCATGGGAACGGTCTTTACATCCGATTTATTTTTTCTTCCTTTACAAACAGAAAAAAAGATGATAAACTTTTGACAAATCGGCTAATTATATATAACCAACAATATAAGCCACAAATTTAGGAGGAAAAAATATGTCCAGAGCAAAACAGTCAATGGACGGTAACACCGCTGCGGCTCACGTAGCCTATGCATTTACTGATGTTGCTGCCATTTACCCGATCACTCCGTCCAGCCCCATGGCAGACTATGTTGACCAGTGGTCAGCACAGGGACAGGAAAACATCTTCGGTAACCAGGTTAAGGTTGTAGAAATGCAGTCTGAAGCAGGTGCCGCAGGTACTGTTCATGGTTCACTTGCTGTCGGAGCCATCACAACAACATTCACAGCTTCCCAGGGTCTTCTTCTGATGATCCCCAACATGTATAAGATCGCTGCAGAGCAGCTTCCCTGCGTATTTGACGTTTCAGCACGTTGCGTAGCTACACAGTCACTCAACATCTTCGGTGACCACTCCGACGTTTATGCCTGCCGTCAGACAGGTTTCGCTATGCTTTGCGAATCCAATCCTCAGGAAGTTATGGATCTCTCTCCCGTAGCTCACCTTGCAGCTATCGAGGGTAAGGTTCCTTTCCTTAACTTCTTCGACGGTTTCCGTACATCTCACGAGATCCAGAAGATCGAGAAGTGGGACTACGCAGATCTTAAAGAAATGTGCAACATGGATGCTGTTAAGGCTTTCCGTGAGCATGCACTTAATCCTGAGCATCCCGCTATGCGCGGTTCTCACGAGAACGGTGACGTTTTCTTCCAGCACAGAGAAGCATGCAACCCCGTTTATGATGCACTTCCTGCTGTTGTTAAGAAGTACATGGGCAAGATCAATGAAAAGCTCGGTACAAATTATGACCTCTTTAACTACTATGGTGCTAAGGACGCTGACAGAGTCATCGTTGCCATGGGTTCCATCTGCGACGTTGCAGAGGAAGTTATCGACTATCTGACTGCTAAGGGTGAGAAGGTTGGTCTCATCAAGGTTCGTCTCTACAGACCTTGGGTTTCCGCTGCTTTCCTTGAGGCACTTCCCAAGACAGCAAAGAAGGTTGCTGTTCTTGACAGAACAAAAGAGCCCGGATCACTCGGTGAGCCTCTCTACCTCGATGTTGCTACAACACTTCGTGAGGCAGGTCTCAACGACGTTATCCTTACAGGCGGACGTTACGGCCTTGGTTCCAAGGACACACCTCCGTCATCCGTATTTGCTATTTACACAGAGCTTGCTAAGGCAGAGCCTAAGAGCCGTTTCACCATCGGTATCGTAGATGATGTTACAAACCTTTCTCTTCCCGAAGTTAAGCCCGCTCCCATCACAGCTACACCCGGTACCGTAGAATGCAAATTCTGGGGTCTCGGCGGTGACGGAACAGTCGGAGCAAACAAGAACTCCACAAAGATCATCGGCGATCACACCGACAAGTACATCCAGGCATACTTCCAGTATGACTCCAAGAAGACAGGTGGTATCACAATTTCTCACCTTCGTTTCGGTGACAAGCCCATCCGTGCTCCTTACTACATCAACCAGGCAGACTTCGTAGCCTGCCACAACCCTTCCTATGTTATCAAGGGTTACAAGATGGTTCAGGATGTTAAGCCCGGCGGAATCTTCATGATCAACTGCCAGTGGACAGATGAAGAGCTTGCTGAGCATCTTCCTGCAGAAGCTAAGCAGTACATCGCTAAGAACAACATTCAGCTCTACACCATTAACGCTATCGATAAGGCTATCGAGATCGGTATGGGTAAGAGAACAAATACTATCCTTCAGTCCGCATTCTTCAAGCTCGCTAACGTAATGCCTATCGATCAGGCAGTAGAATTCATGAAGGCAGCTGCCAAGAAGTCCTACGGTAAGAAGGGTGATGCAGTAGTTGAAATGAACTATAAGGCTATCGATGCCGGCGTAGATGCAGTTCATAAGGTAGCTGTACCTGCCGATTGGGCAGATGCAAAGGTTGAGAAGAAGGCTATCAAGCGTGAGGGCCGTCCCGCTACCGTTAAGATGGTTAACGAGCTCCTTGATCCTATCGGACTTATGGATGGTGATTCCCTTCCTGTTTCCGCATTTAAGGATATCGCTGACGGTCAGTTCGAGACAGGTGCTTCCCAGTATGAGAAGCGCGGTACAGCGGTTATGGTTCCTCAGTGGGATCCCAACACCTGCGTACAGTGTAACTCCTGCGCATTCGTATGCTCACATGCTACGATCCGTCCTTTCATCCTTGATGCAGCTGAAGTTAAGGCAGCTCCCGCAAACATCAAGCTTGCAGATTCCAAGCATGCAACAGATGCTTCCATGAAGTTCATCATGTCTGTATCTCCTCTGGACTGCATGGGATGTGGCGAGTGCGTAACCGTATGTCCTGCAGCAGCTAAGGGCGCTCTTAAGATGGTTCCTCAGGAAACACAGAGCGACGAGCAGCCTGTATTCGATTATCTCGTTGCAAATGTTGGCAAGAAAGAGATCAAGCCTGCATTTACAGACGTTACACCTATCGGTTCTCAGTACAACCAGCCTCTGCTTGAGTTCTCAGGCTCCTGCGCAGGATGTGCCGAGACATCATATGCAAGACTCATCACACAGCTCTTCGGTGAGAATATGTACATTTCCAATGCTACAGGTTGTTCTTCCATCTGGGGTGGTCCTGCAGCAACATCACCTTACACAGTAAATAAGGATTCCTTACAGGGTCCCGCTTGGTCCAACTCCCTCTTCGAGGATAACGCTGAGCACGGCTTCGGTATGTACCTTGGCCAGCAGGTTCTTCGTAACCAGCTCATCGAGAAGCTCGAGAAGATGTGTGCAGGCGAGAAGGCTCCCGAGAGCCTCAAGGCTGCTATCAAGCAGTTCCTTGCTACAAAGGATGACACCAGAAACAATACAAAGGATGCTAAGGCTCTCATCGCTGAGCTTGAGAAGTTCGAGCCCAACTGCGAGTGCGGATGCGCTACAGAGATCCTTTCCAAGAAGCAGTACCTCGCTAAGAAGTCCGTATGGATCTTCGGTGGTGACGGATGGGCTTACGATATCGGTTTCGGCGGTCTCGACCACGTACTTGCTTCCGGCGAGAACGTAAACGTATTTGTATTCGATACAGAAATGTACTCCAATACAGGCGGTCAGGCTTCCAAGGCTTCCAACGTCGGTGAAGTTTGTCAGTTCGCTGCAGCAGGTAAGGAGATCAAGAAGAAGTCTCTTGCAGAGATCGCTATGAGCTACGGTTATGTATATGTTGCTCAGATCGCTCTCGGTGCTAACCCTGCTCAGGCAGTTAAGGCGATCGCTGAGGCTGAAGCTTACAACGGACCTTCACTCATCATCGGCTACGCTCCCTGCGAACTCCACGGAATCGCTAAGGGCGGCATGAACCATTGCCAGGATGAAATGAAGAAGGCTGTTAAGGCAGGTTACTGGAACCTCTTCTCCTTCAATCCTGCTCTCAAGGCAGAAGGAAAGAATCCTTTCACCCTTACATCCAAGGCAGGCGACGGAACATATCAGGAATTCCTCAACAACGAGTCACGTTACACATCACTCATCAAGGCATTCCCGGATCGTGCTACCGAGCTCTTTGCTAAGTCTGAGACTCTTGCAAGCGAGAGATATGAGCATCTCTTAAAGCTTGTTGAGCTCTACAAGTAATTAAATAATGATCTTTATCCGGCAGGCATATCTTTTGTCTGCCGGTTTTCTTTTTTTCACCCGAAATCTGCCCTCTCTCCGATAAAGATTTCTTTCCTAAATCCGCCGCGTGTGTTATACTTACTATTTAAGTAAAAGGGAGCATGGGGACTCATGTGTTCGGAAAGGAAAATATATGAAGATCAACATATACTACGGCGGAAGAGGATTGATTGAAGACTCCACACTTTATGTACTTCAGAAGATCACGGAAGTTTTGGAAGAACTCCGGGTGGAGGTAAACCGTTACAATCTCTACGAGAGTAAGAGCGAGATCGCTGCACTGTCTTCAAGCGTAAAAAATGTGGATGGTGTCATTCTGGCCGTAAATGTGGAGTGGTACGGTATCGGCGGCTATATGCAGGAATTTTTGGATGCCTGCTGGCTTTACGGTGATAAGGATAAGATCAGAAAAACCTACATGATGCCTGTTGTCATTTCCAACACCTGGGGCGAAAGAGATGCGGAGCTGACACTCAACAAATCCTGGGAGCTTTTGGGAGGTGTCCTTGCACCCGGTATCACTGCCTATGTGGCTTCACAGTCGGAGTTTGAGACCAATTCGGATTATGCGGCCATAATCGAAAAGAAGGCCGAGGATCTCTATCGTACGATAAAGCAGAATCCCACCACATTGCCCGGCAGCATATCAAATCTTATGGAAGGCAGGATAGAGCACACTTCCATGCCCTTGACCCCGGAAGAGAGCGAACAGCTTTCCAAGTATGTTTCGGATGACAAGTATGTTAAGAAACAGAAAGAAGACATAGAAGAACTCTCCGAGATATTCTCATCTCTCATGGGCCAGGGTGAAAGCGGGCAGGAATTTATCAAGAATTTCAAGGAAAATTACATTCCGCCCAAGGATGATACCAAGGTTGTTTTCGAGCTTAAGATGACAGACACGGAAAAGAGTCTTGTTGTGGACATAAGCAAGGAAAGACTCAGGATCTACTATGGTGAGTGTGAGAAACCCGATGTGGTAGCCACCACCACCCGTGAGACCATAAACCGCATTGTGAACGGACGACAGACCTTCCAGGGAGCATTCATGACCGGAGGCCTTTCCGCAAAGGGCGATTTTAAGATCGTTAGAACCTTTGACAATTATTTCAGGTTTCAGAAATTATAATTGAAGCGGTGCTGTGAGCCTGCTTACCCCGGTTCATTATAAATATATACGGAGGAAAACAGATGAAAAAATTTATAGCAACGATCATTACGGCCGTAATGGTTGTAACAATGGCAAATCCCGTTATTGCCCTGGCATCCTTTAAGGGCTACGGCGAGGACGGACAGACCCATTCCGAAGTGGCATTTTCGGATATGGAATTTGAAGGATATGACGGTGAAAACCTTCGTAAGATCCTCGATGACATGGAAGCCAAGAGAGGCGACGCTAAGAATGCGACTGCCATCGTGGAGGATTACAAGGCTATCTCTAAGGAGTTTGATACATTTGCGACACAATATGCCTTAAATAACATCCGTTACTACGGAAATCCTTTGATCGAGGAGTATGCGGAGATAGATCTGGAGCTGTCCTCTCTTTGGACAGAGCTGGCTGACGCTACCATGATCGGGATCCGTGAAGCCTTAAAGTCCCCTTGCGGAGATGCTCTCAAGGCTTACATTGACAATGAGGAGCTGGTGGAGGATTATCTGGAATACGAGGATATGACCGAGAGACAGATGGAGCTTTCTGTCATCGGCGATAAACTGGTCCAGGAGTACGACGAATCCGAGCAGAAGACCTATACCGTTGAAGTTGACGGCCGTGAATGGACCGCCTACGATGCGGAAGAAGCATATTATAATGAGGAGATAGATCAGGAAACCTACTATGCCATTTCTTTGGAGATCTCCCGTAAGAGAAATGCAGTGGAAGCGGAAATATATGCCAAGCTGGTAAACGCTAAGAATGAGAGCGCCAGGATCGACGGCTACAGGAACTACGCTGAATATGCCTATAAGGACGTTTATAACAGAGACTACAGCCTGGATGATGCCAAGAGACTTTACTCTTATGTAAAAAAATACTTTGTTCCCCTTGCAGACAGGCTTTACACCTACTATTACTCCACAGCTGTATTGGTTGCGGATAGCATATATTCCGACTACGTCATGGAAGATGAGGAACTTGTAGACCTTATCGAGCCCTACGTGGCCAAGGTGGATACGGGCCTTGTGGAAGCCTATGATTACCTGAAAAAGTATCATACCTATGAGATGGACCATTCCCAGACCAAGATACAGGCAGGTTACACCACCAGCCTTTATCAGTACGGCTGTCCTTTCATCTTCAACTGCCCCGACGGTTCCTACTACGATGTGGAGACCTTGATCCACGAGTTCGGTCACTACAATAACTCTTTCCACAATGACGTTTCCTGCCTTGAGGATATGACCAACATGGACGTGGCCGAGATCCACTCTCAGGGTCTTGAAATGCTGATGCTGGATTACTTTGATGACATTTACGGCCAGCAGAACGCCAGCGCTGTAAGATTTGCAACTCTTTATAACCTGGTAAGTTCCGTTATCCAGGGCTGTCTCTATGATGAATTCCAGAATGAGGTCTTCGCTTACGAAGGAGAGATCACAGCCACCGAGTGTAACAGGATCTTCAGAAGACTGGCTGAGGAGTACGGTCAGAAGTACGGTAACGATCTTGACGAAGCCTTTGACTGGGTGCAGGTAAATCACACCTATCATCAGCCTTTGTACTATATGAGCTATGCCACATCGGCTCTTGCTTCCTTTGATATTTTCGCTCTGGCAGCAAAGGACAGAAAAGGCGCCATCGATCTTTATATGACGCTCACTACTTACGGTCTCAACACACCTCTCTGCGAGCTTCTTGAGACGGTGGGACTTCCCGACATCTTTGAGGAAGAGACCATTAAGACCATCGTAAGTGACATTGACAAGTATTCCGACGACATCTATAAGGGTGGTGATACCTACAAGCTGGGTGTGAAGATCATCATCGGTTTTATAGTTGTAGTTCTGGTTATTATAGCAGTCATAGTGCTTCTCATCGTTCTTCACATCAAGAAGAAAAAGAAGAAGAGAGCCCTTGCTGCCGCAGCTGAGCAGACGGTTTACGATACCGACACCATGGGTTCGGAAAACACAGTTTCCGGTGATGAGGCAGAAGTCAGCAGTAACGACGAAGCCGGAAGTGCCGGAGAGGAAGCAGAAGTCAGCAGTAATGACGAAGCAGGAGTCGATAGCGGAGACGAAGGAAACAATTGATCCGGTCATAAACCGGAAACCCTATCATTAAGAGGTGAATATGGGAATCTTACTTAAGAACATCCTTGCTGTGCTGCCCGAGAACGGAAAAGTTTCGGAAAGCGAAAAGGACGTAGTAAAAGAAACAAGCATATGTATTGACGGCGGTCGGATTGTCGCTATAGGCGACATTCCGACCGGCTTTAAGGCAGATAAGGTGATCGACGGTCATGATAAGCTGGTAATTCCCGGACTTATCAACTGTCACACCCATTCCTACATGGCTTTCATGAGAAATGTGGCCGACGACCTTTCCTTTATGGACTGGCTCTTCGGAACCATCGATCCCATAGAGCAGAAGATGACGGATGAAGATGCCTACCAGGGCGCACGCCTTGCCATCATCGAAATGATGAAGAGCGGAACCACCTGCTTTAACGATATGCAGATGAACATCCATCAGACCACAAGAGCGGTGAAGGAGTCCGGTATCAGAGCGTCCATATGCCGGGGCCTTGTGGGAAGCGGTAATGATGAAGGCGGTCAGAGAAGACTCCGTGAGGCTTTTGAAGAAAAGGAAGCGGCAGCGGACTGCGACAGACTCACCTTCATGCTGGGACCTCACGCCCCCTACACCTGTGATGATGCCTATATGCGCATAGTTTCCGAAAAAGCCAAAGAGAATCATATGGGCATACATGTTCACCTCTCGGAAAGCGAGAACGAGATCAAACAGATCAAGGAAAGATGGGCCTGCACGCCTATCGAAATGGCGGAGAAAAACGGGCTCTTCGACGTGAACTGCATCGCGGCCCATTGTGTGCAGATCACGGACGAGGACATCGAGATCCTTAAGAAACTCAAGGTGAACGTGGTCACGAACCCTGCCAGCAACATGAAGCTGGGGAACGGATTTGCGCCGGTAAAGAAGCTTCTGGACGCAGGCGTGAACGTATGCCTGGGTACGGACGGCGCGGCCAGCAACAATTCTTTGAACATGTTCCACGAAATGAGCCTTCTGGCCCTGATACACAAGGGATTGTACAGAAATCCCCAGTGTGTGTCTGCACGCGACACCTTCAGGATTGCTACTATCAATGGTGCTAAGGCTCTGGGACTGGAAAATGAGATAGGTTCCATAGAGGTGGGCAAGAAAGCGGATCTGGCGATCCTGGATCTCAACAATCCTTCGCTGATGCCCGCAAACAACCTGATCGCCGGACTTTCCTACTCGGCCAACGGCTCGGAAGTGGATACGGTGATCATAGACGGCAGGATAACCATGGAAGGAAGAAAAATATTGACCATGGATGAGCAGGAAACATATGCCCGGGTGAACGATATCATAAAGCGTATGGGACTTGCGGATAAGGAGTATTAAATGAGCAGTGAGATCAGAGACATTAATCTGGCGGAGTCGGGAAGACAGAAGATCGAATGGGTTAAGAGAAATTGCGATCTTTTAAGAACGTTGGAAGGGGAATTCACGAAAGAGCAGCCCTTTAAGGGCAAGAAGATCAGCCTTTCCGTGCATCTTGAGGCGAAGACCGCCTACCTTTGTAAGGTGCTGGCGGCAGGCGGTGCAGAGATGCATATCACAGGCTCCAACCCTCTTTCCACCCAGGATGACGTGGCAGCCGCCCTTGTGGCTGACGGCCTGGAGGTACATGCCTGGTACGGCGCCACGCCCGAAGAGTACAACATGCACATCCGTCATGCCCTGGAGTGCGGCCCCAACATCATCATCGATGACGGCGGCGATCTGGTGAACATGATCCACAGCGAAATGCCGGAGCTGATCCCCAATATCATCGGTGGCTGCGAAGAGACCACCACAGGCATAATCCGGCTCGAGGCCATGAACAAGGCAGGAAAGCTCATGTTCCCCATGGTGCGCGTAAACAATGCGGATTGCAAGCATTTCTTCGATAACAGATACGGTACGGGACAGTCCGTATTTGACGGTATAAACAGAACAACCAACCTTATAGTGGCAGGCAAGAACGTGGTTGTCGCAGGATATGGCTGGTGCGGTAAGGGTACTGCCATGAGGGCAAAGGGCCTGGGCGCCCGCGTCATCGTTACCGAGATCGACCCCGTAAAGGCCATCGAAGCGGTTATGGACGGTTTTGACGTAATGCCCATGAACGAGGCGGCTAAGATCGGTGATTTCTTCATCACCGTTACGGGCTGCGAAAAAGTCATCGACGAAGAGGATTTTGCCGTTATCAAGGACGGTGCCATCCTCTGTAACGCAGGTCATTTCGACTGCGAGATAGATATGAAGCGCCTCAGGGAGATCGCTGTGGAGCAGCGTGAAATGAGAAAGAACATCATGGGCTACAAGCTTCCCACAGGTCAGTGGATCTATGTTCTGGCAGAAGGCAGACTTGTAAATCTGGCAGCCGGAGACGGACATCCCGCCGAAATCATGGATATGAGCTTTGCCATTCAGGCTCTTTCCGCCAAGTATCTTGTGGAGCACGGTAAGGAGCTTAAGGAAAAGCTCATCGATGTTCCCCGTGAAGTGGATGAAGCTGTGGCTGTAAGAAAGCTGAATTTCCTGGGTAAGAAGATCGATGTTCTCACACCCGAGCAGGATAAGTATCTCCACAGCTATAATCTGTAGTTCAGAAAGGACTGTATATGAAGATCGGTATCATCGGAGCAATGGAGTCGGAAGTAGGCGGACTCAGAGACAGGCTTGAAGGCTGGAAACTTAAAAAGATCGCGGGAATGGGCTTTTGCTCAGGCAAGCTTTCCGGAAATGATGTGATAGTGGTAAAGTGCGGAGTGGGCAAGGTCAATGCCGCCATCTGTGCGGAGATCCTCTGCGAGCATTTTAAAGTGGACTATATCATCAACACCGGCGCTGCGGGAAGTCTTGATCCCCGTATCAACATCGGTGATGTGGTGATCTGTACCGAGGCGGTCCAGCATGATATGGACTGCGTGGGCTTCGGATCGCCTCTTGGAAAGATCCCCTTCCTTAAAACTTCCGAATTCCCTTCGGATGACGGCCTTCGCAGCCTTGCCAAGAGCATCTGCGAAGAGGTGTGTCCCGATATCAGATGCTTTGAGGGCAGGATCGCTACCGGTGATCAATTCATATGCGATAAAGACCATAAAGATTTTATAGTATCCAATTTTAAAGCCCTTTGTTGTGAAATGGAAGGCGCTGCTGTCGCTCAAACAGCTTATCTTAACGATGTCCCTTTCCTTATCATCCGTGCGATCTCCGACAAGGCGGATGCTTCGGCTGAAATGGACTATCCGGCTTTTGAAAGGATGGCCGCCTGGCATTCAATAAAAATCTTAACAGAAATGGTAGGTAAGCTCTAAAAGAAATGAAAACAGTTAAAAAAGTACTTAATTACATTTTTATCGACGGCCTTGGCGGTATGGCGTTGGGCCTCTTTGCGACCCTGATCATCGGAACCATCATCAAGCAGGTGGGTTCCTATATTCCCGGCATGATCGGAACCTACATCGTTTACATCGGTTCCATGGCATGTTCCCTTACGGGTGCGGGCATAGGCTGTGGCGTCGCAGTAAAGTTTAAGGAAAAGCCTCTGGTCATCTTCTCTGCCGCATCCTGCGGTATGATCGGTGCCTATGCTTCCAAGATAATCGCAGGTACGGTATTTACCACCGTTACCACTCTGGCAGGCCCCGGAGAACCTCTGGGTGCCTATATCGCAGCTCTTACAGGCATCACTGTGGGACGTCTGGTAGCGGGCAAGACCAAGCTGGATATTCTGGTAACCCCTTCCGTTACCATAATTTCCGGTGCGGTAGCGGGCCTCATTCTCGGACCTCCGATCTCAGCCTTCATGACCTGGCTGGGGGACATCGTCAACTGGTCCACAGAGCAGCAGCCCATCCTCATGGGAATCCTTGTTTCCGTAATTATGGGCATGATCCTCACACTTCCCATTTCTTCGGCAGCTCTCGGCCTCATCCTGGGTCTTTCCGGCCCGGCAGCGGGTGCGGCTACCATCGGTTGCTGCTGCAACATGATCGGCTTTGCGGTAGCCAGCTATCGTGAAAACGGCATCGGCGGTTTCTTCGCCCAGGGTCTCGGAACCAGCATGCTTCAGGTACCCAATATCATGAAGAAGCCCGTGATCTGGCTTCCCGCCATTATTTCCTCCGCCATCCTCGGACCCATCGGCATTACCCTTTTTGGAATGACCAATAATGCCACAGGTTCCGGAATGGGCACCAGCGGCCTCGTAGGCCAGCTCATGACCTGGCAGGTGATGACAGCCACAGAAAGTCCCGTTATCGTCCTGGTAAAGATCCTTCTTTTCCACTTCATCCTTCCCGGAGTGCTTGCTTTCCTGATCTCCGAGATCATGCGCAGGAAAAACATCATCAAGCCCGGCGACCAGAAACTCGAAGTATAAAATGACACCCGGGGACGGGGTTAGTGGTTCACTTTTTGAGCCTCGGGGACGGGGTTAGTGGTTCACTTTTTGAGCCTTTGGGGACGGGGTTAGGGGTTCATTTTTCGGCGCAAAGCGCCAAAATGAACCCCTAACCCCGTCCCCAA
>JAEEGI010005185.1_pt1 | contig 30163 bp, 23 predicted proteins | sample 8958751 | NCBI WGS metagenome assembly JAEEGI01 (sample SAMN16246545, study PRJNA631951) | gut metagenome | biome: gut microbiome; feature: rumen; material: KS-attached | host: Bos | place: Iran: Karaj | collected 2018-10 | reverse complement strand
AGATACAATTTTTTAGGTATGGAGCCATTTTCGTCTCGAAGATGTTCAAAACGCCACTATGCCGATTTGTCACCCTCTGTCGGCCTAAATCAGTATCTCCTCCGCCCCCATTTCCATCCTGTTGAATGCAAAGAGTCTCTTCCCCAGGTCTTTGAGCGATGCACCTATGTGATACACCGTGTCGTCGATAATAAGGAAGCGGTCGTGGTAATGGTCACATTCTATGGTAGTTACGGTCGGATACTGACGGTTGTGACGCTCAAGGTCCAAAGATAGCGTTTCTGTAATACGTCGCGTGACAATCTCCGCCGTTATGCCATCACCTCGTTTCGCCAACATCAGGAGCACCGAATCGTCGATATAGTTGTCAATGAGGATGATGCGTCTTTTTGCGGAACGAATCAGGTCGGAGACGAAGGCGTATGCGTCGAAGTTTTGGCCGTCGAAGAAAATGCCCTCTTTTGGCGGCAGGGCGCTTTGCACGAAGAAATCAACCTTGTTCTCAAGGTTGTGGATTCGTTCTGTATGTTCTTGTAGTTGCGTATTTATGCGTTGTTCCACATACTGGATACGTTGATTGATGGCATATCCACGAAGGAGATATTTTTTCAGTACGGAAGTCGCCCAACGTCGGAACTCAATGCCTCGCTTGGATTTCACGCGATACCCGACCGACAGTATCATATCAAGATTATAATACTCTGTCTGGTAATTCTTTCCATCATCGGCAGTTGTCGCAAATTTTGCGACAACTGGAAAACCGGCCAATTCTTCCTTTAAAGCATTGTTCACGTGTTTGCCGATAGTCTTTTTGTCTCTGTTGAACAAGATTGACATTTGTTTGCGATTCAACCACACCGTCTCTTCTTCCATCCGCACCTCCAACCTAATGCTGCTGTCCGGTTGGTAGAGGATGATTTCGCCAGTGTTCGTGGTGAATGGACCGTTTTCTGCCATTAGTTCATTTTGCTTCATAATAGATCCCTTTTATTTTGAGTTTTATGAATTTTTATCGGCAAACATACAAAATCATTTCGAGAAAAACAAGAACAAAATCAAATTAACTCGCTAAGTATCAAAACGATAAAAGTGACATTTTCCGATTGAAAAGTTGCTGTTTCCGGAAAAAAAATAGCAAAGTGCAAGAAATGCACAAAACAGTATCTGGCGATGCCTCGGATTGAACGCCTGAAATTTTGGAAGATTTTGCCCGTAAGACTGCTATTTCTGTTTGCTCTTACCTCACTCCGAGCAGATCTCCATCGGGAGCGAAAAACTCCTTATAGTTGAAAAAAATGTATTTTTGCGGAACAAGAAAAGAAGACGATGGAAAGGTTTGTCAATCTCATCCATGTGAACTGCGTTGTTTTTTGGCAGATGAGGTGGTTGCCCTCTAAACGCAAATTAAAAAAGGGTGACTATCTACGACATGCAGAAGCCGCTTTTAACGGCGCATTTTTGCACGAGGGGTTTATGGGACTTCTGTGGTTCTTACCAATGGCTGCCCTTGTTGTCAAACTTATAGGAGACAATTTCTGGGCCATATTAACCACACTTGCCCTGTCTATGGCTTTGTCATACCTCTTCCACTGGTATTTCCTGACGCATAAGAACAAATGGCGCAAATATTGGAATGAATATGAGCATCAGACAAAACGGCAACGTTTTGTCTGGGCGATAATTACCATTGTGACATATATCTTTTTTTTCGGTTTCTGTACGATCGGGGCTTTTTTGATATTTAAAGCATAACTTGACAGGGAAAGCTCTTAATCTAATGCAAGATGTATTTCAGACTTTCGTAACCTTGCCATATAAAAGATTTTACTCAATCCACGTGAAATGTGAATCCACCACAACCCATTCCCCGTTCTGCTTCTCCAAAACTGTCTCGCCCTCGGCACCTACCTCGCGCACGTGCAGACCAAGGCGGGGATTAGCGATGTGAAGTTCGTGGTGGTTAGCAGTTAGTAGTTAGTGGTTAGCAGTTTGTGGCACTGGCGGGGCGGAGGCTCCCGTTTGTTGCTAACCCTACTCTTTCCGCTTTTGTTTAGCCAACTTTTTCACTATGTCAACCTCTTTGACGAGTTGTTCCGTAGTAGGAAGATATAATTTGTATTCATTGGCGAGAATGGTTTTGTTGTCTTCAGGCAACGTCATTCTCACCAGCGTGTCATTCTTTTGGGTGCAGAGCAAAATGCCTATGGTGGGATTCTCATCAGGTAGTTTCTCAATGCGGTCGTAGTAATTGACATACATCTGCAATTGTCCCAGGTCCTGATGGGTCAGTTTACCCGTTTTCGTCTCAATTATGACAAAACACCTCAATAGACGATTGTAAAATACAAGGTCGACGAAGAATTCATCATCTTCAAGCATTATCCGTTTCTGGCGATCTACAAAAGTAAAACCTATGCCCAGTTCGAGCATAAATTCTGTGAGATGAAACCGGATGGCGTCTTCCAAGTCTTTCTCGTAGTAGCTCGATTTTGGCTGCAGTCCCAAGAATTCCAGCATCATTGGTTCCTTTATCACCTCTGCGGGATCTTCTGGGATTCTCTGTTTGCGGGCAACAGCCAGGACACTCTCCTTATCATTGCTCATAAGCAGACGCTCATAAAGCTTGGAATTGATTTGACGCTCCGTCTCGCGTGCTGTCCACGCATTGTTGACCGATTCTAACTCATAATACTCCCGCTTGTCAGGATCCTCAATCTGAATCAACCTACGATATTGACTCCAATTCAATTGCGAACGCACTGTGTTCGCAATTGGATAAGTCCTGTAAAACTGACGGCTTTGTTCTAATTGGCGCACACTGAACCCACTCCCATATTCAGGTGTCAAACGCTTCGAAAGATTCCTGATGATGTATTTGCCATAGTCTGCACGTTCTTTCCCTTGTTGTTCTTCTTCAAAGATACGCCTCCCCAAATTCCAATACATCTGCACACGGCAGAAATCAACGCTACGCACGGCATTACTGCGAGCATTTTCGATTATCTGACAAGCGTCTTGATAAAGCGTGTCGATAGATTCAATTTTCACAAGTTCAGCCTCGTTCTTTTTCATCATATTTTTTAGTTGTTGCCTGCAAAGTTACAAAATAAAAGCAAACAAATCAAGAGCCAATGATATTTAACTTGCTAAATATCAAAATGATAAAAGTGACATTTTCCGATTGAAAAGTTGCTGTTTCCGGAAAGAAAATAGCAAAGTGCAAGAAATGCACAATACAGTACTTGACGGTGCTTCGGATTGACCGCCTGGAATTTTGGAAGATTTTGTTCGTGAGAATGCAATTTCCATTTGCCCCAATTCCACCCTTGAGCGGATCACCATTGAGGGCGGGGAGGTTTTTCACGCAAATATTGGAACGATTTACTCAATCCACGTGAAGCGTGAATCCACCACAACCCATTCCCCGTTCTGTTTCTCCAAAATCACCTCGCCGCCTTCATACACGAAACGGAACATTACCACTGCTCGGTTCATTTCCGGATTGAAGATGATCTGGTTCGCTTCGGGGTAGGTCTCATATTGCCAATAACCGCCCCAATGTCTGTAGTAGATGAGAGCCGGTTGGTTCGTTATATAATGCTATTCAAACAATAAGTGTCTTGAAGAAATAATTGGGAAATAGTTTTATTTCACGGTGATCGTTTTAATAATGTTGTCAAGTTCCTGCATGTATTGAGAAGATTCTGTGATTAGAATGCAGGTGATGATACTCTCTTTTTGTATAAACACCACGATTCTCCCTTGAACATCAATGTTTTCTATTATAGCGGTATAATCAGCGTAAACATTGGGGAAAGATATGGGAAACTCTTTGACATCGCCGGTTTTCAGGGAATCAAGAGAACTACCCACCTCAGAAACAATGTTCGGTATGATTTCTTTGAAAAAGATTTTTCGATCGAGGCTTGAAGAGAAATCTTTTGCCAAATTTTTCAGGAAACTGACAGTGACCATGGAAATTTTATCTCCGGTGGTTGTGCAGATAAAGTTGTAAGCTTTGTTTTGACGGTCGTACTCTTTTTCTATAATGGTATAATTGTCTGGATAGTTAATGGAAAGTCCTTTCCATGAAAAAGATTTTATGGATGGCCCTACTTGACTCCATACGGTGGTGGCGAACAGAAGAATGGCAGAAAAGAAAAAAATGCGTTTCATAATCATTATCGTTTTATCAAGAAGACTTTTGTTATTCAAAAACTTATTACATCACAATATCGAGCCCGAGAAATCCGTGAAACAAGATTGGAAAACATGAAGGTGCAAAAGTACAAAATACTTTGCGAATCTATCATTACTGTTTTGCGTACGACAGCAAAATGGTCTTGACCAAAATGAGGGTGTTCGGTTTGCCAATTAAATTGTATCTTTGCGCCGTTTTTGTAAAATAAGGAAAATCTACCCACTGATGGCACGAAAATTCAATAGTGAAGAGTTTAATGAGGAATCCTCTTATAGTCGCGGATCACGGTCGGACAACCGTCGTCCGGCTCGCCGTTCCAACGATGAACGACCTCCTAAGTACCGTTCCAAGAGGCGTTTTGATGATAATGAAGAGAGAGAATCCCGTCCGCGGCGGAATGCTCCGCGTGGCGGCGCACCGGCCCGTGGGGAACGCCGGTTCGAAAAATCCGATCGTCCGGGCTTCGGACGTGGCGACCGTCGCCGGCCAGACAAAATGGACGACAAGCGTCCGCGCCGCCGGAACGTGACGGCCGAGTCGGAAATCCTGACCGAGATCGTCAACAAACGCAAGATGGAAGGCCGTCAGGCTCCGAGAAAGCAGAAAATTCTGACATTAGAGTATGAAGAGCAGCATGGTCCCATCCGTTTGAACAAATATATCGCCAATGCGGGCATCTGCTCCCGCCGCGATGCCGATGTTCTGATTGCCTCCGGGGCCATCACGGTCAACGGCGAAGTGATTACCGAGATGGGCCATAAGGTGCTGCCCACCGATGAGGTGCGCTATGGCGACAAGGTGCTCCAGCGCGAGCGTCCTGTCTATGTGCTGCTCAACAAGCCCAAGGACTACATCACCACCACCGATGACGAGCGCGACCGCGCCAACGTGATGGAACTGGTGCGTGATGCGTGCGAAGAGAGAATCTATCCGGTGGGGCGGTTGGACCGTGATACCACGGGCTTGCTGTTGTTCACAAACGATGGCGACTTGACCAAGAAACTGACGCATCCCAGTTCACAGATCGAGAAGACATACCTCGTGGAGTTGGACAAGCCTTTCGCTTCCATCGACATGGCGGCCTTGCGCAACGGCATTGAGCTGGCCGACGGGGTTATCACTCCCGACGATGTACAGTATGTGGAGGGTGCCGACTCGAAAAAAGAGGTGGGAATCACCATCCACTCGGGCAAGAACCGCATTATCCGCCGTATGTTCGAATTTCTGGGCTATGAGGTGGTGAAATTGGACCGCGTGGTCTTCGCCGGCCTCACCAAGAAGGACCTGCGCCGTGGCATGTGGCGTTTCCTGACCAAGAACGAAATCTCATTTCTGAAAATGATCTCCAAAAAGAAACAGGAGGAGTAAAACAATTAACATTGCTTTCTGTTTATGATTGAGATCATGTCACCTGCCGGTTCGTATGATTCCTTGATGGCCGCCATCCAGGCAGGGGCTGGTTCCGTCTATTTCGGAGTGGGGGTGCTTAATATGCGGGCGCGCTCAGCGGCCAATTTCACCCTCGACGACTTGCGGCAAATCACCGACATCTGCCACCAACATCATGTCAACACGTACCTGACGGTCAACACTATCGTGTATAACGACGAGATCGAGCAAGCGCACCGTTTGTTGGATGTGGCCAAAGAGTGCCAGGTCACGGCTATCATTGCCTCCGACATGGCTGTGATCCAGTATGCCCGCCAGATCGGGTTGGAGATACATCTTTCCACACAATGCAATGTCACCAATTTGGAAGCTGTGCGTTACTATGCGCAGTTTGCCGATGTGGTGGTGCTGGGCCGTGAATGCACGTTGGTTCAGATTGCAGATATCTGCAAGGCGGTGAAAGAGCAGAATATCACCGGACCCGGCGGAGAACTGGTGAAAATAGAGATTTTTGTGCATGGGGCGTTGTGCATGGCCGTGTCAGGACGCTGTTATTTGAGTCTCGACAATTATAATTTCTCCTCCAACCGGGGCGCATGTAACCAGCCCTGCCGTCGCGCCTATCGGATTATTGATGAGGAAAACGAAATAGAACTGAAGGTGGAAAATCCCTATATTTTGTCGCCGAAAGACTTGTGCACTATTGGGATTTTGGATAAAATCCTGAAGGCGGGAGTCTCCATCCTCAAGATAGAGGGTAGGGGCCGTCCGCCCGAGTACGTCAACGTGGTGACGCAATGCTACCACGAGGCGACAGAGGCTATCGCGAACGGGACCTACACGCAGGAGCGCGTGGAGGAGTGGATGCAGCGGCTGCGCAGCGTCTATAACCGCGACTTCTGGGGCGGCTACTATTTGGGTTGCAAGACCGGCGAGTGGGCGGACCATTACGGTTCGCAGGCCACTCGTGTGAAACACAGAATCGGGAAAGTCACCAACTACTTCAGCAAGCTCTCCGTGGCAGAAATCCGTGTGGAGGAGGATCCGCTCACCGTGGGCGACGAGATTCTTATCACAGGCAACACCACCGGCGTTTATGAGGATACGGTGACTGAAATACGGGTGGACACGGTGCCGGCGGAGCAGGCGCTAAAGGGGACTTATTGCTCCATCCCCGTGCGGTCAGTCGTTCATCGCGGCGATCAGGTTTTCATCTGGCAAGTGCGCGAAGATTCGGATTTCTGATAACGTTTTTTTTCTTTGGAGTTATCTTTTATTGATTGGAAATGTGAAACATAGCATTTCCAGTGGTTTCTTTTTTTTTTCAATATTGTATTTTATAAAAGCACAAATAAGAAAAATTGTGTATTTTTGCTCGTTTTTTTGGAAAAGAAGTGTGTTTTTGAGAAGGATAAAAGATAAGGATTTTTAATAGAAAAATAAATATAACAATCTAATTATCAATTAAAAACTAAACACATGAAGAAGTTTGACACTTTAAGAAATCTAACCCAAGGGGTGAAGGTTTTGGCTGCAATCATGGTTATCATGATGACAGCGGTGAGCGGCTTGTTAGCCCAGACAGTGTATTCTCATCAGATTAATGCGGCAACATGGAGTGCGTTCGGCACGCAGACCTTGTCCGGTGTGGACTGGACCGCCACAGGCGATGGAGGATATTGGGGCTATGATGCCACCAAGGGACAGCAGTTCGGTTCAGCAAATAACTCGTGCTCTTTCCTGAACTTGCAGACAAGTGACATTCCTGGTACCATCACTTCGGTGAAAGTGAATACGAGCGGGGCCAGCGGCACGGGTGCGTATGTATCGGTGACGGTTGGCGGCGTGGATTTCACGTACAATGACCCCTCCTATTCCACTGGCGATATGGTCTATATTGATCAGTATGCTACTGATTATACATTCACGGGTTCCGCTTCCGGTGCAATCAACATCGACTGGAACCAGACAACCAGCAAAGCTTTGTATGTGAAATCCATAGAGGTGACGTATATTGCTTCCGTAGGTCCGGCCACGCTGCCTATGACGGCCACCTTCGATGCCGGCGACAATGGTGTAAACGGTTGGACTTTGGACAACGGCACCTATACGAATAAATGGTATATCGGCCAGGCGCAGGGTTTTGATAATAATAAGTTGTATATATCATGTAATGGGGGTGCCACGAACAAATATGTGGCTACCACTTCCAATGTGACAGCCTCCCGTGAGGTGATGATTCCCGCCAATGGCGCTATCCTTTCGTTCGACTACCGTGTGGTGGGTTCCGGCAACCATGGCTACATGGCTGTGCGTTTGGTGAATGGAACCAACACATTAGATATAGCTCCGACATTGAATAACACGCCCGATTGGGCCCACTATTCTGCGACCATTGCTCCCGAATATGCCGGACAATGCACGTTGGAGTTCCAATGGTATAATGATGTGACCGCCGTGAACCAGTATCCGGCAGCTGTTGATAATGTTACCTTGGTGGAGGCCACGTGTGTGCAACCCACCAACCTGATGGCTGTGGTGTCCAATGACACGGCCGTCATCACATGGAACGCTCCCGCCGACCAGACGGCATGGACGCTCGAATACAAACTTGCCAACCATACGGATTGGTACGCCATCAGCACTACCACTCCTACGGTAATGCTGACAAACCTGCAAGGCAACAGCGCTTACGACATGCGCGTGAAAGCCAATTGCGGAACTCAGAGCAGCGCCTACACGACAGGCAATTTCAATATTCCGTGTTTGGATCTGACCGTTGTGGAAGCCACCCGCACTGTAGGTACAGGAACCTCCACCAATTACTATGGAGGTCTTCATCCTTATTATTGCAACGCATGGACTCAGACACTCTACACTTCGTCTGTAGTAGGAGCTACCGCTCCGGGCTACATCAAGTCCATTGCATGGAATTGTACCAATGCGCATAATACAGCAGCCTCCGCCCTGTACGAATCGGAGGTTCGGATTTATATGGGCACCACAACTAAGACAACATGGTCATCCACCAGTGATTGGGTACCGATGAGTGATCTTACTTTAGTGTATGACGGTACGGGATCAGAAAGAATAGGTAACACCACAGGATGGCATACTTTTGTTTTGGATCAGCCTTTCTGGTATGACAACTCGAAGAGCCTGGTGGTGGTGGTGTCGAAAGCATCATCCGGAAGATCCACAACTATGAAATTCCAATATACCAGTACATCTTACACTTGCCTTTATAGAGGCAATGGCACATCGGCTTCTGCGGCAGCGGCAGCTACATCGCGTGCATACGCCGAGCATCCGGGTACAGCTACGGGAACGCGTGGCTCTTATCGTACCAACATCCGGGTGGTCATGGATGAGAACCAGTGCGGCGATATTGAAGCTTGTCCGAAGCCGGCCAGCGTGACCACGTCCAACATCACCTACAATTCTGTAAATGTGACGTGGACTCCCAACACCGCTAACCAGACCAACGATTATCTGTTGGAATACAAGAAGGCTGACGCCACCACCTGGACCACCATCCCGGTGAGCGGTGCCACCACCTACACGATTACGGGTTTGGATCAGATGACCGCCTACAACGTGCGCGTGAAAGCCGATTGCGGTACCAACAACACCAGCGAAGCCACGAATGCCAGTCCGGTTTCGTTCACCACGCTGAGCATGTGTCCGGTGGTGAGTGGTATTAACCATTCCAACTCGGCCAATGCCGTGACCCTTTCCTGGACACCTGGCGGCACCGAGCAGGCTTGGCAGGTACAGTTCAAGTTAGCTTCCGCCGATGACAATTCTTGGACCACCATCCCGGTGTACAACTCACCCAACACCACCATCGGTGGCTTGGTGGGCAACTCCTCCTACAACGTTCGCGTCAAAGCGATGTGCGATGAGACCGACCCGACCAACCAGAGTGCCTGGGTGACCTACAACTTCACCTCCGGATGCGAGGCTCTTGACCTTCCGTACTCCACGGTTTTGGGTAATAACACTTTCCCGCAATGCTGGACCAACAGCAAGTTCGGGACACAGCTTTCCTGTGTTCAAGCATCGAATAATCCGGATGCATGGCTTATGTCGCCGGCATTTGCCGTTCCGGATAATGGTCCCGTGTATGTGCGCTTTGCTTGCGCTTCTGAGGATTCGTACGAAATTTTAGCCTCTTTCCGTGGTAGTGCCGTTGAAAACTTCAGTGTCCTTTACACGGGTGCCGCCACTGCTGACTTGGTGGATTATCAGTCTCATGTGATTGAACTTCCGGATCTGTACAAAGGCAAGAATGTGAACTTCATGTTGCGTCCGACTGCAGGAAGTATTTTGCGCAGCAATTTCTTTGAGGTGACCCAATGTATGGGTACACCGAAAAATCTGACGGTTTCCAGCCTCTCCTCCACCAGCATCGGTCTCTCCTGGGATGCCGAAATGGGTGATTCTTGGGTGGTGGAATACAAAACCGCCGATGCCGCCGACTGGACCACCGCTACGGCAACCCAAAAGAACTACACGATCAACGGCCTCAACGTTGGTACCGAATATCAGATCCGTGTTAAAACGCTTTGTGGTAGCAATCCCAGCGAATATGCGGAACTGACGGCATCTACAGAATGCACGGCACTCAGCCTGCCATACGACGAAGGTTTTGAGAACTACACCATGTTCTATGAGATGCCTCATTGCTGGAGTTTCATTGACAACAATCCGTATGTGACCAGCAGTGTGGTTTATCCGTTGGCATACGTTAACACGACTACGGCATACGTGCATAGCGGAACCAAGTCGCTGTATTTCCGTTCCAGCAATACCACACCGATATATGCTATTCTGCCTGAGTTCACGGAGAACAATGTGACGCTGACGTTCTGGTATCGCAATGAGGGAGCAACTGCTGCTAACGGAACACTTGTACTCGGTACGATGACCAATCCGGCAGATCCCACCACCTTTGTGGAAGCAGCCACCTTGGCGCAGCTCACCACGATGACCAAGGTGGAGCAGTCTTTTGCCAACATGACGGGCAAACGTATTGCCTTCAAGTATGTGGGCGGAACAAACAACAACTATTATGTGGGTATTGATGATATCCATGTGGAGCAGATGGCTGCCTGTCCGAAGGTCAATAGTGTAACGGTTTCCAATGTGCTTGGCAATTCCGCCACCGTCACTTGGGTTCCGGCCGATCCGAGCCAGACCGACTTTGTGGTGGAATACCGCGATGTGAATATGCCGACGTGGAACACCGTCAGTGTGTCCAATGCCAACAGCACCGTGCTGCCGTTGAATGAGAACACCACGTACTCCATCCGCGTGAAAGCGGTTTGCAGTGCTACCGAATCCAGCCCGTATGTGACGGCGGATGACATCCGCACCCCGTGTTTGGGTGGCAAGAATGTGTCAGTAGGATCCATGGCCAACAACAATAGTTCTTCCTATTTGCCTGTCTATACCGCGAATGCCTATTCCATGACGGAGCAGATTTTCACGGCGGAAGAATTAGGTGCTGCTGGTATGATCAACAAGATTTCCATTTATAACAGCGGTTCAACCAAAACCCGTACAATAGATATTTATCTGCAGCCGACCACCAAGACCATCTTCAGCGACGGCTATGACTGGGAAGCCGCTGACACCAACTATCGTGTCTTCTCTGGCAGTTACGAGTTTGAGGCCTATCAATGGAATGAGATTCCGTTCACCACTCCGGTCAATTATGATGGTACCAGCAACTATGTGCTGATTTTCGATGATAATACAGGAACGGCCTCTTCCGGTATGTATGGCACTTATACCAATACGGTGGGTGTGAAGTCCTTGTACATCTACAGCACCTCCACCGATTATGACCCGACAAGTCCCGCTACGTACTCCGGCTATACCTACACTTCCCGTAACAATATTATTTTCTATGGTTGTTCTAATGATTGTGATATTCCTACCGCTGTTACCGTTGATGGCATAACCAGCAATGCGGCTGTGGCCCATTGGACTCCGGGCAATGCCTCTCAGACTGACTTTGTGGTGGAATACAAAACCGTAGAAGCCACGGCTTGGACATCCCTTAACGTGACCAACGCCGACAGTGCCACCTTGACGCTGACGGGAAGCTCCAACTATCTGGTGCGCGTGAAGGCTGCCTGCAGCAGCACCTCTTCCAGCCTTTTCACCGATCCGGTGCCCTTTGTCACACCATGTGACGGTGGTGTCTTCAATACGTTTGGAACACACTATAGCACTTCTAATACATTCCCGTTCTATACCAATGGAAAATACTCTTGGGCAGAAATGATTTACCATGCTGCTTCCGTAGGTGGTGCCGGTGACATCAGTTCCATTTCTTGGAATTGCACCGGTAATAACTCCGGTAACGGATTCTTCCTTGACAATGTGAAAATCTACTTGGCTCACACAACGCTTAATGAAACAGGTAGTACGGCAAAAGATTGGACCCCGATGTCGGATTTGTATTTGGTGTATGACCATAATAATGTGACCATCGGTAAGGAACTCGGATGGGAGCAGTTCATTTTCGATACCCCGTTCCATTACAACGGAACGGATAATTTGGTGGTGGTTGTCTCCCAATCCACTACGGCAGCAAGCAGTGGTGTCAATTACGATAGTCACCAGATGCCAAACGTTACGGGAAGTTACTATGTGACGCACTACAGAAACAGCACCTCGGATCCAATGGCTGCTGAATGTCCTTCTCCGGTCAATCCTTTTAACTCAGCTAGCAGAAACTACCAAACTCCCGTTGTGAAATTCGAAATTTGTCCGGGTACAGTTTCTACTTGTTCCCGTCCGATCAATGTGCGCGTGGAAAGCACTACAACTAACAGTGCCACAATCGCATGGACACCTACCAGCAGCGAAACTAACTGGGAAATCACCTACGAAATGAATGGAGTGCCCACCACCGCACAGGTGACGGATACGCTCTATACCATCACTGGTTTGACAGGTGGTAAGTCCTACACGATTCCGGTTACGGTGAAAGCCGTCTGCTCCGCTACGGAGAGCTCCACAGAGAATTTGACATACGTGACATTCTCTACGCAGTGTGTCACCTATTCCGTTCCTTATTTTGAGGATTTCAATGGTTATATTTCGGCTCCCACCACCTATTCCCATAATAGGGATGCCAGTCTGCTTCCGGACTGCTGGCATGTAGAGTACTTTGGCACATACACCACCTATTACTATGGACCGCAGGTGATAAAATACAGTTCTTATTCACCCTATAACAATGCTACGGATCCATACCTGTTCCAAGTGCTGACCTCTTCCGCTTCGTATGGCAACCATAATATGACAGTCTTCCCGGAGATTACCGGTATTACAGACCGTACGGCTCTGTTCTTCAAAGGTCGTCAAAGTACCCTCAATACAAATATCCATTTGAATTTGGGTTATGTGACGGACATTACGGATACGGCCACGTTTGTGCCAATCCATACGAACATCATCACACAAACTGCCGCCAAGGAGTATGAATACCCGCTCATCAACCTGCCGGCAGGCGCACGCTTGGCCTTCCGCAGCGAATGTGCTACCACATCCACGTACTATCTTGGTATTGATGATATTGCCATCAAGCAGGTGCTCTTCAGCAAAGACCTCGCCCTCACGGGCATCAGCCATGTGGCCGATGCTTGCGACTTGACAGGCAAGAAAATCTCCATCACAGTGAAGAACGTTGGTTTGGATGATACGGTGAGAACGTTCGATGCTTCTTACACCATCAACGGTGGCACGCCTGTGACCGAGACGGTGACCTTGACCACCCCGTTAATGACGGGCGAAAGCTACACCTATACGTTCAACACCGCCCCGGTGTTCACCGCTGCCACGAACAATGTGTCGGCTTTCGTGACCTATGCTGGCGATGAAAACACAACGAACCAGACTATCGCTGATGAGGTGGTGACCAATTTGGTGAGCGAGGTGAACATCCCGTACAAGGAAGACTTCACCAATGTGGTGGTTGATAAGAACGGTTGGGTTGACGTGAGCGGCAACAACAATCCGGTGAAGTGGACCGTAACATCCGGCCAGGCTCGTTACACCTTTAACGATGACCTCGATGCCGACGAATACCTCTTCTCCACCTGTATTCACCTTCCCGCTGGCGAAATCATGGTTTCATACGACTATAACGCATTGAGCAATCTGGCGGAGAGCATGAATGTGTATATTGGAACATCTCAGGATCCGAGCAGCCTGACGCTGTTGGCTTCTCATACGAACTTCTCGAAAGAGGATGTGAATATGCACAATGAATTGATTTACAACAATGCTGTTGAAGGTACATATTATATCGCTATTAAGGCTGCCAGCTTGCGCGGCAATGCCGGTATTCTTTTCGACAACCTCTATGTGAACAAGCTGGTTGACCTGCACATCAGCGCAGGCCCGAATGGTACCATCAGCCCGGTGGGCGATGTGAAGGCTCTTTATGGTGAGGACTTCATCGTGAGCGTTCGTCCGGACCAGATGTACCACACCGAAGGCGTTTGGGTGAATGGCAACCAGGTGGTGGCCGAGGATATGCAGAACTCCCGCGTGGTGCTTTATACACTGAATAATGTCACGACTCCCGACACTATCTATGCCACCTTCGCTATCTCCCAGTTCACGGTGCATAAATTCGCCGTTAACTACAATCCTGCCCTTTACAATATTCCGGGCGGACATTTCGTGCCGGCCACGGTTGACACCGTCATGTTCGGTGCTCCTTACACTGTGGTTATGGTGGCTGATCCGAATTATCACCTTGACAATTTCCTGACCAGTGAGATGGAGAATGCTGAAGGTGTCACCTTCGTGGGTGGTGATGATGTTACCGCCGATGTGGTGGAAGTCGCTCCGGGTGTGTACAACTATGTGTTCGATGCCATCTTCGCCAGCAAGTATGTCCAGGCCACCTTCCGTAAGGATACGGTCAACATCCATTACAATGTCCTTACGGGTAAAGGCTCTGTGGACAACTCCGGTATGCTGACGGCTCCTGCCCAGTATGACACTTGGATTGACTATGATGCCAACCACACTTCCACCATCACGCCGGCCAACGGTTACTATGTGGTGGATGTAAACGGCAACGGTCCGGTGAACACCTTGACATTCAATAATGTCACGGCCACGCAGAATGTGAACGTGAAGTTCGGCTTCCAGGTGACGGCAGATGTTACCAATTACGATCCTACCTACTTGGGCAGCACCGCTCCGCGCGGCACGCTCACCCCGGCCACCGCATTGGTTGCCGAAGGCGATGCCCTTACCCTGAACGGTACAATTGAGGATCACTTCCATCTGAACAGCTTCCTCGTGGACGGTGTGGAGAATATCCAGAATGTGAACTTCACCAGCGATAGCACGTACACCTACACCTTTGCTTCTGTCAATGGTAACTATCATGTGAATGCCATCATCCAAATCGACACCTTCTGTATCCGTTACAATGTGAATGGTGGTCTTGCTGTTGTGAATAATGAGGCTACCACCACAGATCCGGCAACAACCATCACTTGCCACAACTATGGCGACGACTGGTTGGCTTCCTTCGCTCCGGTTGCCGGCTATGATATCACGAACATTTTCGTGGATGGTGTGGAATACGGCTTCCACGACAATTATCAATTCAGCTTCATCTCCGGTACCCACGTGGTGGACATTACGGTGGCTCCGAAGATGTTCAGCATTGTGACGAACGGTTACGGCGATGGTACGGTGACCCCGGGCATCAGCAGCTTCGCGTATGATCCGTCTATGACCTACACGTTCACGGCTACGCCGAGTGCGGGTAACCACATCTCCAGTCTGTTGCATAACAATGTGATTGTAAATGTGGCCAATCCGGAAGCTACTTATACGGAGACGCTGACGAACATTACCGAGAACCATACGTATGTCGTTTATTTCGAGCCGAATGAATATACGATTACGGCTACGGCCAACGCTGGTGGTATCATCACCCCGTCGGGCGTACACACCTATACGTATGGCGCTACGCCGGTTTACACCATCACGCCGAATGCGGGCTACCACATCAGCGATGTGAAAGTGAACGGTACTTCTGTGGGTGCTGTCACGACATACACCTTCCCGGCCATCACAGCCAACAAGACCATCGAGGCCATCTTTGTTGCTGATTCTTATACGGTGACAGTGGCTACATTGACCCATGGTACGATTAATGGTCCTGCCGGTCCGTTCGCATACGGTGCCACGCCGACCTACACCATCACGCCGGATGCAGGTTACCTCATTACGGATGTGACGGTTGACGGCCAGTCAGTGGGTGCTGTTTCCACGTACACATTCGCCCCGATCACGGGCAACCACACCATCAGTGCCACATTCGCCCAGTTGACCTACACGATCAACGCAATTGCTGGCAACGGCGGCAGCATCACGCCTGCCGGCGCCACGGTGGTGAACTATGGTGCAAACCAGAGCTACACGATTGCCGCCGCCACGGGCTACCACATCGACAATGTCTTCGTTGACGGTGTGTCTGTGGGTGCAGTGACGAGCTACACGTTCAGCAATGTGACTGCCGACCATACGATCAGCGCCACGTTTGCCGCCAACACCTTCACGGTGACGGTGAACCAGCCGCAGCATGGTACTATCGCTCCTGGTACTCAGACGGTGGTTTACGGTGCAACCCCGACGTTCACGATCACGCCGAATGTGGGCTACACGGTAGGCGCAATCACGCTGAATGGCACGAACGTGATGAGCAACGCTGTCCAAGTGGGCAACGCATACAGCTACACGCTTCCTGCCGTGACGGCCAACGCCACGTTGACGGCCACGATGAACGCCATCACGTACACGATAGTGGCCAGCGCAGGCGCCAATGGTAGCATCACCCCGAGCGGATCCGCCACGGTGAACTACGGAGCAAACGCCACCTACTCAATTACGCCGAATGCCGGCTACGAGATTGACAAGGTGATGGTGGATGGCATCAACATGGGTGCTGTAGGCACATACACCTTCGTGAATGTGGTGGAGAACCACACGATCAACGCCACCTTCAAGCAGAGTGTGTGCGATGTGCCGAGCAACCTCTACACCATCAACATCGACACCACCTCCGCAACCTTCACATGGTATCACGCTGGTGCTCAAAGCTACGATGTGCGTTACAAGGCTCAGGGCAGCACAACCTTCGTCGAGGCTACTGCTACCACCAACCTGTACAACGCTACGGGCTTGACCCCGAACACCACCTACTCATGGCAGGTGCGCGCTCATTGCGCTGCCAACCTCGTCAGCGAATGGTCCAATGCTATGGTGTTCCGTACAAAGGCTACGCCTGAAATCGACCATACGGGCATTGAGAACCGCGTGAGCGATCTCGCCCGCGTGTACGCTTCCCAGAACAACGTCTATATCACCAACGACAACGGTGTACGCATCGACAACGTTGCTATCTACGATGTTTACGGCAAGCTGATCTACACGGGCAAGGTGAACAGCAACACGGAGGTCATCAGCCTGAACGTTGCCACGGGCACCTACATGGTACGCCTGAGCACGGAGAATGGCATGGCCAACTACAAGGTCTTCATCACGAAGTAATCCTTACCATAAACGATAAAGCGAAGGGGCCGGCAAACGCCGGCCCCTTTTTTTGTTTAAAACCCGCTGAAATCCCAATATTTTGTACTATCTTTGCACCCGTAAAATCGCAATCTAACAATAAAAAAATATAGTATTATGAAAGAAAGCACTGTAATGAGTTTGAATCCTTTGGTAAACTATTTGAAGAAAAGTCCGAAGGAGTTCACCAAAGCCGACATGATCAAATTTGTGGAAGAAAATGAGATCAGAATGATTAATTTCCACTATGTTGCCGGTGACGGTCGTTTGAAAACGTTAGGCTTCATTTTGAACAGCCGCGATTATCTGGAGCAGATTCTTTCCAACGGCGAGCGTGTGGACGGCTCCAACATCTTCCCGGCTTTCATCCACGCGGGCTCTTCCGACCTGTATGTGATTCCGCGTTTTTCTACCGCCTTTATCAACCCGTTTGCGGAAATTCCGACGTTGTCCTTCCTTTGTTCCTATTATAACAAGGATGGAAAACCGCTGGAGAACTCTCCCGAATACATCCTGCGCAAGGCCTGCAAATCGTTCACGGACGTGACTGGCATGTACTTCCAGGCGATGGGCGAGCTGGAATACTATGTGATTGGCGATGCCGAGGAACTCTACACGATTCCCGACCAGCGCGGCTATCACGAGTCGGCTCCGTTCACCAAATTCGAGAGCTTCCGTGCCGAATGCATGTACAACATCGCCAAGGCCGGCGGCATGATCAAATACGGTCACTCCGAGGTGGGCAATTTTACCTTGGATGGCAAGATTTATGAGCAGAACGAGATTGAATTCCTCGTCACGGATGCCCAGGAGGCTGCCAACCAGCTGATTTTGGCCAAGTGGATTATCCGCAATTTGGCTTACCAGTACGGTCTGGATGTCACGTTCTCCCCGAAGATCACGACCGGTAAGGCTGGCAGCGGTCTGCATATCCACACCTGCATTGTAGATAAGAACGGCAAGAACCAGTACGTCACCAAGGGCAAGCTCAATTCCATCGCCAAGACGGCAATCGCCGGTTATATGACCTGCGCCAGCTCATTGACGGCCTTCGGCAACACCAACCCAACCTCTTATTTCCGTCTGGTGCCGCATCAGGAAGCGCCCACGTCCGTATGCTGGGGTGACCGCAACCGTTCCGTACTCGTCCGTGTGCCCCTGGGCTGGACGCACAAGAACGACATCGTGGCCGACCTCAACCCGTTAGAAAAGGCTGTCAACAAGGACCGTTCGCAGAAGCAGACGGTCGAGTTCCGCTGCCCGGACGGCTCTGCCGACATCTATCTGCTGATTGCCGGTCTGGTGTGCGCCGCCCGCCACGGCTTCGAAATGGAAGGAGCACTCGATTTCGCCAAGAAGACCTATGTGGATGTCAATATCCATAAGGCCGAAAACAAGAAACTCCTCGAAAGCTTGGCCCAGCTGCCGGCATCCTGTTGGGAGTCAGCTGACGAATTGAGCGCGCATCGCGATATTTTCGAGCGTCACGGCGTTTTCAATGGTGAGATGATAGATGACATCATCAAACAGCTGAAATCCTTTAAGGACAAGAATATCCGCAAAGAAATCGAAAAGGATCCGTCCATCATGGCCAAGATGGTTCATGAGTATTTCTACTGCGGCTAGTAAATAAATGCAACGTTAAGATGTTAGATTATGGGGATGTTTTACATTTCCATAATTTAACATCTTAATTTTTAATATCTTAAAAACAAAAACATGAATTATACCGTCGTAATAGTCGCTTGTTTGATTTTAGTGGCTGTGGTTTTTTTGGCTAAGCTGTTCACGGAGAAATCGTTGAAGGTGCAGGCTATGGATAATGGAAAAACCGTCAAGGGTATCGTGTTGCCACTTCGTCTGCAGGCATACGAGCGCATGGCTTTGTACCTGGAACGCATTGAACCCAACCAGTTAGTGATGCGCATCCATGGCGACGGATTGACCGTGACGCAGGAACAGAACCTGCTGCTGACGGCTATCCGGGGCGAATTTGAGCACAATCTGTCACAACAGATTTACATTGCCCCGGCAGTGTGGAAACAGATTTGCGATGCCAAAGACGACATCATCACCATTGTCAATACCGTGGCCGAGCAGATGGATCCCAACGCCAACAGTCTTGAATACGCGGAAGCTCTGCTGATTGCCGCCGCCGAAAAGCCCGTGGTGGAGAATGCGCTTTCTGTGCTGAAGACAGATGTTCAAAAACTCTTTTAATCGTAAAAAAATGAATAAGGATATTCGGATTGCCGTTATCGGATTGGGCTATGTGGGACTGCCGTTGGCCCGTCTTTTTTCCACCAAATACCCGACGGTGGGTTATGACTTGAACCAGGAACGTGTGTGCGCGCTCATGGAGGGCCATGATGCCACCTTGGAGGTGGCCGACGAGCTGCTTCAGGAGGCCATTCGCAAACACGGATTCCGCTGTACCGCCGATTTGGAGGACATTCGCGACTGCAATTTCTATGTGGTGGCTGTGCCCACGCCGGTGGATGAGAATAACCGTCCCGATCTCAAGCCCCTTTGGGGTGCCAGCGAAACCGTTGGAAAGGTGATTTCCAAAGGCGACATAGTGGTCTATGAATCAACGGTCTATCCGGGCGTGACGGAAGAGGAGTGTCTGCCGGTGGTGGAAAGAGTCTCCGGTCTGAAGTTCAACATCGACTTCTATGCCGGTTATTCCCCTGAGCGTATCAATCCGGGCGACAAGACCCATACGGTGGAGAAAATCAAGAAGGTGACATCGGGTTCCACACCTGAAATCGCCGATTTGGTGGATGAGGTCTATAATTCTGTGCTGGTGAATGGCACGCACAAAGCCCCCAGCATCAAGGTGGCGGAGGCCTCCAAAATCATCGAAAACTCCCAGCGGGATGTCAATATCGCCTTTATGAACGAGTTGGCCAAGATTTTCAACGCTATGGGCATCGACACGCACGATGTGATCGAGGCGGCGGCCAGCAAGTGGAATTTCATCAAGCTGAGTCCCGGTTTGGTGGGAGGTCATTGCATCTCGGTGGATCCCTATTATCTAATCCAAAAAGCGCAGGTTTACGGCGTGTTGCCGCGCGTGATGAGCAATGCCCGCCGGCTCAACGACGGCATGGGCGCGTATGTGGCCAATCAGACCATCAAGTGCATGAACAAGAAGGGCTTGGTGGTGAAGGACGCGAATATTCTCATTCTTGGCATCACATTCAAAGAGAATTGTCCCGACATCCGCAACACCAAGGTGGTGGACATCTACCATACGTTAAAGGAATACACAGGCAACATCACCATTTACGATCCGTGGGCCGATGCGGAGCATGTGCGTAAAGAGTACGGCGTGGAAATCGTCTCTAAACTCTCAACCCTCAACGCTCAACTATATGACGCAGTCATTTTGGCGGTGGCGCATAAGGAGTTCCAGACCTTGGATGTGCGTGCGCTGACGTGCGCGGGCGGTGTGGTGTACGATGTGAAAGGCGTGCTCCCGCGTGACGTGGTGGACGGTCGCTTGTAAAAGCACGGTTTAACCGGATATTACGACAACTGCGCTTTGGCCTGGAAGGCAATAGCGTACATCTTGATTTGCTTAATCATGGAAGCCAACCCGTTGGAACGGGTGGGGGAGAGGTGCTCCTTCAAACCTATCGCGTCCAAATATGACAGGTCGTTGTCAATGATCTCCTGCGGTGTGCGTCCAGAAAGAACCCTAATAAGCAGGTTTACAATCCCTTTTGTGATGATGGCATCGCTGTCGGCGGTGAACAGCACCTTGTCGTCCTGCAGTTCGGCGTGCAGCCATACCTGCGATTGGCAGCCGTCAATCAAATATTCCGGGGTTTTGTATTGCGGGTCGATCATGGGGAGTTCCTTGCCCAACTCGATGATGTAGTTGTATTTGTCCATCCAATCATCGAACATCTCGAATTCACTGATCAGTTCCTGTTCTATTTCCTTCATTGTCATAATATTGCAGTTTTAACATTCGGGCTCCGAAAGAGTGTCCCATTGAAGTGCATGAGGCACAATCGGAGCGATATAGGGATAGGTTATGGATTTTTCGGTGGTTTCTTTTTTTAATAAAATGCCGTGGGGATCGATAATCTGGATGGCGTAAAACAGCGCGCTGAAGACAATCACCACTTTGGCCACGCCGAACAGCAGTCCGAAAATATGGTCGATGATGCCCGGAATGGCTAATTTCACGATTTTGGTCACAATTTTGCCGGCCAGATGGACCAGAAACAGTACGGAGACGAAAATCAAGCTGAAGGCTATCGGTTTGGCTAATGGGACATCGGTGAGCATGACGGCTAACCAGTCGGAAAAGCGGTACGCAAACCACACGCCCAATACGATGGCTGCGATGGAGGCGATTTCGTAGATGAGACCGTTTTTAAAGCCTCGGAAGCCGAACCAACACAAAGGGATAAGAACCAGAATGTCAATAAGATTCATGATTAGAGGCGTTCGCGGATTCGTTGGGTGAGCGGTTGTGCGTAGATGAACTCGTTGAGTTCCGGGCAATCGGAAACCAGCACAGAGTCTTTATTGCCTCGCCAGCCCAAAGAGCCTTGATAGATAAAGGAGATGGTCTCGCCGATGGTGATCACTGAGTTGAGGTCGTGGGTGTTGACCACGGTGGTGATGTTGAACTCGTGCGTCACCTTGGTGATAAGCTCGTCGATCATCAGGGATGTTCTGGGGTCGAGGCCGGAGTTGGGCTCATCGCAAAAGAGATAGTTGGGGTTGCAGGCGAGTGCGCGTGCAATGGCGGCGCGCTTCTTCATGCCGCCGCTTAACTCCGCTGGGTACAGCTTGTTAACCCCCGGAAGATCCACACATTCCAAGCAGAAATTCACCCTGTCGAGTTTTTCACCCCAGGGCATCTCCGTGAACATGTCTAACGGGAACATGACATTCTCCTGGATGGTCATTGAGTCGAACAGGGCAGAGCCTTGGAACACCATGCCCATCTCGGCGCGCAGTTTCCGCTGGTCGCTGTCGGGCATGTGGTGGAAGTCGCGCCCGTTGTACAGCACCTCTCCTTCTTCCGGAGAGTGCAGGCCTACCAGGCATTTCATCAGCACGGTCTTGCCAGAGCCGGAACGACCGATGATGAGGTTTACTTTGCCTTCCTCAAAACAGGTGTTGATGTCGAACAAAACCTGCTTCTCTCCGAAAAATTTCGATACGTGGTTGATTTCTATCATCGGTTCGGGATTTTAAAGCATGATTTGCGTGATTAATACATTCAACACCAGTATGATGAAGCTTGACACCACAATGCCTTGGGTGCTGGCCTTGCCGAGTTCCAATGCGCCGCCTTCGATGCGGTAGCCGAAGAAGGAGGATACCGTGGACATCACGAAGGCGAAGAAGAAAGTCTTGGTGAGGGCATAGATGATGTCGTACACCCGGAAGCAGTATGTGAGGCCGTCCATGAAGTTGTAGGGCGACACGCAGCCCGTGATAATGACAGTGATGAATCCTCCGATGATGGCGAAGAAGATGCTGAAGATGATCAGCAGCGGGTTCACAATCATGGAGGCCAATACCTTGGGCAGCACCATGTAGGAGGCGGGATTCAACCCCATAACTTCCAATGCATCAATCTGTTCTGTGACGCGCATACTACCAATCTCGGCGGTGATGCGCGAACCTAAGTTGCCCACTAACAGCAGACTGATGATGGTGGGACAGAGTTCCATCACGATGGAGGTACGCGACACGAAGCCCACCGTCCACGCGGGAATCCAGCTGCTCTCGATCTGAAGAGCCGTCTGCGTGGTGATGACGCTACCCATGGCAATGGATACGATGCTGACAATCAGCATCGAGCCGATGCCCATCGCGTCCATCTCGCCAATGAGTTTTTTGAAGAAAATATTCCATTTGTCCGGCTTGGAAAAAACCTTGCGCAGAAAGATAAAATATTCTCCAATAATGGTTAAAAGCGTGCGTACCATAATTTTTTTAAGCGGGCAAAGATAACTATTTTTTGCATACTTTTGCACTTTGTAAAAACCTGCAATGCCGATGAGACCGATTATCACCCTGATTAGCGACTGGCGTTTGAGAGACCCCTACGTGGCCATGTTCAAAGGAGCGCTGCTTTCCGAAATTCCCGAAGCGAATCTGTTGGATATAACGCACTATGTGGATGTGTTCAACCTGTCGCAGACCGCTTTCCTGATGCGGCAGAGCTACCGCAGTTTTCCGGAAGGATCCATCCACCTGCTGCTGACCAACGCGTCGGCCACCGCCACCTTTTCGCCGGTGCTGCTGGTCCACGACGGCCACATCTTCATCGGGGAAGACAACGGGATTTTCCATCTGATGTTCGGCGGTGAAACGGCGCTGGCGGGCAGGAAATACTCCTCCGAGGATGGTTTGAACCCGTTGCAGCAGATCATCCAGCTGACCAAGGCCGTGGTGGAGGGTGCAGCGGGGAATTTCTCGCAGCCGTACGACCAGTTTGTGCGCAGAATCGATGCCACTGCCATCCATATTCCTATCCAGAAGAGCATAGAAGGGGAAATCATATACATAGACGCCAACTGCAATGCCATCACCAACATTCCGGCAGACATGTTCGTGAATGCTGTGGGCAACAACCCGTTTACAGCGGAAATCCACTCCAAGAACAACTGGAAAATCAGCAAGTTTTACGACAAGACACGGCCTGAAAAGGAGATGTGCTTCACCATCAATTCGCTGGGCTGCATTGAAATTACGATGTACCAGGGTAGGGTGGCGGCATTGGCCGACCTACAGGTGGGTGACCGTGTGGAAATCCAGTATTAGCCATGGTGACAGTAGGACTTGTACAGGCGGACATCCAACCGCACGCGGTGGAGCGCAATCTGCGTCATTATGCGGAAATGCTGGAGCGCGAATTGACGAAACCCGTTGATTTGTTGGTCTTTCCGGAGATGTTTGCCTGCGGGTTTTCGGCTTCGTTGAGGGAAGAGGCGTTCGCGTGGAGCGCACAGTGTCAGGATTTCTTACAACAGACGGCCGTAAAAACAAACGCCAATGTGGTGGCTTCCCTGCCGATAGTGGAACAGGATAGGGTTTACAACCGGCTGTTTTGGTATTCTCCGGAAGGACTTTTGGGAAGTTATGACAAGCGGCATCTCTTTTTCGGTGACGAGCAGCGCATCTGTTCCGCCGGACAGGGCCGGACCATCGTTTCCATGTTGGGGTATCGTTTCTTGCCGTTGGTTTGCTATGATGTGCGTTTCCCTGTGTGGAGCCGTAATCGTTATGAAAACGGGTGTTATGCGTATGATTGTTTAGTGTATGTGGCGAATTTCCCTGCACCTCGGGAGGGTGTTCTGCAGCATCTGGCCGCCGCCCGCGCCATCGAAAACCAGTCCTACGCCATCGTGGTGAACCGTGTGGGCGTGGATGGCAACGGCTTTCCTCATGCCGGCGGCACCGCCGTCTTCGATTATGAGGGACGGAAAATGGCCGCCGCCGCGCAAAATCAGGAGCAGATCCTTATAGCGGACTTGGATTTTGAAAAACTGCAGAGCTTCCGTGAGCGAATCCCGATAGCGAAACAATGGGATCGATAGTCGTATTACATTGATTTTCAGCATAATAAAAATTTTTTAATAAAATTAAACGGAGTAATAAAAAAAAGTGTATTTTTGCAGCCTCAAAAACTGAGATGGTGCTGTAGCTCAGTTGGTAGAGCAACGGACTGAAAATCCGTGTGTCACTGGTTCAATTCCCGTCAGCACCACGAAGCCTCGATGAAAATCGGGGCTTTTTCGTTAATTCCCCTTCTTTCAAGAAGGGGTGCCCGCAGGGCGGGGTAGTTGTTTTGGGATTCCGCTCAACGCCATTCCGCCGCTCCTGTCGTCGCTGGCGGAATCTCCCCACGTCCCGGTTAATTTTCGTCCAACTTTTGGGGTGCAGTTCACAAAACATCCCCGTCAGGGGATCCATATCTGTAGCCAGGGAACGCGCCCGTCCCGCCACAACGCCGTCAGGCGTTGCATATCTGTAGGAATAGGGCCCCACGCAGACACAAATGCCCCGATGGGGCAAAAGCTCGGTAGGAACGTGCGTACGTACGTTTCTTGTTGGTTGGTGAGCGTGTCCAAATAGGCAAAAGCACCGCTGTCGGACACGGTCAAGGTTGCAGGATATACCACATTGTCCGTCACGGCCTGCAACTTCACTTGCACGAGGGAATCGCTCACCTCAGGAGTGTGGATATATGCGTAATGATGACATGTAAGCGTGTTGTAACTCATACTCGGTAAAGATAGCAGATAAATGTAGATTTCCCTTTTTAACGACGGCCTATTCTTCAGTAGTACTTTGTATGTCTTTCTTATGCCTAAAAAAATCATGCCACATAGCGATGTCTTCATCTTTGAAATATCCTAACCAATCTTCACGGGTCATTATATCAAAAGCAGCAAAGAAAAGAGCATTAATATCGTATAAGTTATATAATATGAGATTAGTGGCCCAATCATAATTTGGATCATTCAACAATGAAAATATCATTGATGTGTCCATCTGTGCATAATGGTCAAGTAAGATTTGTTTGGGTTGATTCTCTATGAGAATATGATATTTCATAGGAGAATATACGCTGTCCAATACACTATATGAAGTGAAACTCATATCGAACCGTATTGTATCATTCCGGATTATTGGAGTCTGCGCAATAGCAGGCATATTGTTTTGCAAGAACAGAAGGAAAAGAAAGATTGAACACATGGACTTAAAAACCGTTTCCACTTTGTTTCTCCCTTTGTATTTGTTGATTCCTGATCTGTTTCCCATATTCATAGTATTGTTTTTTTGCGTCTCTGCCATACTCATCTTGAAAATAGTCTAATTCTTTGATTTTATTTAATAATTTTCTCCTATTTATAGCACCTTCTTTGTACTGACATTTCAAATCATTCATTAAATCATTGTTTGGAAAAGTAGTTCCTCGGATGGTACCATCCCCATTAGGGGATGCATATCTGTAGTAGTAGACCGGGACGGGTACGCACGCGGGGCAAATCCCTGGATGGAAATTCATGGATTTCCGCATATCACATGTGTCTACACGTATAATATCTGCGAGGATAGGCGAGGTCTGCGGGTGATGTGATTGGTTGCGGTTCATCGGTGAGTTTAAGAAGGAGAAAATCATATTTGAAAGATATATGTTTACAAAACGATTAGAACACCGAATCTTCAATCATTGACCCGATTTTGAGCATTTCGGGATCATAATAGTCCATCTCAATGATGAGAAGTCGTTTGTGCTTGTTAAATGTCAAGGAGATTTGTGTGTAATAAGGCTCACCCGTAAAGTAAGTCACAGTGAAATGCCAAATGTTTTTGAATTTATTCCCCAGCATCAGGCCTCCCCGATTCCAATCAATATCCACCTCAGCGGCGCTTCTATTAAAATATTTTAATAGATCTTTAAAATAAATATTATATTTTAATGTTAATCCGTCTGACCAGGCGCGACCGAAAAAATTCATCTTGAACTTCCTGTTTTTTTTCAACAAGACGTATTCCAGCCTGATTAACCCATTGTTTTCCAGATATGATATTTCATAGTTGTCCCCATATATTTGATTAGCACGATAATAGTAGATTGTATCAGAAGTTCTTGGTAAAGGATAACGTTGGTTTTTCACGTTATAACAATAGTGCCATTTTTGGACATCGGGAACAAATTGCAGGTCTTCAACGCTTCCAATTATAGGATAAGTTGCTTTGCATTCAGCTAAAGGTAATGTGTCTTGCCCCTTTGATTGGGCAACCGTTATGCCAGCGATGACAGCTATTATAAAAATCCGAAAAAATTTCATTACTTTGGTTTATTGTTTATTATTTGAGCGAAATAGTAATTGCAGACTTTTTGGTTTGCGCATCAGGATTTATGGCACTATAATAATTAAGGGTGTTATAACCTTCGCCTGTTGCTTGGGCTCCCCAATATATAAGTATTTGACCGTTCTTTTTTTCCAACCCATTCTTAGGCTATATTGTAATATTGGCCTTGACCATAACCATCTTGCCGGATTCTAATTCAGGAATCTTGATGTTATTCAGTTCCACAGCATTGTAACTTGTAGAAAACTCATAAATAAAATCATTGAGGTCAATTGCCGACATCCCCCCTATCATTATATTTTTTCTTTTTCCACAATCAAGTGCAAATTTAATTTGATAGGCTTTTTGTTTCACATCCATCTTAGACCAGATTCCTTTTAATATATCATTACCCATGGCATTGTACACAGCGGCCCCTGTTATCTTATCGCCCTTTTTAGGACGGAGTTTTTATTATACCCAGCATTATTGAAGATTTCAAGATTTTTATCAACTAATTTGTTGTCTTTTCCCCTTTTGAAACAGTAAAACTGTTCAATGAAAGTTTCGTAATTGTCGCCATCTTCTGCTATGTAGGACACATTCCCTTTGCCATCCACCTCAGGAATCCACATTTCCTCCCCCTTCAGATCCACCAACTTCACCGGATTATCCGCGCAATAGACATACGGACTCAACGAGGGATATTTTGAGGCCTGCTGATCAACACTCAACCAAATGCTTAAATCGCTGCTGTAATACCTTGTTCCAAAATAAGATAAACCGGTTTCGGAGTCCTTTTCTTTTGCGGAGAAGGTGTGCGTCTGCGCAAAGGGGGTGGCGGATGGCCGGATGTGGTATGTAAAACGCTGGCTCATATCCTGTTGTTTGACGGTGCAAAGGTAATGATTTTTTCAAAAACTGTGAAAAAGGCTATTTTTGCGCCAGCCCCTTTCTCTCGTGCCGTCGTTTCGCGGCGTGCAAACCTTTTCTCCGTGGCACGTGCCTGCCGCGCTGCGATGGTGCGTGCGGCGGCCCCATTCCTACAGATATGCAACGCCTGACGGCGTTAAGGGCAGGGATAAAGAATCGTAAAACGTAAACCGCAAACCGCAAATCGAAAAAATCACTACCTTTGCCCCCGCAATGAACCGTTCCCGCACATATAATCCCGCCACCTCCCGCCGCGCGTTTCCCTCGCCACTCGCACAGGCGAACACGCCCGCTGGCGGGACGCAGAGGTACGGAAGCAACCAAAAGCCAATAGCTAACGGCCAACGGCCAATAGCCAAAATCCAACACCCAACTCCCAATCCCCAATTTCCAACGCCCCGCTGGACGCACACCTTCTCCGCAAAAGAAAAAGACTCCGAAACCGGCCTATCTTACTTTGGCGCACGCTATTACAGCTCCGATTTGAGCATCTGGCTCAGTGTCGACCCGCAAGCCTCGAAATATCCTTCTTTAAGTCCGTATGTATATTGCGCGGATAACCCGGTGAAGTTGGTGGATCCGAATGGGGAGGATTTTGAAACAGAAATTGATTATGATAATAAAACAATCACAATCACAATCAAAGCAACATATTATACTGCAAATTGTAACAAAGAATTATTGCAAAAGGGAGTGGATATGTGGAACAACCAATCTGGAATGTATTCTTACGTTATGGGAGAAGGTGATAATGCGGTGAGTTGCACTATTAAATTTGAATTGTTAATCGCTGAAGGAAATTTCGAAACAGACGCAGATGCCTTCAAGGCTATGCCTATGGGACAATCTTCTAATTTCGTATCGTTAATAGACAATGTGTTAGATGACAACGAAAATGAAGTGCGAGGAAAGTGTGATGGTAAAATAGCATACATTTCCAATAATCAAAGTTTGTCAGGATTTAATCAGCCAAGAACGATTGCACATGAATTGGGACATACATTAGGGTGTGGAGACATGAGTGTACGTGGTGACCTTATGGAATCTGGAGGATTCGGTTCATCCATTAGTACAAATGATATACGCTCCATAATGTATATGGCTGGTTATGATAATTTGGGTGCAATTAGAGTTAGTCAAGGTAAGAGTTGCGACAAACCTCAATCTGGTGATTTTACGGGTTACGTTAGAAAAAATTAACATCAGAATAGCTATGAAACGTTTATTTCTATTATTGTTTTTGTCTTTCTTTAATGCTCAAATGTTTGCTCAAAACATGAGTAATGATTACAATCTCGAACAAAGAGCTTTTGTTTATGACATAATAACTTTTGACAGTTTAATAGCTATACGAGATACAAGCGTGAGACATCGACTAATATGTATAGAAAAGAAAAATTTGCCTTTGTATGCAGAAAAGGGATCTGAATTTTACTCATTCTGTGAATTTTATCCTAATTCTTACCTATTGATGCTTGATCCGGCTATTTCTGCAAGTTATATAAATAAACATGTAATGCCTTCAATATCGGATTCGTTGTTTTTCAAGCATTGGAAAAAAGAGTTTTCCCCGAACGGTCTACCGGTATATGTTGTTAAATCAATTCTCGGTAAAAGAGAGTCGTTTTATCATAATCTTAGATGCAGCGATGTTTTGTGTGAAACTTTTTTAGTGCTATTAGTACCGTATAAACAATATTTCTATTACATTGATGACCATGTACATATAGATCCTCTACCTGATAGATCTCGAGAAGAAGATTTATTTTCTAAAAGATACTCTGATGGATTATATGTGAAAATTCTCTACCCATTGTTTTTATTTGAAGAAGATTATTAAGGCCCTAAACAACTCCTTTTTTAAGTTGACTTGAAATGGACCCCATATTTGACTATTTCGTAGCTTTGCCACATGAATGACAATTGGTCAGAATCATATTATCCAGCAACGGCCCGCAATGGAATCCCATCTTGCAGATGTATGGGTTTACCTCTTAATCTAATGGAAAACACTGGAAATAAAAATTTTAACAAAGTATCTACCATGCACACCTTCTCTGCAAAAGAAAAAGACACTGAAACAGGCTTTTCTTACTTTGGTTCAAGATATTACAACTCTGATTTGTCCATCTGGCTGAGTGTCGATCCGATGAGTGACAAATATCCCTCATTGAG
>JAEEGI010005172.1_pt1 | contig 30210 bp, 29 predicted proteins | sample 8958751 | NCBI WGS metagenome assembly JAEEGI01 (sample SAMN16246545, study PRJNA631951) | gut metagenome | biome: gut microbiome; feature: rumen; material: KS-attached | host: Bos | place: Iran: Karaj | collected 2018-10 | reverse complement strand
GGACATTGGGATAAGATCTATCATCGTTCTGCCGCAGGTGGGGCAGGAAACGAATTCTATGTGCGGACGGAGGTCGAGCGCGTAAAGCAATTCGAAGCCCGCTTTGACCTCTTTTACCACGTCGTCGCTCAGCGAAACGCGCAGCGTGTCGCCTATCCCGTCAAGAAGCAGCGCACCGATCCCGGCGGAAGACTTGACCACCGCCTGTTCGCCGCAGCCCGATTCCGTCACACCCAGATGCAGCGGATAGGCGCAGCGTTCGGAAATGAGCCGGTTGGCTTTGACCATCGTCTTCACGTCAGACGATTTGACCGACACGACAATGTTATCGAAATCGAACCTTTCGAGCGACGCGACTGCGCCGAGCGCCGATTCGGCTATGGCTTCGGGCGTGGGGCCGCCGTACTTTGCGAGCACGGACTTTTCGAGCGAGCCGCCGTTGACGCCCACACGGATGGGGATATTGTGAAGGCGGCAGGTATCGCACACCTTTTTCACCCTGTCCGCGCCGCCTATGTTGCCGGGGTTGATGCGGATCTTGTCTATGCCCGCGGCGGCGGATTCGAGCGCGAGCTTGTAATCGAAATGGATATCCGCAACGAGCGGGACTGAGGTATGTTCTTTATAATACGCGATATTCTTCGCCGCGTCGTACGTGTTCACGGTAAAACGCACTATTTCGCACCCTGCGCGCTCCAGCCGCTTTATCTGCCGCAGAGTTGAAGCGCGGTCGGCGGTGTCGGTGTTTGTCATAGATTGAACGGCGACAGGATTGCCGCCGCCGATAAGAATATTGCCGATCTTTACTGCCTTTGTGTTTTTCATCAGAAAAGCCCCACCACGTCTTTGACTGTAATGAACAGCATGAATCCCAGAAGCAGTATCATAAAAGCGGTGTTGATGGCCGCCTCGGTCTTGGGCTTCATGGGTTTGCCGCGTATGAGTTCGATAACGTAAAACAGGATGTGTCCGCCGTCGAGCACGGGTATGGGAAGCAGGTTGCATATGCCCAGGCTCACCGAAATGAGCACCGCCATCATAACAAGACTTATGATGGTATCGCCGAAATTTCTGGTGGCGCTTATGACTTCGCCTATCTGTTCGCCCACGCCCACGGGCCCCGAGACCGCCGCCCAGCCGTATTCGCCGCGCACGGCGCGGAAGAGCGATTCGACGGTCATTTTGACTATGGAGACCGGCTGCCAGAACGCCTGATGCAGGACTTCGCCGAACGTCTTATTAGCGGCGTAGACCTTGAAATCTATATCGCCCATCGCGACGCCGCCGCTGACCGATTCGGGAAACTGCACGTTTTTGATAACTATCTCTTCGCCGTTCCTTATGACCGTTACGTCGAGCGGGTTCCTGCCGCGGAGCGCCACGAGATAGTTGATATCGTTGAACACGTGCACGCCGGTACCGTTTATGGCGACTATCTCGTCGCCGGGCATAAGTCCCGCCGCCTGAGTTGCGGAATCAGCCGAGAATTCGGCGATTATCGTGCTGCCGATGCGGTTGGAAGGCATAAAAGTGACGAGCAGCGCCATGACCACAAACGCGAAAAGTATATTCGTAAGCGGACCGGCGAGCACCACGAGTATGCGCTGCCAGACCGGTTTGGTGTTGAGCCCCGCTTTGCCTTCGTCTTCGGGTTCGGGCTCTTCGTCGGGGTTTTCGCCCACCATTGAAACGTAGCCGCCTATCGGCAGCCAGCGTATGGAAACTTTATTGGTCTTGCATTTCCAGGTGTGTATGGCGGGCCCCATGCCCACGGAAAATTCGCGTATGCCAACCTTGAACGCGCGCGCCACCAGATAATGGCCGAGCTCGTGTATCGTTATAAGGATACCGAAAATGAAGATCGTCACGAGAATTGTCCATACGGACGAAAAGATGTTGGTTAACATAATTATCTCCTTTTGCAGGCGGAAAGCACGTATTCCCGCGCCGCGCGGTCCGCTTCGCGCAGATCGCGGACACCGGGATCCGCGCAGAAAGGCACGCCGTAAGCCGCTTCGCTCACGAGCGTGAAGATATCGGTGAATCCAATGGCGCCTTTCAAAAACAGCGCCACCGCCTCTTCGTTGGCGCCCGACATAGCGGCGGGCATTGAGCCGCCCTTTTCGATCGCCCTGCGGGCGAGTTCCAGCAGCGGAAACGTTTCGGTATCGGGCCTGGAGAACGTCAAACTGCCCAATTCGCACAGATCAGGCGCCGCCGTCAGCGACGGCACGCGGTCGGGATAAGTGAGCGCGTACTGTATGCAAAGGCGCATATCGGGCCGCGCGAGCTGCGCGATAACGCTGTTGTCTTCGAACCCGACCATCGAATGCACTATGCTTTCGCGGTGGACGAGCACTTCTATGTCCTGCGGCTTTACGCCGAAAAGCCACACGGCTTCTATGATCTCCAGCCCTTTGTTCATCATCGTGGCGGAATCGACCGTGATCTTGGCGCCCATATTCCAGTTGGGGTGCGCCAGCGCCATCTGCGGCGTGACCGTCTTCAAAAACCCGGCGTCTTTGCCGAAAAACGGCCCGCCGGACGCCGTTAAGTATATTCTGCTCGGCTTTCTGCCGCCCATACACTGAAAGATAGCTGAATGCTCGCTGTCGACGGGGAGTATCTTTATTCCCTTTTCCTTTGCGCGCGCGGTGACTATGCTGCCGCCCGCGACGAGCACTTCTTTGTTGGAAAGCGCTATGTCATGGCCGCCTTCGATCGCGGCGAGGGTGGGCAGAAGCCCGCTGAGCCCTAAAAGCGAGTTGCACACTATATCGCACTTTGCGTCGCGCGCGAGCTCGCACAGCGCGTTTTCGCCGGTGAGCACCTTGATACGGGTATCCGCAAGCGCGGTCTTTAAGTTTACATAATTATCTTCGCCGATCCACACGGAATCCGGGCAAAATTCCCTCGCCTGTATTTCAAGCAGTTTGTAATTGCCGTGCGCGGTCAGCGCGCACACGTTATAGCCCAGGTGTTTTGCCACCTGAAGCGTTTGCGTTCCCACCGATCCGGTGGATCCCAGAACGGCGACGGTCTTTTTCAGCATATGATCTCGAGCTCCGTAAGTATGAACGCGACGAGCGTTATAAGTATGATGGAATCGAACCTGTCGAGCACGCCTCCGTGCCCCGGGAACAGATTGCCGTAATCCTTTACTTCGAAATTGCGCTTGACTACCGACGCCGCAAGGTCGCCGAACTGGCCCGCTGTCGAAAGCGGTATCGCCAAGAGCGCCAACAGCCAAAGCTGATGGTCCTGCCCCAGCGCGCAGTTGCAGATGACGCCGAAAACGACGAAGCCGGCGATACATCCGAGCACGCCGCCGATCGCGCCGGCGACGGTCTTTTTGGGCGAGATATGCGGGCAGAGCTTGCGTTTGCCGAACAGCATTCCGCTGAAGTAGGCGAACGTGTCGGTGACCCACGCCGCGACGAAAATGAGCAGATAGCGCGTGGGTTCGCGGTCGCGGACGAGCACAATGAGCCCTATTCCGAAGATCGCGGCGGCAGCCTGGGCGAAAGTTACGCCCAGCGTTTTGCTTTCGAATTTTTCGTAATCGAGCACCTCGGCGACGAGGACCGCGCAAAGCAGCAGTCCCGCGCACGCGGGCAGCAGCGCGGGAAGATACCGCGCCGCGAACGGCACTCCCGCCGCGAGCAGCAGCGAAACGCCGAACAGCGTATAGCTCCTGCGCGTGCCGGTGCAGCCGAAAAGCTCCCACACGGCTATGCACGAAAGCAGAGCCAGCACGATGGGAAAGGCCACGGTGTGCGAAAACCACAGCACCGGGAAAAACAACGCGAGCGCCACAACGGCGGTGATGATGCGTTTTATCATAACGTCACCTGCCAAATCTTCTTTTACGTTTTGAATAATCTTCTATCGCCGCCATAAGCTCGGATCTGTCGAAATCCGGCCACAGCGTGTCGCAGAAATACAGTTCGCTGTACGCGCACTGGTACAGCAAAAAGTTGGAAAGCCGCTTTTCGCCGCCCGTGCGGATGAGCAGGTCGGGATCGGGGACGCCGGCGGTATAGAGATACCTGCCCAGCGTTCCGTCGTCGAATTCCCTTTCGCCCGCGGCGAGTGCGGCGTTCGCCGCCTGCGCGAGCTCGTGCCTGCCTCCGTAGCAGAACGCTATGCAGAGCGTCATTCCGGTGCAGTCCTTGAGCTTTTGCTCGGCGGCGCGTATCTTTTGCAGAAGCGAGTCGCCGATCATAGACACGTCGCCTATGACCTTTGCGCGGATGTTCTTTTTGAGCAGCTTTTCGATATATGTATCTATCGCCTTATAGGCGAGCGAAAACAGACCGCTGACCTCCTCGGCGGAGCGGTTGATATTTTCGGTGGAAAAGGCGTATACCGTGAGGTATTTCACGCCTATATCCGAACATATCTCGGCGATCTCGGCGAAGCGTTTGAGCCCCGCCGCGTGGCCCGCGGTCCGCGGAAGCAGGCGTTTGCCCGCCCAGCGGCCGTTGCCGTCCATTATGACGGCTATATGCGCGGGCAGAGTTTGGTTATCTTTCATTATACTTCGAGTATATCCTTGTTCTTTTTGGCGACGACCACGTCTACTTCTTTGATATACTTATCGGTGAGCTCCTGAACGCTCTTTTCGGAAGCGGTCTGCTCGTCCTCGGTCATTTCTTTGGAGTTCTTCATATCTTTGATCTTTTTGTTGGCGATCTGACGGATATTGCGGAGCGCGACCTTGGCGTCTTCGCCCATCTTGGAGCACTGCTTGGTCAGCTCTTTTCTGCGCTCTTCGGTGAGGGGCGGGAAGCAGAGGCGTATCGTCTTGCCGTCGTTCTGCGGATTGATGCCGATATCGGCGGCGTTGATGGCTTTTTCGATGTCTTTGATGAGATTGGATTCCCACGGGGTGATGGCGAGCGTTCTGGCGTCAAGCGTTTTGATGTTGGCGACGCTGGAAAGATCGGTGGGAGTGCCGTAATAGTTGACCTTGACTTTATCGAGTATGCGTGCGGAAGCGCGGCCGACGCGTACGGACGCGTAGTCGTCTTCGAGCACTTTGATGGTCTTTTGCATCTTTTCTTCAAATTCTTTGGTATCGAGCTTCATTGTTTCTTCCTCCCGTAATTTATGTTTATTTTTTGCTTATGAATTTATTCTATGACCGTGCCTATCTTTTCGCCTTTCACCGCGCGGTAGATGTTTTCGGGGTCGGCGAGCGAGAACAGCAGCATCTTTATGCCGTTTTCACGCGCAAGCGCGGCGGAAGTAAGGTCGATAACGGCGAGCCCGTTTTTCAGTATGGTGTCGTAACTGACTTTGTCGTAGCGGACGGCGTCTGGGTACTTGCGCGGGTCTTTGTCGTAGACTCCGTCCACGGCTTTAGCCGAAAGCACTATGTCCATACCCAGTTCGGCGGCGCGGAGCACCACGCCCGTGTCGGTCGAAAAATACGGATACCCCACTCCGCAGGAGCACAGCACCACGTAGCCTTCGTCGAGCAGATCGCGCGCGCGCTGCTGGCTGTAAGGTTCGCAGAACTGCTCCATAGGGACCGCCGAAAGCACTTTGGCTTTGAGCCCTTCCTGCTCTATGTAGTCCTGCATGGCGATGGAATTGATGAGCGTGGCGAGCATGCCCATATGGTCGGCTTTGAACCGGGTGACGTTGACCCCGCTCTGCCTCGCGCCGCGCCAGATGTTTCCGCCGCCCACGACGACGGCGACGCTCGCGCCCGCGTTCACGCAGCGCTTGATCTGATGCGCCACTTTTTGCAGGAATTCTCCTTTGAGTATGTTCCCGTCGCCCGAAAGCGCCTCGCCGGAAAGCTTGATAAGAACTCTTTTATACATGGTTACGGTCCTTTCTGTTTTGTTTTCAGTTATCCGAAAGACTCGCGAACTGTTCGTGGAGCGCGTCTGTGATACCGGTGAGATAAGCGGTGAAGGGCGATATGCCGTAGAGCTCTATATCGTTCCCGACCGCAGACATGATGTCGTTGGGATAATAATGCGCAAGCAGATCCGAAACTTCCTGCGCAACGTTTTCGCCGTAAAGATCGGCGGCGCCGAAAAGGTGGAGCAGCTCGTGCGCGTAAGTCGCCTCGCTGCAGTAGTATTCGTATTTCTTGTCCTCGCTGCGGTAGAATACCGCGCGTTCGCAGGAATACGATTCCCAGTCGAAATCGTCCGTGTCGCATTCCAGCGCGTACGACCTGCCCGGTTTGTTCAGATGCAGGAGCACGCAGTAGTTATCGTATACGCCCAAATCGTAATATTCCTGTATATAATTCTGCAGACTGCCGAACACGGTAGTTCCGAAAAGCAGGTCTATGCGCACGAACCCTTCGGGCGAATCGGGCAGTTTTTCGGCGGTGCTCAAGCGCGGCGACGCGGCGGCCGAACTCACTATGAATTCCGCGTCGCCTCCGTATTCGGCGGCGAAACGGCTTATAAATTCCGCGGCGGCGCGCACTTTGCCTAACGTTTCTTCTACGTCTTTATCGTTCCATTCGGATTCGCCGTCCGAAATGAACACGTTTATAAGAAGGCATCTGCCGCGTATCGCCGAAGCGCTGCCGACGGTCATAGTGGTGAAAAGCGGATGATATCCGCTGCCGCGGCACGCGAAGAAGTACGCGCGGTCGAGCCGCCAGCCTTCGTCCGTGAGCGTGAACGACACTTCGTGCTCCTCGCCCGAAATATCGGGCACGGCGAGGATCGCGGTTTTTTCGCCGAATTCTTTGATATACGCGCTTTCGTATACCGGAGTCACCGGCGGAGCGGGGTCGAAGTGGTGCGAATATTTCGCGATCTCGCCCGTGAGATCCGCGAACTTTACGCCGTAATCCGGGTAAGAAGCGAATTCTTCCATTCCTTCCGGCGTATATACCGCGGCGAGTTCGTCTGCAAGCGGCTGCGAAAGGTAATAGCGGTTCTGCGGCGACACGGTGTGGGACGCATATTTGTCTTCCGGCGCGTTATCGCGCGCGAGCACGCCGGCCGTTATGAGAAGCTCGGTGTAATACGAATCGCGCTCCAGTAACGACTTCGCCTCTGCAAGGAACAGTTCGCGTTCGTCGGGCTCCTGAACGGAGCTCGATTCGGTCTGCGAAGACTCTTCTTCGCTTTCGGCGGGAAGTTCCGAAACTGATTCCGAAACATCTTCCGAAACGGCTTCGCTTTTCCCGCAAGCGCACAAAAGCAGGCATAACGCCAGCGCCGCGGCAAAAACCGACAGGTATCTCTTTTTCATTATAACATCACCAATTTAATAATGCAAGTTTTTTTGCGCGCCCGGGCGCGCATTTTTGCTTTTTCACACAAGCGCTTCGCCGTCAGACGTGAGCAGCGCGGTGCGAGTCACGCGGCTGTCGGTTATCATACCGCCCAGATAGTCGGTAAGATACCGCAGATTGAGGTGTTCCCCGCTCCCGCACGCGCAGCGGATATACATCCGCACGCCGAGTCCTGTCTGCTCGAACCGCATGGAACGTATCAGCGGCGAAACGTCGGTGAGGATATCGCCTTTTTTGGACTTTTTCACCACGTTTATACTGCCCGAAAGCGCTTCTTTTATTTCATCGGCGCTTTTTGAAGTATAAAGATCGACTCTGTAATCGGCGAGCGCGAGCTCGCTCGCTTTCTTCACCGGCGCAGCGGCGCGGATGACTTCGAGGCATTCGGGGAAAGACGCTTTCAGCCTTGCGGTGATCTCCTCATAACTCATATCGTCTTCGGTAAAGAAATCGAATATCTCGCATTCGCTTTCCTGATACACCGAAAGCGAAACGGCGAACGCCAGCTTGATATGCGGGTTGAATCCTTCGGTATAGCACGGGCGGACGCCGCTGCGAAGTATGGCGCGGAACACCGTGCGCTGAAGGTCGAGATGCGAGATATAGGCGGCGACGCCCTGTTTTTTGAAGAAAACTCTTACCGGCAGCACCGTCTTTCACCTCCAAGCATATTGGCGCCGCAAGCCGAACATTTGGTGCGGCAGTCGGGCGTAGTTTCACCGCGACGCGCCTTTTCGCTTTCGTTTATCAAAAACCGCTTGGTCACTCCGCACGAGATATGGTCCCACGGCAGGACTTCGCCGTATTCGCGGCGGCGGTTGGCGTAGAAAGACTCGTCTATGCCGACGGTTGCGAATATGTCGTGCCAGTTTTCGGCCGAAAAGAATTCGTCCCAGCTGTCAAAGCGCTGGCCGCGCCTCACCGCCTCGGCGACCGCTTTGCAAAGTCTTCTGTCGCCGCGCGCGAACACGCCTTCGAGATGCGAGACTTCGGCGGTGTGATAGTTATAGGTTATCTTGCGCGACCTTATCTCGCTTCTCAGAAGCTGCTGCTTGCGCTTCAGCTCTTCCACCGTATCCTGAGGTTCCCACTGGAACGGCGTGAACGGCTTGGGCACGAAGCACGAAACGGACACGGTGACTCCCACCGCCCTGCCTCCGAATTCGCCTATTATACTTCCGGCGAGCTTTGCAATGCCGGTTATGTCTTCGTCGGTCTCGGTGGGGAGCCCGTTCATAAAGTAAAGTTTTACGTTCTGTCTGCCGTTTTCGAAAGCCATGCGGCAGGAGCGGAGTATCTCTTCTTCGGTGACGTTCTTGTTTATGACGTCGCGGAGCCGCTGGGTGCCCGCTTCGGGGGCGAACGTCAGCCCCGATTTGCGCACCGACATCACCTTTTTCATAAGCTCGACGTAGAACGCGTCGATACGCATAGAGGGCAGCGAAAGCCCCACTTTTTTCTCCTCGGTCCAGGAAAGCAGCCGGTCGACGAGCTCGTCGATATGCGAATAATCTGATATCGAAAGCGACGCCAGCGACATTTCGTCGTAGCCGGTGGCGGCTATGCTCTGCCGCGCGCATTCGTCCAGCACGTCGACCGATTTTTCGCGGTAGGGACGGTATACCATTCCCGCCTGGCAGAAACGGCAGCCGCGTATGCAGCCGCGAAACACTTCGAGCGTGACTCTGTCGTGCACGGCTTCAATATACGGCATCTCGAACGCCGCGGGGAACGGCGCCTTGTCGAGATCGCCGATTATCCGCTTTTCGACCACCGCGGGGACGTCTTCATATTTGGGCGCGACCGATCCGACCGTGCCGTCCTCGTTATAAACTACTTCGTAAAGCGACGGAACGTAGGTGCCTTTTATATGCGAGGCGAGCCGCAGGAATTCCGCCTTTTTCATTCCCTTTTTGCGGCATTCGCGGTAGAGCGACGCGATTTCGCACAGATGCTCTTCGCCTTCGCCTATTGAAAACAGGTCGAAAAACTCCGCCACGGGTTCGGGATTATACGCACACGGACCCCCGCCTATGACGAGCGGATCGTCTTCGCCGCGTTCGGCGGAATACCACGGTATTCCCGCGAGGTCGAGCATATTGACGGCGTTGGTGTACGAAAGCTCGTACTGCAGCGTGAACGCCACTATATCGAATTCGCCGAGCGGATCGCCGCTTTCGAGCGCGTAAAGCGGGAGCTTGTTTTCGCGCAGAAGCTTTTCCATATCGTCCCACGGAGCATAGGCGCGTTCGCACCACAGATAATCGAGCTTGTTCAGGCAGTGCATAAGTATCTTGACGCCGAGATTGGACATGCCGATCTCGTAGGTGTCGGGAAAGCAGAAGCACATGCGCAGATCGACCGCGTTCTTGTCTTTGTAAGTGCAGCCGAATTCGCCGCCGGTGTATCTGCCGGGGCGTTCGACTTTTTTGAGCAAGGGCAGGTATTCGTCCTTTATCATTTCTTTTCAAGCACCCCTTTAAGATATTCGCCGGTGGCGGATCCTTCGCACTGCGCGACCTGTTCGGGCGTCCCGCACGCGATGACTCTGCCGCCGTTTTCGCCGCCTTCCGGCCCCAGATCTATGATATAGTCCGCTGTCTTTATGAGGTCGAGATTGTGCTCGATGACGACTACGGTATTGCCCGCATCGACCAGTTTCTGCAGCACTTCTCCCAGCTTTTCGACGTCGGCGGAATGCAGACCGGTGGTCGGTTCGTCGAGTATATACAGCGTTTTCCCCGTTGAACGGCGCGAAAGCTCGGTGGCGAGCTTGACGCGCTGCGCTTCGCCGCCCGAAAGCGTGGTGGCGGGCTGGCCGATCTTGATATAACCCAGACCGACTTCCTGAAGCGTGGAAAGCTTGCGGTAAAGCGAAGGATAGTTCTTGAAGAACTCCAGACCCTCGTCCACGGTCATTTCGAGCACGTCGTAAATGGATTTGCCTTTGTATTTGATTTCCAGCGTTTCGCGGTTGTAACGCCTGCCCTTGCAGACGTCGCAGGTGACGTAGACGTCGGGCAGGAAATGCATTTCTATTGCTATGGTGCCGCCGCCTTCGCACGATTCGCATCTGCCGCCCTTGACGTTGAACGAAAACCTGCCGTCCTTGTAACCGCGCGCACGCGCTTCGGGCGTGGAGGCGAAGATGGAACGGATGTCGGTGAACATCCCGGTGTATGTCGCGGGGTTCGAACGCGGATTGCGCCCTATGGGCGACTGATCTATGCTTATGATTTTGTCTATGTTTTCGATCCCTTCGAGCCCATCGTGCTTGCCCGGCAGCACCGAATAGCGGCCCAGCGCGCGCGCCGCCGCCTTGTACAGCACCGAATTGACGAGCGACGATTTGCCCGATCCGCTCACGCCCGTGACGCAGACAAAGCAGCCGAGCGGGAACTGCACGTCGATACTTTTGAGGTTATTCTCGCGCGCGCCGCGCACGGTGAGGAACAGTCCGTTCCCCTTGCGGCGGATATCCGGGACCGCGATGCTTCTGCGACCCGAAAGGAAATCGCCGGTGACGGATCTTGTGCATGACGCGACTTCGTCAGGCGTCCCCGCGCAGACGATTTCACCGCCGTGGACCCCGGCGCCGGGGCCGATATCCACTATATAATCGGCTTCGCGCATCGTCTCTTCGTCGTGTTCCACGACTATGACCGTGTTGCCGAGGTCGCGCAGGCGTTTGAGCGTGGCAATGAGCTTGCCGTTATCGCGTTGGTGAAGGCCTATCGACGGCTCGTCGAGCACATACATAACGCCCACGAGCGCCGAACCGATCTGCGTGGCGAGCCGTATGCGCTGCGCTTCGCCGCCCGAAAGCGAACCGGCGGCCCGTGCGAGCGTGAGGTATTCGAGCCCCACGGCGTTAAGGAATCCCAGCCGCGCTTTGATCTCTTTGATTATCTCTTTGGAAATCTTCTGCTCGGTCGGTGTGAGTTTGAGGTTTTCGAAGAAATCGAGCGCCTTGCTCACGGTGAGCAGGCAGAGTTCCATTATGTTGAGTCCTCCCACGGTGACGGCGAGCGACTCTTTTTTGAGCCGCATCCCTTCGCATACCGGGCATGGGATGTTTTCCATAAATTCCTCGTAGTAGGCGCGCTGCTCCATGTCGGCGCACTGCTCGTAGCGGCGCTTGATGGTCGTAACGACGCCTTCGTGCTTGGGCTCGCCGAAAGCGCGCCGCCTTCCGCCCGTGTTGCGGATATTGCCGTAAAGAAGCACGTTATACGCTTCCGGGCTGTAATCCTTGATGGGCGTGTGGATATCGAAACCGTAGAACTTGCCCAGCATATTGAAGAAATTGCCCGAATACGAGCCCGGCTCTATGGATTTGAACCCGTTGACGAATATGGCGCCGTTGAACAGCGAACGAGTTTTGTCGGGGATTATCTTTTCCGGCGAAGGCACGTACGATTCCCCCAGCCCCTGGCACGCCTCGCACGCGCCGGCGGGCGCGTTGAAAGAAAACATACGCGGCGTGAGTTCGCCTATGGAAACGCCGTGCGTCTTGCAGGCGTAGTTCTGCGAATAGACCGTTTCGTCTTCCTCGCCGTCCGGCAGGATCACGAGTATCTTAACTATGCCTTCCGAAAGGTTGGAGGCGGTCTCGATGCTGTCGGTCAGGCGCGAACGTATTTTTTCGCGGTCCATAACGAGACGGTCGACCACCACGTCTATATTGTGCTTTTTGTTTTTGTCCAGCTCGATCTTTTCGCCTATGTCGTACATCAGTCCGTCAACGCGCACGCGCACGTAACCGGCGCGGCGGGCGTCGTCTATGACTTTGTCGTGCAGACCTTTTTTATCCGCCACCACGGGCGAAAGCACCATGAACCGCGTGCCGTTTTCCAGTTCCAGCACGTGATCCACTATCTCGTCCACGCTCTGCTGATCTATCACTTCGCCGCATATAGGGCAATGCGGAACGCCTATGTTGGCGTAGAGCAGACGCAGATAATCGTAGATCTCGGTGACCGTGCCCACGGTGGAACGCGGGTTGCGCACGGTGGATTTCTGGTCTATGGAAATAGAAGGCGAAAGCCCTTCTATGACGTCGACGTCGGGTTTGTCGAGCTGCCCCAGGAACTGCCGCGCGTACGACGAAAGCGATTCCACAAAGCGGCGGTGGCCTTCGGCGTAGAGCGTGTCGAACGCCAGCGAAGATTTTCCCGAGCCCGAAAGACCGGTCATGACTATGAATTTGTCGCGCGGGAGCGTGAGTGAAACGTTTTTGAGATTGTGCACGCGCGCGCCTTTAATTACGATGTTTTCTGCCATATCTGCCTCACATCAGCCGCTTTATGCGGTCTCTGAGCACGGCGGCGGATTCGAAATCCAGTTCTTTTGCCGCCTGTTTCATATCCTTGGTAAGTTTGTCTATGAGTTTCTTGCGTTCCGCGGCCGTAAGCTTGCCGGTGTCCACCTCTTTGATCTCTTCGGCAGCCGAAACGGCGAGCGGCATACGGATATCTTTTACGATAGTCTTGGGAATGATACCGTGCGCCTTGTTGTACGAATCCTGTATGCGGCGGCGGCGTTCGGTCTCGCGTATCGCCCTTTCCATGGATCCCGTGACCGTGTCGGCGTACATTATGACCTTGCCGTTGACGTTGCGCGCCGTTCTGCCTATCGTCTGGATAAGCGAAGATTCGCTGCGCAGGAATCCTTCTTTGTCGGCGTCGATTATCGCGACGAGCGACACTTCGGGCAGGTCGAGCCCTTCGCGCAGCAGGTTTATGCCTATGAGCACATCGAATTCGCCTTTTCTAAGGTCGCGCAGTATTTCCATGCGCTCGATCGTCTCTATGTCGTAATGCATATAGCGGCACTTTATGCCGTAGTTTTCCAAATAATCGCAAAGGTCTTCCGCCATATGCTTGGTGAGCGTGGTGACGAGCACTCGCTCGCCGCGTTCGGACCGCGTTCTGATCTCGCCCATAAGGTCGTCGATCTGCCCTTTGACGGGGCGGACTTCGATCTCGGGGTCGAGCAGACCGGTCGGGCGTATGATCTGTTCGGCGATCTGATAAGAGCGCTCTTTTTCAAAGTCGCCGGGAGTCGCCGAAACGTATATGGTCTGCCCTTTCTTTTTGAGGAATTCGTCGAACTTAAGCGGGCGGTTGTCGTACGCCGAAGGCAGGCGGAATCCGTAATCTATAAGGTTCTTCTTGCGCGCCGTGTCCCCGCGCGACATTCCGCGGACCTGAGGCACCGTGACGTGGCTTTCGTCGATGAACATAAGGTAATCGGCGGGCAGATAATCGAGCAGCGTGTAAGGCGTGGAGCCGGGCGCCCTGCCCGAAAGTATGCGCGAATAGTTTTCCACGCCCGAGCAATAGCCGATCTCGCGGATCTGCTCTATATCGTAATTGACGCGCTCGGTGATGCGCTGCGCCTCCACGTACATTCCCTGTTCTTCGAACCAGGCGGCGCGTTCGGCTTTTTCGCTTTCTATTTCCCTTAACGCTTTTTCGCGGCGTTCGGCGCCGGTGACGTAGTGGCTGGCAGGCCAGATATCTATGTTCTTGAGCCGCGTAACGGCTTCGCCCGTGACGGTGTTTATCACCGAGATGCGTTCTATCTCGTCGCCCCAGAATTCCACCCGCACCGCGTCGGTGGAGGTGTTGGAAGGAAATATCTCGAGCGTGTCGCCGCGCGCGCGGAACGTGTTGCGGTCGAGATCGATATCGCAGCGGTTGTACTGTATGGCGACGAGCCGTTTTATGACGTCGTCGCGCGAAATATTCTGCCCTGCGTACAGCGCGACCATATGGCGCTGATACTCTTCCGGGTCGCCCAGCGAATATATGCACGACACCGACGAAACGATTATGACGTCGCGCCGTTCGAACAGCGCCGAGGTCGCCGAATGGCGCAGCTTGTCTATTTCCTTGTTTATGGAAGCGTCTTTTTCTATATATATATCCTTGCCGGGGACGTACGCTTCGGGCTGATAATAATCATAATAGCTCACAAAGTATTCCACGGCGTTGTTGGGGAAGAATTCCTTGAATTCCGAACACAGCTGCGCCGCCAGAGTCTTGTTGTGCGCCAGCACCAGCGTGGGCTTGTTGACGTTGGCTATTACGTTAGCCATGGTGAAAGTCTTGCCCGAGCCGGTCACGCCCAGAAGCACCTGGTCGGAATATCCTTTGAGCACGCCTTCCGTGAGCTTTTCTATCGCCTGAGGCTGGTCGCCGGTGGGCGCGTATTCCGAAACGAGTTCAAAATGATCCATTCTCTGCAAGACCTCCTTTTTTCCGATTTTTTATCAGTCTTTTATTATAACACGTTTTTGTAAAAAAATAAAGAGCTTTTGAGGAATTTTTTTGCTATGGGAGTTTTCCCTTTTTCCCCTGCCGAATACAAAAACGGCTTTGCGCGTTTATGTGCGCAAAGCCGTATGCGTTTTATTCCTTATTCCACGCCGACCGCGAGTTCGCGGATGACGACCTGCTCGTACGCCTTGCCCGCGACATAGACCTTGACGCCGGTGACGAGCACCCTGCCGTCTTTGACGTTCTGCGCGGGGATGCCGAGTTTTGAAAGCGCTATCTTTCCCTTGAGCGTCTGGTTGGGGCCGATATCGCCGACTTCGGTGCACTGCGCGCCGATTCGGCTGTTTATCACCACGTAAGTGCCTTCCGTATACGCAGAAGGCGTGGATCCGTTGAAAAACAGGATTATACTGGCGTTAACGGCGCCCGTTGAGACGTTGTAATACAGATACCCGTCCTTGACCGATACCGAAACGGGGTTGGCGGGAACGCCTTCGGCGTAAGGCCACAGCCCGTTGGTGTTGGAAAAATGCAGCGCGTTGCCGTAAGACTTTATGGTGAGCAGCGATTTGTCGGCGGTGTACCACGCGTCGGCGTCGAGTTCGCATATATTCGCCTTGCCTTCGTCGAGCACGAGATATGTGTCTTCTTCAGTTACCTTCTGCGCTTCGGGGTCGTGTTCGTAACGCGATTCGAACCATTCGGCAAGCGTATCGGCGAATATTGCGTTGCCTCGGGCCGCGAGATGTATGCCGTCGGAAAGCAGCGTGTTGTAGTTCACGCCATCGCACGCGGCGAACATATCAATGAGATACGCGCCGGTCTCTTCGGCGACCTTACGTGTGACGTCGTTATACACTTCCTCCCACGCGAGCGGATCGCCGCCCACGGATTCGTACATACTCTTGCTCTGCCCCTGCGCGGACCAGAATTTGCCCGGGTCGAGCGGGTTCGCGGTGAGCAGAATGGGCTCGGCGCCGCAGTCGCGGACCATCTGCACCAGAGTCTTCATATTCTCGGCGAATTCCTCGGGCGTGACGCGCGGCTTGCCGGCGGTGACCATTATCATATCGTTCATCCCGAACAGCAGCGTTATATAATCCGCGCCGCGGTTGGCGGCAAACGCGGGAAAGCGGTCTATCCCCTGCGCGGAGGTTATTCCGCCCATTGCGCCGTTGTAATAATACATATTGAGCCGTTCGGCGGCGGTGCGCCCCCACGAGCCCAGCGCGGTGATGGAATCGCCGAACACCAGCAGCTTTTTGCCGTCGATATACGGGCTTTCTTCCGAAACCTCTTCGGAGCTTTCCTCCGAACTTTCTTCTACGCTTTCTTCCGCGGAAGATTCGGGCGTGACAGAGCTCTGTTCGTTTTGGGACATAGCGCTTTCCTCCTGCTCCTTTTCTTCGCTCCCGCCGCAGGAAGCGAGCGAAACGATAAGTATGACCGCGAGAATGATGCTTACGGCTTTTTTCATAATGCGCCTCAATTCTGTTTTTTTACAATTTTGTATTCGTCGTAATACTCGTAATACGGGCAGTCGGCGAACGAATCCGAAAGGAATCTGATCATCTCGTCCTCGTCCAGCGACACGCGGCATTCGTAGCATTCGGTCTCTTCGTTATAATCGTAATTCACGCACGTTTCGCAGTTGGAAGCGCACGGTTTTTTTCGGTTTTCCATATGATTCATCCCCATTGAGTGTCGAGCCACGCGGCGCGTTTTTTAAGGTAATCTTCCAGATGCTGCGCGCTTTTCGACGGATCTCCGGTCCCCCAGCGCTTACGCTCGGCGGCTATATCTTCGGGATTGTTTTGCGAAAATCCCGGCAGCATTTTCAGCATCGTATCGAACGTCCCGTCGGAACGTATGCGGCGCCATTTTTCCTTTACGATATCGCGGAATTCCTCGCACTGGTAGAGCGTGATATACCATGTGGACGAGCGGTTGCCTGCGTAGTTGATGAATTCCTGAGGCTGCCACGCCGACACCCAGAAATGCTCGGTATCGAAACCGTAGCTCGTATCGAACGCCCAGGAAAGGTCCCACGGCGCGCAGAAGGTGAGCACGGGCGATTCGAGCGAAAGGTCGGCGTACATAAAGAAGCTCCCGACCCCTACGTCTTTGTCCGCCGCCAGTTCTTCCACTATATACATCGCGGCGGCGGCGTCGAGATCCATGACGTTGGAAATGCATTCGCCGGCGCTTGTGAATTCGGGCGCTTCGACTATATCGAGCGCGGCGTTGAGCTTGTAATACTTGTTTTTGAAAATTGCGTTATAGACTATGCGGTAGACGTTGTTCAGGTATTTTTCAAGCGTCTTGACCTGTTCGTTCGTGAGCTCGTCGTACTTGACCGAGACGTTGACGTAACGCGCCGTGTGCGAAACGCCGTACATATCGGTGAGCCGCACGCTGTCGTACGAAAGCCCGAAATAATGCGACGCGGTCTGCGGATAGTTTTCCAGCTCCATAAGAAAGCCCGCGTCCATGGAAGTGTCGCCGTCTTTGAGCTCGGGGATATCGATGCGGTATTTGTCGATCTGCACCTGGTCGCAGACTTCGTAAACGCCCATAAATTCGCCGTTGACGAACAGCTTGGCATAGGTGACGTCCGGGCAGAAAACTTCTTTGTCGCACAGATTGCGGAACAGATAGAACGGCGCGAGTTCGCGCAGGTAGTTGCCGTCGCCGCGCAGCAGCACCCAGCTCTTGCATTCGGCGCCGCCGTTGAGCCCCAGCATAGGCGTGCGCTCTTCGAATTTTATGCGGTAATGGACTTTGTTCTTCTTTATCCATTCCACGTCGCCGTACATAGACGAGGCGTTGCCGCGCACGCGCATTCCTGCCTCCGCTCCGGTAAAATCGTATCCGTCGCTGCCGACGACGCTTATTGTGCATCTGGAATACTCGTCGCGGCTGTAGACGCCCGCGCCGCTTTCGGTGACGACGCTTATGGCGGGCAGCTCGCCCTTATACGCGAAAAGCGCGTAAATATCGCCGCCTTTGATATCGTAATTGCGTTCGGGCTTGACCGAGCCGTCGCTCCAGCCGACGAATTCCAGGTATTTGCCCGGAATCGCCTTGAGCGAGAGCGTGCGTTCGTCTTTGGTCTTGACTTCGATCTTGCCGCCTTCGCCCGGGACGGCGGGGACGGTGTCTTCCGCGCCGGCGACGACGCCGAAACCGACGGTGCAGATCTGTTCTCTGACGGTCTTGCCGCACGTTCTGCAAGTCCCGCCCGCGTAATACACGGTCTCTTTCTTGCCGCTTATGAGGAAATACGAGGGGTCGGATATGTCGTGCCCTTTCGCGGGGAGAGTCTGTACGAGCGGTTTGCCGCACCGCAGACACATATACGAGACTTTGCCGCTTTCGGTGCAGGTGGGTTCGGTGCGGGAAAGCAGCACGTTTTCGTGCCCGAGCGGATCGGTGAAGTCAGAAGAATATTCGTCGCCGCATTTGCAGCGGTAAACGGTATATCCGCCGCTTTCGCAGCCCGGGTCGACGCGCGACGAAGCGTATTCGTGGACGTGCGGCGCATTGTTTTCGCACGCGCAAAGACTCAGAAGCAGCGCGCAAAAAAGTATTGCCGCGAGCGATTTTTTCATATGACCGCACCTCCTTTTTTTATCTCTTTTTATTTTACCACTTTTTGCGGTTGAATGCAACAGAAAAAAGCGGCGTTACGCCGCTTTTTTCGTAATTTGCAATATAATCAGTCGCCGCTGAAATAATCGACCGTCGCCTGCATCGCGCTTTCCATTTTGCCTGTCGCCGATTCGAGCGAAGACGTATAGTTGAACGAGGTGCCGTTGCAGACGTTCGCGATGAAATCGCGGCAGCCGCCCCAGTTGAAGATAGATCCGATGTCGTAGACGCGGGTCGAGAAGATGAGGTCGAGCATGTCGCTGTCTTCCTGGTCGCGCGCTTTCTGCAGTTTGAGTATACGCTCGTAGTAATCGAATTTGACGGTACTTGTAGAAGCGGCGTTGAGCGCTTCGAGCATCAGAGCTGCTTTTTCGGGTTCGGGGTGGCTTGCGGGGATGACCACGCCGGTGGCGAAAATGACCGAAATGTAGGTGTAGTATCTGTCCTGATCCTTTGAATATTTAGGGGTGATGAGCATGCCGAAATTGCAGTCGTACTGCGCCATATTGAGCACTTCGATAAGCGCGGTGCTCACGAACAGGGCACCGTCGTTGCCGAGACGGTCGCGCGTGGCGGCGTAGCATTCCTTAAAGCCGTCTGCCTGCGCCTGAGCGTTGAAGCCTTCGTCGTAAAGGACCTTGTCGTCGTGGAAAATATCGTACACCTTTTTGGCGACGGCGGCCTGCTTTTCGCCCGCGAACGCGAGCTCGGGTATGCCTTCGCTGTTCTTTTTGACGAATTTTTCGCCGGAGGCGATATAGAGCGAATTCGCGTAGTTCCAGTTGTAGAAGAACCCGATGGTGTCCTTGTACGAAAGCCCTTCCACGCCGTCGTCGTCCTTGGTGACGGCGCGCGCCATCTCGAGCATCTTATCCATCGTCCAGTCGCCGCTTTCGACAAGCGCGTACGGGCTTTCGAGCCCGTTGCTGGCGATAAGGTTCTTGTTGAAAATGAGTATGTGCGTGACGTCCATCGTCAGCAGCGAAAAGTCGCCGGTTGTCATATACAGTTTGCCGCCCAGCGAAAGGTCTTCGTCGGCGTTCTGATCCCAGTACGGGGCGTCAAAATTGATTATATCGTCGAAATCATACAGGTTCAGGAACAGGTCTTCCATTATGAGGGGCGCGCCCGTGGTGAGATACGGGCAGGCGATATCGAATTCCGGGATATCGAGCACCGCGTTGCGCAGAGCCGCCGTCATATTGTCGGTGCGGATTTCTTCGATGGTGCAGCCGAGTTTTTCTTCTATGAGGTTGTTCCTTTCGAGCACGGAACCGGCGATCTCGGCGCCTCTTTCCTCGTTGGGCATGATCTCGACGGAACCGTATGAGTTCGACGCGCCGTTTTCCACAAGGAACGTTATCGTCTCGCCGTTGAGCGCGAGGTCATCGAGATGGTCGAGCGGCCCGCGCGAGACTTCCTCGGCGGAAGATTCGCCGGGGACGGAATCGTCGGCGGACGCCGTTTCGGCGCTGCTTTCTCCGGCGGGCTGTTCGGAATTTTCATTGCCGCCGTTCGAGCAGGAAACCGCCAGAGAAACGGTAAGCAGTATCGCAAGGATGAGTGATATGATTTTGAGTTTTTTCATAAGTTGCCTCCTTGTGTTATCGTTCATTTTCCTTATAACATAAAACGCCGCAAAAGTCAATATAAAAATGGCGCCGCTATTGACAACGGGGCGGGGTTATGCTAATATCTGCTTATAGAAAAAAGAAAGCGGGGAGATCTATTATGACAAACGATATAAAGCCCATAACCGGCACCTGGTTTTCGATCTACTGGAAAGACAGACGGCACTATTACTGGAACGGCGCCTGCCTTGAATACACCGATAAGCAGTGGGAGGCGCTTATCGCCGACCTCCATTCCGTTGGTATAGAATACATAGTCATGTGCAACACGGTAGCGCTCGACGGACTCGCCGTGTTCAGATCGCGCTACGCGCCGATGGCCTGCTTGGCGGCGGAAGACCCGCTCGAGACCGTGATGTGCGCCTGCGACAGACTGGATATGAAACTGTTTATGTCCAACGACTACATAGGCGAGACCGCTTTCGGCACGCTGATGAAGCCGGAAAACGTGAAACTGCGCGAGCTTTTGATGGAAGAGCTCGCCGAAAAGTACGCGCACCACAAATCCTTTTACGGCTGGTACTGGGCGAACGAATCGTGGCTTTCGCCGTATTTTCAGGAAGATTTCATAGAATACATCAACGCTTCGTCGCGCCATGCGCGCCTGCTCACGCCCGACGCGAAGATACTCACGGCGCCGTACGGCACTTCCAGCGCGGTATGCGACGATAGATTCGTGCGCCAGCTCGACAAGCTGGACGTGGACATTATAGCGTACCAGGATACGGTCGGCTGCTACGCCACGGACATAGCCGGCTCCGAGCGCGCGTTCGCCGAACTGCGCAAAGCGCACGACAGGGTGCCGCGTATAGCCCTTTGGGCGGACGTGGAGACTTTCACCTGGGAAGGACGTCCCAACGATCAGGCGACGCCGCTCATACCCGCCGAATTCCCGCGCCTCGTTTCGCAGCTCAAGGCGGTATCGCCCTACGTCGACCGCACGCTGGTGTTCATTTTTCAGGGGCTGTTTTCAAACCCCGATTCCATCGCCCACACCGGTTACGACAAGGCGGCGAAATACTGGAACGAATACACAACTTGGCTCAAAACGAACAAATAAACGCAAACGAAAAAAGCATCCCAAGAGAGAGGCAACATAAAGAAGAAACAAGCCCACTTTGACATCTTTCGAATAGAGAAAGTGTCATAGTGGGTTATTTTCTTTCAGCTTGTTCTAACCGCTCTGATATTAAGAATGATTTTGAAAACAGCTAAATTGCTCGCAGTCGCTCGCAGCTAAATTATCTCACTGCGTTCGATAGCTAAATTGTCCCATAGGGACAGCTAAATTAAATTCGCCTTTTTCAGCTCGGCAAAGCCGAATTTAGCTTGCGAAGCAAATTTAGCTGGGCAAAGCCCAATTCAGCTCGCCGCAAGGCGAATTTAGCTGCGGTGTACTTCCTTACGAAGTACACCGCAACGACGGCTTTTTTTATTTTTTGAAATCGAATCTTCCGGGCAAAAGCTCGCCTAAAGTGAAAGTGACAGGCTTGCCGTTTTCTTCGAGATACACTTTGAAACCGGCGCCGCAGAATTCGCTCATCACCTGACGGCACACGCCGCACGGGAAACACAGATCGGTATTCCCGACTATCGCCATGGCGGAAAATTCGCGTTCGCCTTCCGATACCGCCTTGAACAGCGCGGTGCGCTCGGCGCAGACCGTGGCGGAAAACGACGCGTTTTCTATGTTGCAGCCGGTATATACTTTTCCGCTTTTGCAAAGCAGTGCGGCGCCGACTTTAAAACCCGAATACGGCGAATACGAAAACGCCTGCGCTTCCTTAGCCGCCTTTATAAGCTGTCTTCCCGTCATATCAGCCCACTTCCTCCGCCAAAAGCTTCACCAGCGCGCTGGTCCCCAGGCGCGACGCGCCCAGATCCAGATACGTTTCGGCGTCTTCGACGCTGCGTATCCCGCCCGCGGCTTTGACCGCTTTGCCCGTGCATTCGCGCACCATAAGCTTTACGTCTTCCGGCGTTGCGCCGTGCTTGGAAAAGCCGGTGGAGGTCTTTATGAAATCGGCGTCCGAAGCGGCGACCGCCTTGCAAGCCAGTACTTTTTGATCTTCGGTGAGCAGGCAGGTCTCTATTATGACTTTGAGCAGCTTTCCGCCGCACGCGGCTTTGACCGCATTGATCTCTTCGACGGCGGCCTTGACGTTGCCGCTGACTATATGGCTTATGTTTATGACCATATCTATCTCATCGGCGCCGTCCGCTACCGCCTGAGCCGTTTCGAACACCTTGCTCTGCGTGGTCGAATAGCCGTTGGGGAACCCTATGACGGTACAGATCGCCAGTTTGCCGCAAACATAGTCGCTCGCCTGTTTGACGAAGCATGCGGGTATGCACACCGAAGCGGTGCGGTATTTTATGCCCTCATCGCAGAGCGCGCGTATGTTTTCCCACACGGAAGTCTGTTTGAGATCGGTGTGGTCGCAATGCGAAAGAATGTATTCCGCGGAATATTTGCGCATAATAACAGCTCCTTTACTTTACAGGTCAAAAAAAGTGGGCGTACGCTCACTTTTTAAGAATTGTTTATTTGTATTTTCTCTTGCGAGCGGCTTCGGCCTTTTTCTTGCGCTTGACGCTGGGTTTTTCGTAATGTTCTCTCTTGCGCAGTTCCGAAGGAACGCCGCTTCTGAGGTAGGATCTCTTGAATCTTCTGATCGCGCTGTCTATGGATTCGTTCTCCTTGACCTTGATTTCTGCCATTTGTTTTCCCTCCCTCCGCCTGTGGCGAGGATTTCTTTGAACTTTACGCGGTCATTATAACACGGCCGCGTTTTTTTGTCAACCCGCTGCCCGATCAAAGAGCGGCTTTGGCTTTGTCGACGAGCGACGCGAAAGCGTCTTTGTCGCTGACGGCGAGCTCGGCAAGCATTTTACGGTTGATGATGACGCCGGACTTTTTGAGACCGTTCATAAACCTGGAATAATTGATGCCGTTGACCTTGCACTGTGCGGATATTCTGGTGATCCAGAGAGCGCGGAAATCGCGTTTCTTCTGTTTTCTGCCCGCGAACGCGTAGTTGCCGGATTTCATTACGGCCTGTTTGGCCATCTTAAAGTGCTTACTCTTCGCACCCCAATAGCCTTTGGCGGCCTTTAAAAACTTTTTTCTTCTTTTTCTCGTGGTGAGAGCCGGTTTGATTCTTGCCATTTTCTATACCTCCGACCGAATTAAGAATAAGGGAGCAGACGCTTGAGATCGTCCATTCTGGTGTCGCTGACGTAAGAAGCCTTACGGAGCTGTCTCTTGCGTTTGGAATCCTTGAGGCCGAGCTTGTGACGGCGGCCGCAATGGTTCATTTTGACTTTTCCCGTGCCGGTCAGGCTGAAACGTTTAGCGCTGGCCTTGTGAGTTTTCATTTTTCCCATCTTTAGGTTTTCCTTTCTGGTTTTGATTTGCTTTATTAGGCGACACGATCATTATCATATTGCGGCCTTCGAGCACCGGAGGTTTGTCGCAGGTGCCGAGCTCGCCGCAGGCGGCGCGGAAGCGCGCGAGAAGTTCGGTGCCGTGTTCGGTGTGCGCCATTTCGCGCCCCTTGAATTTTACCAGCACCTTGACTTTGTTGCCCTGTGTTAAAAAGCGTGTCGCGTGATTGACTTTGGTGTTGAAATCGTGTTCGCCTATGGTGCAGGTGAGCTGCAGCTCTTTGAGCTCCACGATCTGCTGTTTTTTGCGGTTTTCTTTTTCTTTCTTTTCGCGTTCAAAGCGATATTTGCCGAAATCCATAAGCTTGCACACCGGCGGTTTGGCGTCGGGCGCGATCTCGACCAGGTCGAGCCCGGCTTCGTCGGCTGCGCGGAGCGCATCTTCGAGCTTGATTATTCCGAGCTGGTTGCCTTCGGGATCGATAACGCGGACTTCGGGAGCCCTGATCTCTTCGTTGATCAATGCTTTTTTACTGATAGTGGACACCTCCAAGAAATTCCCCTGTTTTATAAGGGCGGCGCGCGCCGCGGGAACGGTTCCCGCTGAAAGCGGCGTAAAAGACAAAAAAACGTGCGGAAGCATAGTCCCGCACAGTCAAAAGCAGCCGGTAAAACGGCCGTGCTATTGACCGCGCCTGCTCAAAGCGGCGGGTGAGAACAAAACGTTCTGCTTCCTTGTACTGCGTATATTATCACACAAAGCGCCGTTTGTCAAGCGTTTTTTCAAAAAAATATCACGTTTCGGCTCTTTTTGAATAGAATTTATAAGAGAAAGGGTGTTTTTTTCAATGCCAACAGTATATCTGAGTCCTTCAACGCAGGAATACAACGAATATTACGACAAAAGCGGCAGCGAGGAATACTATATGAACCTCATCGCCGACGCGATGGTCCCGCTGCTCGAACAGCGCGGGATAACCGTCAACCGCAATTCGCCCAACATGACCGCGAGCCAGTCGGCGGCACAGTCGGCGTCGGGGGAAAACGGTCTGCATCTCGCCATCCATTCCAACGCCGCGGGCGTCGGCAACGCGGGCAACGTGCGCGGCGTGGACGTTTACCACTACGCTCCCTCGCGCGAAGGAAAGCGCGCCGCCGAGATCATTGCGCGCGATATGCGGAACATATATCCCGACCCGGCGCTGGTGCGGGTGCTGGGCAACACCACGTTCGTGGAACTGCGCCGTACAAAAGCGCCCGCGGTGCTTATCGAAGTGGCCTACCACGACAATCCGGCGGACGCGGAATGGATAAAATCCAACATAGACGCCATAGCCGGCGAGCTGACCGACGCAGTGGCGGAATTTCTGGGAGCCGGCGACGCCGTTCCGCCTTCCGGCTACGCGGAGCAGGCGACCGTGGACACCGCGGGCAGCCGCCTCAACTTACGGAACGCGCCTTCGTTCGACGGCGAGATAATCGGCAAGCTGCCCGACGGCGCGACGGTGGGCGTGATAAAGCGCGAAGGCGCGTGGACCTACGTGGAGTATTACGGAAAGAAAGGCTACGTTTATTCGCAGTACCTTTCTTTGGACTGAGCAAAAAAAGAAAGCGGAGAGCGCCTGCTCTCCGCCTGTTTTATTACGCTTTTATTTTGCCTTTTTGACTACGACCGCGCCGGCCAACGCGAGCACGGCGACGACCGCGAACACGGCGATACCGGAGTCGCCGCTTGCGGGAGTGTTCTTCTTGACTATGACGACTGCGGAATCTTTATCGAATTCCACGGTGCCCTGGTAGTTGATGATCTTGCCAGTGACTTTGATCTTGTCGCCGACTTCGATATCGGGGGCGTCGTCGCCCACCACGCGGAACGCCTTGATGGTCTTGCCGCCGACTTCGAACAGCACGGTGACGTTGCCGAATTTATCCTGATATTTTTCGACTATCCTGGTGACCTTGCCGGTGAGCGAATAGGTGCCTTCCAGCTCTTCGCCTTCCGCAAGCGCGAACGCCGCGGCGAGGATCTCTTTTTCGGTCGTGGGCTTTTGAGCGGAAGTTTCGGAAGTTTCGGGTTCGGAAACTTCGGAAGGATCGGCTTTTTCGATTATCTGCGCGGTGCAGCCGGAGATGAATTCGATAGTGCCGTTGTAGTTCTTGAGCACGCCGGTGACGGCGATCTTATCGCCTTTGCCGACTTCGCCGTAGCTCTGAGCTTCCATTTTGAAGCAGAGGATCTCTTTGTCGGCGACAGTCATTTTGACCTGATTGTCTTTTTCGAGCTTTTCGGTCACGGTGCCGGTAAGCGTGTAAGTGCCGGGGAGTATTTCGCCCTTGGGAAGCGCAAAAGCGGCGGTGAGGATCTCCTGTTCCGTCTTGGGCTGCGCGGGAGGAGTGCCTTTTTTGACCGTGGTGAAAGAGGCGCCCTTGTCGAATTCGACAGTGCCGTTGTAGTTCTTGATGGTGCCGGTGACTTTGATGGTGTCGTTGATGCCGACGGTGGCGGCGTCGTCGCCTTTCATAAGATAGCACTGGATTATCTTTTCGGCGCCGTCGTTGCCTTTGACTTTCATGTTGACGGAAACGTCTTTTTCGGTCTCGTTATACGGATTCACCATGCCGGAAACCACGCCGGTGAGGGTCTTGGTGCCGCTCAGCGATTCGCCTTTACCGAGCGCGAAAGCGGCGTCGACGATATCGGCTTCGGTCTCGTCCTCGGGCTGGCTCGCGGGCTCGGAGGATTCTTCGCCGGAGCTTTCTTCGCTCTGCGCTTTTTCGACGATGACGGCGGTGTTGCCGCTGTCGAATTCGACGGTGCCGTTATAGTTCTTGATGGAACCCGTGACGGTGATCTTGTCGCCCACGCCTATTTCGGCGTAGTTTTCCGAATTCATTCTGTAGCAAAGTATATCTTTGCCGCCCACGGTAAAGTGGACCTGGCTGTTGCTGTCGGTCTTTGAAGTGACGATGCCGGTGAGCGAATAAGTCCCGGCGAGCGCGGTGTTGACGTCGAGCGCGAACGCGGCGGCGAGGATCTCTTCTTCTGTCTCGGGCGGCTTCTGCTCTTCGCCTTTTGCGATCGTCACGAAAGTACAGTTAGCATCGAATTCTATAAGATCCTTGCTGCCGTCTACGTAATGCTTGATAATGCCGGTGACTCTGATGGTGTCGCCGACGCCCACCGTGGCGGCGTCTTCGCCTTGCATACGGTAGCACTGGATCACTTTATCCTCGCCGGCGCTGTTTTTGACGGTGATATTGACCGTTACGTTCTTATACTGAGAATTATACGGCGTGACAATGGCTTTGACCACACCGGTGAGAGTCTTACTGCCGCTGAGCGACTGCCCGGCTGCAAGCTCAAACGCCGCGTCGACTATCTCTTCCTCTTCGCCGGCGGATACGGTCATGACACAGGCGATCAGCAATACCGCGACGAGCGCGAGACTGACAAGTTTTTTCATATGTCTGTTCTCCTTTTCGTCCCGCCGCAGAGCGGGACGTTTTTATTCATATTGAATATACCATAAAGGCGCGGTTTTGTCAACACAAATCGCGCCGAAATTTGCGCTCATACCGCCCTTTTTGCGCTCCGTATCCGACGCAGGCGCGCCTTTTATAAAATGTAAGATTTTTACACGGCGTTTTTCGAGTTTTCTATTGTATTTTCGCAAAGGTTGTGCTATAATCTTTCAGAATGAGCAATATATAATTCGTAAACTTATTATTTTCCAAGGAGGATCAATAAATGGCACTTACCAAAGCTCAGATCGAACAGAAAACCAAAGAACTGCGCGAATTCATCGCGGAACACAAGGACGTCCAGGGCCCGCTTATGCCCATAATGCAGAAAGCCCAGGACCTTTTCGGCTACCTTTCGTTCGAGACCCAGACCCTTATAGCCGATTCGCTGGGGATCCCCGTTTCGGAAGTATACGGCGTGGCCACGTTCTACGCGCAGTTTTCGCTTCAGCCCAAGGGCGACTACGTCATAAGCGTATGCACCGGCACGGCCTGCTACGTCAACGGCGCGCAGGCGATCCTTGAAGAAGTTGAAAAACAGCTGGGCATTTCCGCCGGCGAAACCACCCCCGACGGCAAGTTTTCCATTCAGGATACGCGCTGCCTCGGCTGCTGCGGTCTCGCTCCCGTAATGGTCATCAGCGGCGACGTTTACGGCCGCCTCGTTCCCGCCGACGTAAAAGGCATACTCGAAAAATACAAATAACCGCATCTTTGGGTTTTAAAGGTATAAAGAGAAAATGAAAATATCCGAAGTAGCAAAAGTTTTGGACGCGCGCATTCTCTGCGGCGCCGAAAACGCCGATAAAGAAGTCTGTTCCGCCTGCGGCAGCGATATGATGAGCGACGTGCTCGCGTACGTCAAGAACCAGGCCGTTCTGCTCACCGGGCTCGTGAACCCGCAGGTCATCCGCACCGCCGAGATGATGGATATGGTATGCATCGTCTTCGTGCGCAGCAAGGATCCTTCCGACGATATGCTCAAGCTCGCCGAACGCGCCGGGATAGTCGTTATGAAATCCGAATACCGTATGTACGAAGCGTGCGGACTGCTTTACAGCAACGGCCTGAACGGTAAAGTGATATGAGCGAACAGAACGAATGCCTTACATACTCGTTTGACGTAGACGGCGAAAACTTCACCTCCGCGGGCGAAGCCTCGGTCCAGGTGAAGCGCATCCTCCGCCGCATTGGATTCGACCCCGAAACGATAAAACGCGTTTCCATCGCCATGTACGAAGGCGAGATCAATATGGTCATCCACGCCGGAGGCGGAGTTGCGGAGCTTTTCGTTTACGAAGACAAAATAGTTATGAAACTCACAGACCACGGCCCCGGCATAGCCGACGTTTCGCTCGCGATGCAGGAGGGCTTTTCCACCGCGCCCGACAATATCCGTTCGCTGGGGTTCGGCGCCGGTATGGGTCTGCCTAATATGAAACGCTATACCGACGATATGGTCATAGACACCAAGCTCGGAGAAGGAACCACCATAACAATGACTGTGAACGTCTGATATCCGTTTTGCAGTCCGAAAGGGATTCTGATGTCTGAATACAAACACTCCGTCTCGCTCGATCTGGAAAAATGCAAAGGCTGTACCCACTGCCTGCGCAGATGCCCGACCGAGGCGATTAGAATACGCGACGGCCACGCGGTGATAGACCCCGCGCGGTGCATAGATTGCGGCGAATGCATACGGCTCTGCCCGCACAAAGCCAAAAAAGCGATCTACGACAAATTCTCGTCGCTCCCCAAAGACAAATATCTGATAGCGCTGCCCGCGCCGACATTTTACGGCCAGTTCGAAAATCTCGACGATATCGATTATCTGCTCCAGGGACTTCTCGACCTGGGGTTCGACGACGTTTTCGAAGTCGCCTGCGCGGCGGAGCTCGTGACCGACTACACCCGCAAGTTCCTGCATTCGGGCAAGGCGGTCTACCCCGTGATAAGTTCGGCGTGCCCCGTGGTGGTGCGTCTGGTGACGCTGCGGTTCCCCACGCTGGTGCCGCATCTGCTGCCGATACAGCCGCCTGTCGAACTCGCGGGCCGGCTCGCGCGGCAGAAAGCCAAAGCCAAGAACCCTTCGCTCAAAGACGAAGACATAGTCACCGTTTTCATTTCGCCGTGCCCCGCGAAAGTCAGTTACGTAAAGAACAGCACGGACGGCGGAAAGAGCAGCATAGATTACGTAGTTTCCATAAGCGATATGTATTTCGAACTACTGAACGTTATGAAGAATAAGGTCACGCCCGTTCCCTATTCCAAGACCGGCATGGTCGGCATAGGGTGGGCGATTTCCGGCGGCGAATCCTCGTCGCTGATGAACGACCATTATCTCGCCGCGGACGGCATTGAAAACGTTATAAAAGTACTTGAAGACATAGACACCGAACAGCACCCGAATCTGGATTTCGTGGAGCTGAACGCCTGCAGCGGCGGCTGCGTGGGCGGAGTCCTTACGATGGAAAACCCGTACATCTGCCGCGTAAGGTTGCGCAACATTCGGCGCTACCTGCCCGTTTCGCAGAACCACGCTTCCGAAGGCGACGACCTGCCCGACTACGTCAAGCTCGATCTCGATTCGGAATACGAAGCCGTTTCCAAGCTGGGCACTTCACGCCGCCACGCGATAAAGCTTATGGCGGATATACAGAACGTGTTCAGCACGCTGCCCGAGCTCGACTGCGGCTCGTGCGGTTCGCCGACCTGCCGCGCTTTCGCCGAAGACGTTGTAAAAGGCAAGGCCGATTACGGCGAATGCATAGCGGTGATGCGCGAAAAACTGCGCGGAAAAACAAACGGAGAAAACAATGACGGTAAATGAACTCGCCGAAAAATTAGGTCTCGAACGCGTATGCGTCGCAGAGCCGGACCGCCTTATAGAAGGCGCCTACGCCGGCGACCTGCTGAGCTGGGTGATGGGAAGGGCCAAGCCCGGCAACTGCTGGGTGACCATAATGACCAACGTCAACACGCTGGCGGTGGCGTCGCTTCTGGATCTTTCGTGCATAATCATCTGCGAAAATTCCGAAATAGGCGCCGAGCTTTGCGAAGCGGCGAGCGCCAAAGGGCTTAACCTTCTGCGCACCGCTATGAACGAATACGAATCGTGCGCGGCGCTGAGCAAACTTTTATGAACAGGTATTATTACGACCTGCACATACATTCGTGCCTTTCCCCCTGCGCCGACGACGATATGACGGTCAACAACATAGCCGGTATGGCGGCGATAAAGGGCCTTGGCATAATAGCGCTCACCGACCACAATTCCTGCGCCAACTGCCCCGCTTTCTTCAAAGCGTGCAAGCGAAACGGCGTGGTGCCGGTGGCGGGGATGGAACTGACGACCGCGGAAGAAGTGCATCTGCTGTGCCTCTTCCCCACGCTCGAGACGGCGATGGAGTTCGACGAAGGATTCAAGGCGTACCGCGTAAAAATAAAAAACCGCACC
>JAEEGI010005169.1_pt1 | contig 30232 bp, 21 predicted proteins | sample 8958751 | NCBI WGS metagenome assembly JAEEGI01 (sample SAMN16246545, study PRJNA631951) | gut metagenome | biome: gut microbiome; feature: rumen; material: KS-attached | host: Bos | place: Iran: Karaj | collected 2018-10 | reverse complement strand
TTACCCACACAAAACAGCGAGGAACCCAATTTTTTGAAGGGTGAAAAATTCTCCGTTGGAGAAAACTGCCCAAAGTGGCAAAAATCTTCAATGGGGGGTCCATGCGGGAAATCGGTAATCATCACCGGGATTCACCGGTGCGGGACGTTCTATTTGCTGGATCTCCTGTTTTTTGTCTACTGCAGTATGAAATGGAATTTTGTACAAAGAGAGAACATCCAGTTTAACGAGGTGGCCTATGGTCAGGATCCTGTTTGTCTGCCACGGCAATATTTGCCGCAGTCCGATGGCAGAGTTCGTCATGAAAGATATGGTTCGCAAGATGGGACTTGCGGCGGATTACGAGATCGCTTCTGCCGCAACGAGCCGCGAGGAAATAGGCAATCCCGTCTATCCTCCCGCGAAGAAAAAGCTTGCGGAACATGGGATCGCCTGTCCGGGGCACCATGCCAGACAAATGACGAAGGGCGACTATGACCATTACGACCTCATTGTCTGCATGGATCGCGTCAACATCCGCAATGCCATGCGGATCACGGGCGGAGATCCCGAAAACAAAATCGTCCTTCTGCTCGATTTCACGAAAAGGCCGGGTCAGGAAGTTGCCGACCCGTGGTACACCGGAAACTTTGATGCGACATGGGATGATGTTTCAGAGGGCTGCGCCGGGCTGATTGAAAGAACAAAGCAGCGTTCCGGCGAATAGTATATGCCATGATCTCGCAAAGTGGAAAGGCTACCCTCATAGGGCTCTGTGCGCCGGTATCCTGGGGCATGACCGTAGGCCTGGTGCGTCGCATTACCGAAGACTTCGGGCTTGCGGCGGGGCTGACCCTGCTTTACCTGTCCACCTGCGCATTTCTGTTCTTTCTTCCGGGACTGCGTCCCGGTCTGAAAAGCTTCCCGAAAAAATACCTGTTTTTCGGCATGCCCCTTGCCAATATCTACTCCATCTTCTTCTGCCTTTCCCTGTATCTCTCCGATGGCGGCCAGCAAACCGTGGAAGTCGGCATGGTCAACTATCTGTGGCCTTGCCTCGTGGTTCTGTTCGCCGTTCTTTTCAACGGCCAGAAAGCACGCTGGTGGTTGTGGCCGGGCGTCGTCATCAGTTTCATCGGTGTCATGCTCGTGCTCGGGGGTGAGCGGGGCATTGACCTTGCCGGCATCGCGCAGAGGTTCCAGCACAATCCCTGGAGTTACCTTCTGGCGTTCTTTGGCGCCGTATGCTGGGGCGCCTATACCAATTTTACCAGGGCATGGTCCAAAGGAAACAATCCCACGCTGTATGTCTTCGCGATTGATGCCATAATGTTTTCATGCATGTGGGCCGCAGGATTGGGCAGCCTTGACGGAGGAAGCGCCATGGGATGGCTCAGCGTGGTGCTTGGTGCCATTGCCCTGGGAGGTTCCTATGCGGCATGGTGCTATGGAGTGACCAAAGGCAATATCGCAGTCCTCGCCATTTCTTCCTATTTCACGCCAGCGCTTTCCTGCCTCTTCGCAATGATGTGGCTCGGCGCGAGTCTGGACGGCAACTTCTGGAAGGGGGTCATCATTATTGTCCTTGGTTCCCTGCTCTGCTGGAGTTCCACCGCCCTGAACCGATGAACAAGGACATGCGGTTCTTCACGGAAGCAGAAGCAAGGCCATAGATGTGCCGAATAGATGAAAAAGGCGTGAAGTGCATTTGATTTGACACTCGCTCTTGCAAAAAAGAACGGGACCGCGAAGGAAATTACCTGGCGGTCCCGTTTTTTTCAGTGTTTGCGGACAGACGAAGAATTGGGCGGGTAAACGCCATGCACGCTACCCATCAGAGGTATTCTGCTCAATCTGCTCAACGCCTTCAACATTTTTGGTCCTGTCATTGTTTGGTATCGATATGCTATTTCCATTCGATGGAAGAGCCGCTTGATAGTTCTGATTCGATGGAATGGCCGGTTGATAGCCATAAAAATCTGATTTTATGGAGAACAGCCAATTTTGACAGGTCATGTATTTGCTCATTATACGCATCTGGCAGGCAATGCTTACCAGTACGCATAATATCATAATCACTCCATAAACGCCCAAGGCATTGTTCACATCTGATAATCTCAATGCTGCCAATATGAATGAAAATCCCCATATGGGTATGGCAACTGACTTCATGCAAACCCATGTCAAGCAAATAGCGGCAAAGACAAATTGTCGTGTTCCTATGGTGAAATGTATTATGGGCATTGTCCACTCGTTAGTTCCAAAAAACAATGAAAAAGCGGAAGCAATAATCATAATGTCGAGAATACCGATAATTATGGTATATAGGGAAATTTTAATATAGTTTTTATTTCTTAAATATACAGGTAGAGTTATTGCTATTGCACATATCAATCCCAGGACATCTGGCCTTAATATAACTTCTACAGTTTCTGTTGCTCCACTACCCCACCACCATCGAGGAGGTATTATTTGTTCATATGTATATCTGGGCAACGTCAGAACAACTGCAAGGAGCATACATAACAAAGCGATTATTTTTAATTTTGTGTCGGAAAGTTCTTTTGAACTTGTGATTTTCTCAACTGTTATCTTTGTAAAATCAAAACCTCTTTTTATAATGCCATCATTTTTACATATTATTTTTGTTTCTGAAGGCTCTTTTGAATTTGTATTGTTTTCGATACTCTCTTTTATAGACTTAAAAAATTTTTTTATAATTCCTTCCTTTTTATGGACTGTTTTTGTTTCTGAAGGCTCTTTTGAATTTTTCATAAATTTTTCCTTTTTTTATACACAGAGAAAATCTGCTCACTTCATGGACTGAACCTGATGGAGCGAATACGAAAATACCCGGCGATTGACCGGGGTACGTGTCGCTTTCTCCTGTGAATGTTCCAGCGGCTATTTTTTCAGCCTGGCCAGCGCCTTTTGGGCCGGTTCGTGGTTCTGCTGCGCAGCCTTGCCGTACCAGTACAGCGCCTGGTTTTTGTCCAGGGGTAGGCCGGAGCCTCTTTCGGACAGCATGCCCAGATAGAACTGGGCTTCGGCATAATCCTGTTCGGCCGCTTTCTGCCACCAGCTTACCGCCTGCTTGCTGTTTCTGGGCACGCCGCGGCCTTCAAAGTACATTATGGCCAGATTGTGCTGGGCCTGTTTGATGCCCTGTGCCGCCGCTTTTTGCCACCAGACCACCGCCTGCTTGCTGTTTCTGGGCACGCCGCGGCCTTCAAAGTACATCGTGCCCAGGTTGGTCTGGGCCGGAGGAAAATTCTGTTCCGCCGCCTTGAGCCACCACTCCGCCGCCTGCTTGTCATCCTTGGGCACGCCACGGCCGTTCGCATACATCACGCCCAGATTGTGCTGGGCCTGCACAATGCCCTGTTCCGCCGCCTGCTGATACCAGTACACCGCCAGCTTGTCGTCCTTTGGCACGCCGCGGCCGTTCGCGTACATCACGCCCAGGTTGTACTGGGCTTCGGCATGTCCCTGTTCCGCCGCCTTGAGCCACTGGGCTGCCGCCTGCTTGTCATCCTGGGCTACGCCGCGGCCTTCGAAGTACATCAGCCCCAGATTGTGCTGGGCCTGCATGAGGCCCTGCTGGGCCGCCTTCCGGTACCACTCGAGTGCCTTTTGGTCATCCTGCTGCACGCCACGGCCGTTTGCATACATCGCGCCCAGATTGTTCTGCGCCTGAACCATTCCCTGATCGGCCGCCTTTTGATACCATGCCGCAGCCTGCTGGAAATCCTTCGGCAGGCCGAGGCCCATCTCGTACATCTCGCCCAGGCGGTTTTGAGCCCGGGCCAGTCCCTGATCGGCCGCTTTGTGGTACCATTCGGCCGCCTTCTGGATGTCCTTCGGTACGCCGCGGCCCAGTTCATGCAGAACGGCCAGGCCAAACTGGGCGTTTTTTTCATTTTGTTCGGCCGCCTTCTGGTACCAGGCCGCCGCCTGCTGATCGTCCTGCGTCACGCCGATTCCCTGTTCGTACATCGTGCCCAGAGCGGTCTGGGCGTAGGCCATGCCCTGTTCTGCCGCCTTTTGGTACCAGGCTGCCGCCTGCTGGTCGTCCTTGGGCACGCCGCGGCCCTGCGCATATTTCATGCCGAGGTTGTACTGGGCCTTGGCATTGCCCCATTGTGCCATTTGGCGCTGGAGAGCCGCGCTGTCTCTGAACAGCAGAAGCAAAACGGCGCCCAGAAGAATTCCTCCCAAAACGGTTGCCCACAACTGCTTGCCATGCATTGAATTTTCCTCCTCATAAACACAAGCAATAAAGAACAAAATGAATATTTTGAATTATTTTTTCACGGTGATTTCCAGAAGCTGCATCTTTTTTCGCAGCGTATTGCGGTTGATCCCCAGGATTTCGGCGGCGCGGATCTGGTTGCCGCGGGTTTTTTCCAGCACAATTTGGATGAGCGGACGCTCGATCTGCCTCATGACGATGTCGTGCAGGCTGGTGATGGTGGCGAGGTTCATGATGGCGAAGGTATCGCGCAGTTTTTCATTCACCATCTGCTCCAGTGCGATTTCCTGGGATGGCGCGGGAATGCGCGCCGGAGACGAATTTGCGTACAGCGCGCGCAGACGTTGAACCCGGCAGAGCATGGTTTCGACTTCTTCGTTGGCCGGGGGCAGGCTCAGACAGTCGTCCGCTCCCTGGGCAAAGGCGTCCTGCACCCTGTCTGCCGCCGAAAGGAGCGCAACCAGAGGCAGTCCGGCGCAGAGCGCGCGCAGACGGGAAAGATGTCCGGGGGCGGCATCGCGCGCATCCACAAGCATGGCCAGATGATTTTCTTCCATCACATGCTGCGGCGCTTCCTGCATGGAAGAAAGAGTGCTGTCCATCTCGTGCATGGCCAGTTTTCGCGCCAGCAGCTCCGCAAGCCCGTCATCATCGGTGATAATCAGCATTCGCTGGTTGTTCATGCGTTCCCCTTTACGTTTTTGTATATGGCGATACGGCGTTCGATGTGGGAAAACGGCAATGAGATGTGGGCTACGGTTTCCAGTGCCAGTGCGCCGTTTGCCGCCTGCGGCGGCGTATCGTTGTCCTGTGCGCTTTTCATTATCAGCAGACGGCCGCCCATGCGCAGCAGCCGGGCGGTTGCGCCGGCAACCATCGCCGTGCTTCCCAGGGCGCGGGCAACCACCGCGTCCACTGGCAGAAGTTCGGGATGGCGTATGTTCAGATCCTCCAGCCGGGCCGCGATGGGCTCCACATGTTTCAGGCCGAGAGTCCTGCGCATTTCCTTCTGAAAATATACCTTGCGCTGCGAAGCATCAACCGACAATATCCGCAGCCCGGGCCGGAAAATGGCAATCGGCAGGGCGGGAAAACCCGCGCCGGATCCCGCATCCAGCAGGCTTTGCACACCGTCCAGCCAGGGCAGGACGGTCAGGGAGTCGACGATGTGTTTTTCCAGGGCCTCGCGGCGATCGTGTATCGCGGTCAGGTTGAACGCGCCGCTCCAGTGTTCCAGGTGGTCGAGCAGCGCAAGGCAGGCGCGCAGCTGCTCCGTCCGGGCCGCGATGCCAAGCTGGCCCAGCTGTTCGCTTAAGGTGTTCTCCTCGGAAGGGCTCATGAGGCTTTCCTTTTCAGCAGGATGGAGAGAATGGCCAGCGCGGCCGGCGTCATTCCGCGGATCCGGGAGGCCTGTCCCAGCGTCTGCGGGCGGACGCGCTGCAGTTTCTCCCGCACCTCCCGGGTCAGCCCGGAAACGCCGCTGAAGTCCATGTCCTCCGGAATCACAATGTTTTCCGATTTCTGAAACCGCTCGATTTGATCGTACTGGCGCTGAATGTATCCCGCGTACTTGACGTGCACCTCCAGCTGGCTGAGCACATCCGGCTCCAGTTCACGTAAAGGCGGACACCAGGGGAGCAGATCGCCGATAGCCACCTCGGGATGGCGCAGCAACTCCTGCAGGCGGCAGCCCGTTGTGGCATGCGGCAGGGGCGTCTGCGGCGCATCCGCCATGTCCGGCTGGTAACGCGCCTCCTCCAGCAGCGTTTTTCCCCGCTCCAGCTGCTCCATCTTTTGCTCGAACAGCTCCCAGCGCCGATCGTCTGCCAGGCCCAGATGCCGGGCCCGTTCGGTGAGCCGCTGATCGGCGTTGTCTTCCCGCAGGTGAAGCCGGTATTCCGCGCGCGAGGTGAACATCCGGTAGGGCTCGTCGGTGCCGAGGTTGACGAGATCGTCGATCATCACGCCGATATAGGCCTGATCCCGTGTCACGGTGAAGGGCGCTTTGCCCTGCACGGCCAGCGCCGCGTTGATGCCCGCGACGAGTCCCTGCCCCGCCGCTTCCTCGTAACCGGAGGTGCCGTTGATCTGGCCCGCGTGGTAGAGGCCGGATATGGCCTTGGTTTCCAGCGTCGGTTTCAGTTCGATGGGATCGACGTAGTCATATTCGATGGCGTAGCCCAGCCGTGCGATTTCGGCCTGCTCCAGGCCGGGAATCGTGCGGACCAGCGCCAGCTGGACATCGGCGGGCAGCGATGTGGAGATCCCGTTGGGATAGATCTCCTCGCTTGAACGGCCCTCCGGCTCCAGAAAGATCTGGTGGCGCGGTTTTTCGGGGAAGCGCATGACCTTGTCTTCGATGGAGGGGCAGTAACGCGGGCCGGTGCCTTCGATAACGCCGCAGTACAGCAGCGAGCGATCCAGATTGGCGCGGATGATGTCGTGGGTGGCCTCGTTGGTGTGGGTGATAAAACAGGGCATCTGTTCGAGTTCCAGCCTCTTGTGGAGAAAGGAAAAGGGGTGTGGCGGCTCGTCGCCGAGCTGCGTCTCCAGGTGGGAGAAATCTATGCTGGAACGCACCAGGCGCGGCGGCGTGCCGGTTTTGAGACGCCCGACTTTGAGCCCCAGCGCGGCCAGCTGGGCGGAGAGCCCGATGGAGGCGGGTTCCCCCGCCCGTCCGCCGGCGAAGTGTTTCAGGCCCACATGGATCAGGCCGCGCATGAAGGTGCCGGTGGTCAGGATGACGCGGCGTCCCTCGAAGAGCACGCCCTCTTCGATTTCAACGCCGCAGACCGCATCGTTTTCCACTTTAAGCCGGACGGCATGACCCTGCTTCAGGTTGAGCCGCGGCTGCGCCTCCAGCACCTGCTTCATGCGCAGGTGATAGGCGCGGCGATCGGCCTGTGCCCGCGACGAGCGCACCGCCGGGCCCTTCCTGGTGTTCAGGATCTTGAACTGTACGCCGGTAGCGTCAATGTTCAGCGCCATTTCGCCGCCCAGCGCGTCGATCTCCTTGACGATCTGCCCTTTGGCCAGGCCGCCGATCGCCGGATTGCAGGACATCTGCGCCACATGGTCGAGGTGCATGGTCAAAAGCAGTGTTGAACAACCCATCCGGGCCGCGGCCAGCGCCGCCTCGCAGCCGGCGTGCCCGGCTCCGATCACAATGACGTCGTACTTTTCCGGATAGGTTCTGCTGGTATCCTTGGTCATGATGAATCCTTAAAACTCTTCTTTTTCAAAAACGTTCTTTGCCATGTTTTTACGATCGATTTTTTTTGCTGTTTTTCTTTCTAGCGCCACATCTGCAGCCAGGCAAGCAAAGCCGAAAACAGCCGCTTGAACGGAGACCTGGAAACTGGCAGCGGAGGCTGCAGGAGCCGGTACTGCACCACATCTTCCGGCAGGCAGAAACTTCTGGTGGGCCAGTCGTAGTAGGTGGGATAGAGCAGCAGGGTGCCCGCGACCAGCTCGTCCAGGACCAGCCGCGCGCTGCGCCGGGCGAAGAAGGGCAGTCCTGGATCCGCACAGTCTTTGGTGAGCCCCCAGCCCGCGTAGAAGGGGCCGCCGTAGGTGCAGACCTCCAGCCCCCGCAGCAGCGCCTCGAAACCGGAAAGCGAGGTCAGCGTGTGGACTTCGTCCACGCGGGAAAGCAGGACGCCCATATGAATGTCCCGTACCACCTCGTCGGCAAGGGAACGCATCTTTTGCCCGTCGATTTTTCCCCTGCGGTTGCCGGATTCCACATCGGGATGGGGCTTGTAGACGAGGAAAGCGTCGGGATTGTGCGCCCGCACCGTCTGCAGCAGCTCAAGGTTGCTGGAAATGCCGCACCCGCCCTTGCGTACCGAGGCGTCATCCTCCACCTGGCCCGGCACCAGCAGAATCCGGCGGTCCTTGGGCCAATGCGTGGTTGCGATGTGCTTTTCGCCCACGTTGTACTTGGTAATGCCCGTTTGGACAATGGTTTGCCGCAAGATTCCGGCACGTGCGCAGAGTTCGCCATGGTCGGGACGCCGGCGGATGGTGTTCAGGATGCATTCCAGATCGCTGGGACGTCCGGGATCGTAGTAGATGCCGCTGCGGTCAAGCGTCAACGAATAGGGGAGCTTGAAGTTGGAGCCCAGGCCCACAGAGCGGATGAAACCGTCCTCCATGCGGGCGAAGGGGCGTCCCTGCTTCCGGCAACGCTGCTCCAGGGAATCATCCGGGCACTGGGGGGACCAGGCGACCACGTCGCCTTTCTGCCGCACGGCGCAGGCCAGGGCACGCTCCTGACCGTGAAAGTGCCGGAAGAAGCGGAAGGAAGCGTCCGTACTCTGCAGGCAGGCCCGCGCATGCGGATGCTTCCAGCCAAAAAAGCCGTAACAGGCATGCAGGCCGCGGTTGGCCTCGTTCTTTTCGCGCTGGAGCGCCAGCCGCCGGATAACGTTGTGAATGTCGCAGCGCTCTCCGGAAACCGGATTGATGTAGCGGGGATAGCAGAGATAGGCTGCCGCGAACAGCTCCTCCAGCGTGCGCCGCTGTACGCGGCGCGGACAGGAAAGCGCGTCGGTGGTCAGGCCCCAGCCGGCGTAGAACGGCATTCCGAAACAGTAGACCGGCTTTGACAGCAGAAGGGCCTCCATGCCCATCTGTGAGGTGACGCAGAAGACGGCGTCTGCCTGCGCCAGAAGCGAGAGCGGCGCCACATCGCAGGCAATACGCGTCACATCGTCTGGAAGATGATCGTACAGATAGCCGCGCTTGAAACCCGCCAGCGTATCGGGATGGGTTTTCACAAAGAGGCGCCCGTGCGGAAAACGGTTCCGTGCCTCTTCCAGCATGCGGATGAAACTCTCTTCGCCGGCCTGTCCCAGCGTAACGGAACTGTCGCCGTAGCTCTGATCGATAAGGAGCACTCTGGGAACGTCGTCCCCGCCCAGCAGATCCGGGCGCGCCGCGGGCGCATGGTTGTACTTGCTCAGGCAAAAGGAACGGATCTCCGCCATGGCCTGCCGTGCGCTGGCGAGCAGTTCCGGTGTTTCCCAGCCGCTGCGGTTCAGCAGATTTTCCAGATCCGAGGGCGCGGAGGCATCATAGTAGATGCCGCTTCTGTCCACGACCAGCGAGAGCGGCGGCGTATGCCGGGCCCCCAGATCCAGAGAGCGCAGGAAACCATCCTCCACCGCAATATAGGGGATGCCTCGCTGTGCCGCATAGCGCCGCGCCTTTTCCGCCGTGGCCTTGTGCCCCCAGCCCACCACCGCGTCCGGCGGCGTTTGGGGCGGGCGGAAGCACCAGCGCACCCTTTCTCCCAGGAAGGTTTCCAGATGCGGAATGCGCGATAATGTGCGGGAAAAGGTGATCAGCATGACAGGTCGGTATCCGGCAGATGTCCTTCCGTCTTGAAAACGGACAGGCCTCCCAATAAAATATAAATTGCTTTTCGCTCCATATACTTTATAAAGTATATGCAAGGCAATTCACTCTTTCATTCTTTTTCAAAGGAGGTAGAAACAATGGCAGATATGGCAAAATATCAGTGTGCATGTGGTTATGTGTATGATCCGGCAGCAGGCGATGACAACGCGCATATCCCTGCCGGCACCTCATTCGACGATCTTCCCGACAATTGGGTTTGCCCGATATGCGGTCTGGGAAAAGACGGCTTTGTCAAAATGTAATTCCGTTTTCACTGTATGAAATGTAGATGAACTTTTTTGTTCGCATCGGCCCGAAACCCGCGGTATACACCGCATACATCAAGGTTTCGGGCTTTTTTGTGGATGAACCTTCTCCTGATGAAGCCCGGGCCCTGTACCCTTGAAGCGCCGGAGGCTGTGGATAACCATGTTGACAATGTGGATACTCTGCAATCAATACGCGAGCTTGATGCATCGGCGAGAAGAGGTTCTCTTGATAAATATATGAATTTGCTTGGTTTTTGCGGCGAGAGTGGTGAAAAGCCCATGATTGCGCTCTGTGGACAAATGCTGTGGGCAACAGGACGGGGGAGGAGCGGATGCTGACGGTTGCCTGTATCAAACAGGTACCGGATACCACGCAGGTACGCATAGATCCGGAGACCAATGCCTTGATTCGTGAAGGGATTCCCTTCATTATCAACCCCTACGATCTGCATGCGCTGGAAGAGAGCCTGCGTTTTCAGGAACGTTTTGGGCTGCGTTCGGTCGCCCTCTCCATGGGGCCGCTCAATGCCGAGGCGGCGCTGCGGCGGGCCCTGGCGCTGGGGGCCGAAAGCGCGGTACTGCTTTCGGATCGCTGTTTCGGCGGCGCGGATACGCTGGCGACCAGCAGGGTGCTGGCAGCCGCCATCGCCCGGTTGGCCGAGGAAGAGGAACTGGCGGTCGTTTTCTGCGGCAAACAGACGATCGACGGCGATACGGCGCAGGTGGGGCCCGGCATTGCCACCCATTTGGGCTTGCACCAGTTGACACTGGTGGATTGCATTGAGTATTTCGATGCTCAAAAGCGGCGTATCCGGGTGCGGCGCCGGCTGGAGGATCGGCAGGAGATCGTCGAGGCGCCGCTGCCGGTGCTGATAACGGTGGTGCGCGAGCTCAACCGGCCGCGGTATCCGACGGTGCCGGCCCGTCTGGCCGCGGCGAAAAGAGAGATAACGATCTGGGACAACCGGGTGCTGCGGCTGGATCCGGCGCAGACCGGTTTCAAGGGATCGCCGACCGTGGTCAAGCGGATCTTTTCTCCGGAGCAGAAATCGGGAGAAATACTGGGCGATGGCCTGCGCGATCCGGAAGCGGCGGTCGATCTGCTGATGCGGCGTTTGCAGGAGCAGGAACTGGTGCCATCCCATTTTGATGGAACGGGCGGACGATCATGACGGGAAATCGCGGTGTTGCACGGCTGTTGCCGGGAAAATGCATCGGATGCGGCGAGCGTTGCCTGCAGAGCTGCCCGAAGGACGCCATTGCCATGGATGCGGCGGGGGCTCCGGTTATTGCGCCGGAACGCTGCGTTGGATGCGGCCTGTGCGTGCGGGCATGCCCCGCGCAGGCGCTGGAGATGACAGGCGGCGCGGGCGCCGTTCAGGTGGAAGCGGCGGCGAATTCCGTTGGCGGCGATGATTTTTCCGCCTGGCACGGCGTCTGGGTAGTGGTGGAGCAGTTTGCGGGTGTGGCCGCCCGGGTTTCCTGGGAGCTGCTGGGCGTGGGCCGTGAGCTTGCGAACAAGCGCCACACCGATTTGGGCGCGGTCATCATTGGTCATCGGGTGGAGCCCCTGGCAGCGGAAGCCGCCCGCTATGGCGCGCAGATCGTGTACCTGCTGGATGCGCCGGTCTATGCGTCGTATCGCACCGCTTCCTACTGTGCGGCGGTTTGCCATCTGGTCGAAAAGCACCAGCCGGAAATTGTGCTTTTGGGGGCCACCGGTCAGGGACGGGATCTGGCCGGAGCGGTGGCAACCCGTCTTGCCACCGGCCTGACCGCCGACTGTACCGGGCTGGATATCGACGAGCGCGGTTTTCTGCTGCAGACCCGGCCGGCCTTTGGCGGCAACATCATGGCGACGATACTCTGCGAGCGTTTTCGCCCCCAGATGGCGACGGTGCGGCCGAAGGTCATGCCTTTGCCGGAACCGCTGGAGCGGCCTTCCGCAACCGTCGTTCGCGATGCTTTTGCGCCGGATGAGGCTTTCGTCGCGGTCAAGGTGCTTGAAGTTCTGCGGGCGCAGGGCGAAAGTGAGGGCGTTGACATTGCCGCGGCCGATATCATCGTGGCCGGGGGACGGGGACTGCGCAGCCGGGAAAATTTCGCGCTGCTGCGCGAACTGGCCGATGTTCTGGGGGGCGTGGTGGCGGCCTCCCGCTGCGCGGTGGATGCCGGCTGGATAGGCCACGACCGCCAGGTGGGCCAAACCGGGAAAACCGTGCGCCCCAAACTCTACATTGCCTGCGGCATCAGCGGCGCGATTCAGCACAAGGTGGGCATGGCGTCTTCCGAGGTCATTGTCGCCATCAACAGTGATCCGGATGCGCCGATCTTTCAGATTGCCACCTATGGTATCGTGGGCGATCTGTTTCAGATCGTGCCGCTTCTGACGCAACATATCCGCGCGTTGCGTGGCGAAGCCATCTCCGCCTGATCGGAGCCGTTTCCAGTCCATTTGAGCGGTTTTCCGAGCGTGTTTTTTTCAGGCGGTTTGGAAAGTCCAACGGGGATGCTTGTCTTATGATGCGTTCAATATGTTTCGGGATTCTTCTGGCGCTTGCGACCGGCTTTTTTGTCTGGGGCTGCCGGGATCGTTTGCGGCTGATGCTCGCCGGCCGTTCCGAAGCGCGCTGGGATCGTCTTTGGGAACGGCTGCGCGGAGTCGTGGTGTATGCCTTTGGACAGCGGCGGGTCCTGCGGCGAAAATTCGGCCGCAATCATTTCATCATCTTCTGGGCCTTCATGGTGCTGCTTCTGGCCAACGGCGAATTTGTCGCAAGCGGCCTCAATCCGGCCTGGTCTCTGGATTTTCTCCCGCAAGCCCTGCTTTGCCCCCTGCGCTTTCTGTTTGATGCCGTTTCCCTGCTGGCCCTGCTTGCGGTTGGTGTCGCTGCACTGCGGCGGATCTTCTTTCCGCCGGACTATCTTGCAAGCCGCTACGTCGGCGCGCGCAGCGGCGAAGCCTTCCTCATCCTGGGCTTCATCGCGCTGCTGATGCTCGCCTATTTTATCCTGAATGGCGCCCGTATCGCCCTGGGCTCCATGCACAATGCGTCGTGGATGCCCATTTCCCGGATGGCGGGCCATTTTCTGGGCGGTCTTTCGCCGCGGACGCTTCATGGCGTTGCGGAGTGCGCCTGGTGGCTTCATGCCGTGGTGCTGCTGGCCTTCATGAATGTGCTGCCGCGCAGCAAGCACATACATATCCTCACGGTCATTCCCAATATTTTCTTCCGCAAGCTGGAACAGCCCGATCTGCCGTCCCGGGAGGATTTTTCGTCCGGCACGGCCTTTGGCGTAGCAGACTCCAAAGATTTCACCTGGAAGGATCTGCTGGATACCTTTTCCTGCGCGGAATGTGGACGCTGCCAGGAAGTCTGCCCGGCCTTTCAGACCGGAAAGCCCTTGAGCCCCCGCGACATCGTCCACAACATAAAGATCCATCTGCTTGCCGGGGGGAAGCTGGGACCGCTGGTTGGGGCCTTTGGCGAGGGCCACTGCTCCGGGGAGGAGCTGTGGAGCTGCACCGCCTGCGGCGCATGCCAGAATATCTGTCCGGCTTTGATTGAGCATCCCGGAAAGATCCTGCGGATGCGCCGTTTTCTGGTGGAGATGCAGGCGCATTTTCCGGAAGAGCTGTACGGCTTTTTTGAAAATATGGAACAGCGCGGCAATCCCTGGGGGATAATGCCGGCTGAACGGGATCGCTGGGCGGCGGCGCAGACGGTGCGGGAATTTGTCCCGGGAAAGACCGAATGGCTCGTGTACGTGGGCTGCGCGGGCGCCTTCGATACCCGCTGCCAGCAGGTGCTGCGGGCGCTGTGCCGCGTCCTGGACGCGGCGGGGCTGGACTGGGGTACCCTGGGCAATGCGGAGCTCTGCTGCGGCGAGAGCCTGCGGCGCCTGGGCAACGAGTACATGTTCGAGAAGATGGCGCAGGAAAATGTCCGCTGCCTGCAGGAGCATGGAGTCGGCAAGGTGATGACGGTCTGCCCGCACTGCTTTTCCACGCTGAAAAATGACTACCGTGCCTATGGGGCGGATTTTGAGGTCTGGCATCACAGCCAGGTGCTGGCCCATCTGGCGCAGAGCGGGCGCTTGCGCCTTGCGCCGGCGGATCTGTGGGGCAAGGTGCTGTATCATGATCCCTGCACGCTGGGCCGTCACAACCGTGAATTTGCCGCGCCCCGCGCGGTTGTCGCCGCAAGTTGCGGGCAGATGCCGCTGGAATTTCCCCGCCATGGGGAAGAGGGCTTTTGCTGCGGCGCCGGCGGCGGTCGGATGTGGATGGAGGAAAGCACCGGGGAGCGGATCAACCGCACCCGCCTGCGTGAGGGGCTGGCGCTTGCCCCCGATACGCTTTGCACTGCCTGCCCGTATTGCCTGATAATGCTGGAGGATGCCGCAAAGGATGAGGGCCTTGAGCTCAAGGTACGGGATATTGCCGAAATAACGGCGCAGGCGCTGCAGGAAGCCGGATAAGCGCCCCGCTTTCGGAAAATGGTTCAGCACATGTTGTGAAGAACATGGAAAGGTTGACAACTATGATTGGACAACAGGATGGTTTGGCAATTGCCAGAGGAGAGCACGGGACCCTGCATTTGCTGCCCAGGATGGCCAACCGGCACGGCCTGATCGCCGGTGCCACCGGAACCGGCAAGACCGTGACGCTCAGGGTTTTGGCGGAGCATTTCAGTAACTTGGGGGTGCCGGTCTTTCTGGCGGATGTGAAGGGCGATCTGTCGGGGATGCTTGAACCCGGAGAAGGTACATCCAAGGTGATGCAGCGCGCTGCCGAACTCGGTTTGAGCGATTTTTCCCTGCAGGGTTTTCCGGTGGAATTCTGGGATGTGTTTGGCGAAAAGGGACATCCTCTTCGGGCGACGGTCTCCGATATGGGCCCCCTTCTGATGACGCGCCTTCTGGGGCTCAACGACACGCAGAGCGGTGTTTTGACGCTGACCTTCAAGGTGGCCGACGATCATGGCCTGCTGCTTCTGGATCTGAAGGATCTGCGGGCGATGTTGCAGTTTGTCGGCGAGAATGCCGCCCGCGTCCGCACCGAGTACGGCAACGTCAGCGCCGCCAGCATCGGCGCGATTCAGCGCGCGCTGCTGCGGCTGGAAAACGAGGGCGCGGGGCTCTTTCTTGGTGAACCGGTCCTGGCGCTGGACGATCTCATGCGGGTGGATGCGCAGGGGCGCGGGGTGATCAGCATTCTTTCCGCCGAGCGCCTGATGAGTTCTCCCAGCATGTATGCCGCCTGCCTGCTCTGGATGATGGCCGCCCTGTTCGAGCAGCTGCCGGAAGTCGGCGACCCGCCCCAGCCGAAGCTGGTCTTCTTCTTCGACGAGGCGCACCTGCTGTTCAGCGATTTGCCGCGTGTGCTGCAGGACAAGATAGAACAGATCATCCGGCTGATCCGTTCCAAGGGAGTGGGCATCTATTTTGTCACGCAGAATCCGCTGGATATTCCCGATGTCATTCTGGGGCAGCTGGGCAACCGGGTGCAGCATGCGCTGCGCGCCTACACGCCGCGGGATCAGCGGGCGGTGCGCGCGGCCGCCCAGACTTTCCGGGTCAATCCGGGACTGGATGTGGAGCGGGTTATTGGTGAGCTGGGCGTGGGCGAGGCCCTGGTTTCGCTGCTGGATGAAAAGGGCATCCCGCAGCCGGTGGAGCGCGCCCTGATCTATCCGCCCGTGAGCCGTATGGCGCCGTTGGATGCCCGGGAAGTGGAGGCTGCGGCGCGTCGTTCCGCGCTGGACCGGCTCTACCGGGAGAGCGTGGATCGCGAGTCGGCCTACGAGTTGCTGGCCAGCCGCGTGGCGCCAGAACCGGCTCCGAAGGGCGGCCGGGCGGCGCCCAGGAAGGAAAAGGGCTCCTGGTCGGACATTGCCACCTCCGTGGTGAAGAGCGCCACCCGGGCGGCCGGCAGCCAGTTGGGCCGGCAGATTATTCGTGGTATCCTGGGTTCCCTGGGGAAAAGGTGAGAGAAGGCGAAGAAGCGGTTTCTTGAGGAAAGCCGGTTTATCCGGGTTCGGGGCGCGTCGCGCCCTCCGGAAAGCACAATACATGCGAGGAGAGCGGTTTATGTCCACAGTGGTTATTATCGGTTCCCAGTGGGGGGACGAAGGCAAGGGAAAGATAGTTGATATCTATACCGGCTATGCGGACGAAGTAGTGCGTTTCCAGGGCGGCAACAACGCCGGCCACACCCTGGTGGTGGGCGAGGAAACCACCGTGATGCACATTATCCCTTCGGGGATTCTGCACCCGGGCAAGCGGTGCTTTATCGGCAACGGGGTTGTGCTGGATCCCAAGGTGTTCTTTGGAGAAATCGCGGCCCTGCGGGCCCGCGGCTACTGTCAGGACGACCGGCAGCTGGTGGTGGATCCGGCGGTCAGCATCATCATGCCGTATCACCGCGCCATCGACGTGGCGCGGGAAAAACGCGCCGGCAGCCGCAAGATTGGCACGACCGGACGCGGCATCGGTCCGGCCTACGAGGACAAGGTCGGGCGGCGCGCCATCCGGCTGGAGGATCTGATCTATCCGGAAGTCTTCGCCACCAAGCTGCACGAGATCCTGCCGGAGAAGAATTTCCTGCTGGAGAAATTCCTTGGGGAAGCGCCTCTGGACGAGCAGGAGATCTACAACGAGTATACGGCCTACGGCGCGCAGCTGAAGCACTATCTGGGCAATACCTCCATCCTGCTCAACGAGAGCCTTGCCGCCGGCAAGCGCATCCTGTTCGAAGGCGCGCAGGGCACCCTGCTGGATATCGATCACGGTACCTATCCCTTCGTCACCTCGTCTTCGACGGTGGCTGGCGGCGCCTGTACCGGAAGCGGCGTGGGGCCATGCGCCATCGATGCGGTGGTTGGCGTCTGCAAGGCCTACGTTACCCGGGTGGGGGAAGGCCCCTTCCCCACGGAGCTGCACGATGAAACCGGCGAACTGCTCCGCCACAAGGGCCATGAATATGGCGCCACCACCGGCCGTCCCCGCCGTACCGGCTGGCTGGACATGGTGGCCCTGAAGAAGGCCATCCAGCTCAATGGCCTGACCGGTCTGGCGCTGACCAAGATGGATGTGCTCAACACCCTGCAGACCATCAGGATCTGCGTTGCCTACAAGCTGGATGGCCGGACCATTACAGATTTTCCGTCCGATGTCCGGCAGCTGACGCGCTGCATTCCGGTCTGGGAGGAACTGCCCGGCTGGAACTGCGATATCTCCGGCGCGACCGCGGTGGAGCAGCTGCCGGCGGCAGCGCAGGGCTTTATTGCCCGGATTGAAGGGCTGAGCGGCTGTCCGGTCATTCTGATTTCCGTGGGTCCGCGCCGTGATCAGACCATTCAGGTGCAAAATCCGTTTGAAACCGGCAAAAAAGGTTGACGTCACAGAAAAATGCCATTATAAGACATAGGGTTTGTTGCAGAGGGCCGCTAGCTCAGTTGGTAGAGCACCTGACTTTTAATCAGGTGGTCGTTGGTTCGATCCCAACGCGGCTCACCACTTTTTACGTCCCCATCGTCTAGCTCGGCCTAGGACACCGGCCTTTCACGCCGGCGACAGCGGTTCAAATCCGCTTGGGGACGCCAATAAAAGAAGTGGGCGGTTTCGAAATATCGAAACCGCCCTTTTTTTATTCTTTCCACGGGAAGGCCGGGAGAGCTCTGCGGTCCTTGGCCGGTCTTCGTGCTGCCGGACGGGGCTTGTCCCCGTCCGGCGTTTTCATTGATGCGTTTTCCTGACGGGTTTATATCTTCGGCTTCACCCCCAGCCACGGCATCTTTTCGTCGATGAAGCTCGTGACGCCGTATTTGATGCTGGGGAGCAGTCCCAGCTTCTTGGTGGCGCCGGCCTGGTTGGTCTTCACCACGTCGCCCATGACATCCAGGAAGGTGTCGGGATTGGCGTGGCGGCTGTGGTCCTTTTGCTCCTCGGCCTTCAGGGCGTTCAGGGTGTTCAGGGCCTTGGTCCGCAGGGCCTTGATAATTTCGCCGACCGCCGCGTCATGCCCTGGGTGCACCGTGTTCTCCAGGGCTTCCCTGTGTTGGTTCCACACCTCAAGCAGGGCGGGATCCCTGTTTACGGTCTGGGTCTTGAAGTCCACGATGAAGTTGGGGAAGCCGAGAGCTTGGCGCACATCTCCCTCCTGTTCCTGGCTCAGTTCCGAATGTTCATCCTGTATCCGCGCGATGAGGTTGTCGATATAGCCCATTACGGACTCGTGGGTCTGGTTCTCGTCGGCCATGCCGGCCATGACCAACGAAATTTCGCGGTTGTACGGCGGGTTGTCCGGCGCGTTTATGGATCTGAGCGTATCGATGGCCCGCATTTCCTCCTTGATGTGAGTCATGAGGGTGATCATCTCGTTGATGGAGTTCGCCAGGCGTATCTGGCTGCCGGAGAAATTGAAGATGGCATGGGGGATTTCCACTCCGTTGCGCTGGATTTCTCCCAGGATGGCGGCGATACGGCCGCCGGTGTCGCCCAGATCACCTTTCTGCATGATCACGCGCACGCTCTCCAGAATCTGCTGCTGCTTGCCGTCGAAAACGGCCTGGGCCTGCGGGGGCAGCATGGCGCGGAAGGCATCGAGGAACTTGGAGGACTGCCTGGTGGTGGTGGCCACGATCATGGTCATGACGGCGCTCTGCTGCTCCTGCGTGAGCTTGGTGGCGTTGCCGAAGTCGATGACCGTGAGCTTCTTGCCGTCACTCATGATGTTGCCCGCGTGCAGATCGCCGTGGAAGAAGCCCTGCTCGCCGAAGATGCCCTCGGTCACCCAGACGTCGGCCAGCGCGGTGAGCTGCTTGTGCCGCGCCGCCGCCTCTTCGTACAATTCCTGCAGGCGGGCCTTGACGGGATAGAGTTCGTTCAGGCGCCCCTCGGGCACTTCATACGTCACCCTGCTGCGCTGTCCCTGGGCGTTGAATTCCTCCGACCTGCCGAGGGGCTGCCCCATGCGCTCGATTTCCTCCCTGGTATCCTTGAGAAAGCCGTCCAGGGTGGTGCCGGGGGCCATTTCCATGGCCATGGAATTGCTCTTGGGCGGGATGTCCTCCACCACCTTGACGCTCTGGATGCTGCGCTCCTGTCCGTCGAAGGGCTTGTCGTACACGGCGCCGAGTTTGGCGTTGCCCGCTTCGATGCCGAAGTCCAGCTCTTCGAGTATGCCTTCCATCTGGCCCTGGAAGGTGCCCGACATGCCGGGCACCTTGGCGGCCGCCTTCTCGAAGATGGGCCTCTCGCGCTGTATGCGGTTGGCCGCGTCCGGCCGCAGGATCTTGACCACGCATTCGCGCGCCTGCCCGCTCCGGTCGGTGATGCGGCAGCGGAAGGCCTGCCCCACGCTGGCCGCGCCCAGGGAGGAGAGTACTTCGATGCTGCGGATGCGCCCGTTGGAGCTGTTGACCATGGCCAGCAGGTTGGCCTCCACGATGTCCGGCGGGATGGGGGCCAGGCGGCTCTTCATGTCCTGGCAGGCGATGCGCAGGTCATTCGGCAGGCCGGGGCCGTCCAGGCCCTGGAAGACCTTTTGCAGCACCGGCCCCGCGCCCTTGAGCATGGCTCCCAGCTTCTGCATGGGCGTGGCATTCGCCGGGGCGTAGCGCAGGCCCGCCGAGATCATGGCCCGCCTGTCCATGAGGGGCACGCTCTGGAAATAGTCCTGAATGACGAACTTGATGAACTTGCCTATGCCGTCGCTGTTGAAATCCGTGCCGGCGGCCGCCGCCAGGCTGTCGAGATCGGCTGCCTGCAGCTGCTCCAGGCGCAGCTGGTGCGCCTGCGCCGCATTGGCCGGCGCGGCGGCTGGCGCGTTGTCGCCTGCCGCTTCGACAGGCTGGCCTTCTTGGTTGACACCCAGCGCGGCCTGGGCCTGTGCCTGTGCTGTCTGGGCCTGTGCCTGGGCTTTGGCCTTGGCGGCTTCGGTCTGGGCCTTGGCGGTTTGCGCCTCGAGCCTGACCTGCGCGTTGGCGGCGTGGGCCGCGCTGGCTTCGTCGAAGGCCTGTTTGGCTTGGGCTACCTCCGCCTGATGCTGATCGGCCGTGGCCCTGGCCGTGACGGCCTGCTGCCGGGCCTGCGTGGCCTGCTGGCGGGCGTCGACGGCGTCTTGCTGCGCTGTTCTGGCGTTCGCCAAAGCCTGCGGGTCAACCTTTTGGTCTGCCGCATTGGCCGCGTCGCGGGCTGTCTTGGCCTCGGTGCGGGCGCTGGCGGCGGCTGCGGCGGCTTCATCGGCCACCTTGCGGGCCGCGCGCGCTTTCTCTTCGGCATCGGCGGGGGCGTCGGCCACGAGGGCCAGAAGCTCGGCTTCATCAGCTGTATCCTTGGCCTTGGCGGCCTCGGCCTCAAGGGAAGCGGCGCGGCTTTCCGCCTGTGCCGCCGCGCTTTCCAGCCGCAAAGCCTCATGGGCATTTTGAGGCTGGGCGGCGAAGGCCTCTTCCAGGCCCTGCGCCGTCACTTCGGCGTTGTGCGCCGCGCTTTCCGCGGTTTCCGCCGCCGTCCGGGACTGGGTGGCCTGCGTCTGCCTGGCCTTCCATACGTCATCGGCATTATTGACCGCCGTCAACGTAACATTCAAATTCAGACGGCACTCGTGATCGTGATGATCGGCTTCCTGGAAGGCCGTGGCGGCCTGCTCGGCGGCTTCCTGGGCCTGCCGGGCCTTGTCCGCCAGGCGGGCGTATTCCTCGAATTCATTGACTGCCACCTTGCCGGCCAGGCGCCTGCGCTGCGCGGGATCGTCCACGCCGGTGATGGAGGAAGCCAGGGCCTCCAGGGCGGCGGCCACGCCCTGGGGCAGGGGCTTGCGCTCCAGCAGGGCCTCGGCGTTTTCCCGCGTGAGGGGCAGATGCTCCGCCTCAAGCGCGGCCTTGAACGCCCGGATCGTGGCCTTGGTGGGGCCGGAGAGCGTTTTGTCCATCATCAGGATGGCCGTGGTCATCTCCTCCTGCACCATCTGCGCGGCCTGGGTCACGCTTGCGTTGACCTGCCCCACGATCTTCCGCAGGTCCTTGTCCTCAATCTGCGTGATGCCGGCCCCGATGGAGACCGCGTCGGCGTGCATGTTCTTTTCCACCAGGGCGGCGCGCATCTCGCCCATCATGCCCTTGACAGCCTCGCCCATCTCCGGGGGCAGGGCGCCCAGCAGGCTGGTCCGTTCGGCCTCGGGCAGGTCGTCACGGTTCGCCAGGCGCTTTTCAAGCGCCGTGTCCGCCGGCACGTCGAATTCGGCTCCCAGTGCCGCGTCGGGCACGCCGGGCTTGGCGGTCTCTATGGCGGCGCGCAGATCGTTGGCCTTCTCCTGGTCGACCTCGCTCCCGCTGAGCTTGGCCTGTGCCTCGGCCCTGGCCAGGCGTACGGCCAGCCGCGCGGCCGTTGCCTCCTGCGCAAGGGGGGAATTCCTGTCGAAATCCTCAAGCGCCTTCTGAGCATCCGTCAGTTCCGCCAGGCGCGCGGGGTCGTTCCCGTATTCTGCCACCTCGGCCTGGGCCTGGGCCACGCGCAGCGCCAACGGATTCCGCTCCTTGAGCATCCTGGCCTCGGCGGCATAGGCCTGGGCCTCCAGGGCGCTGAACTGCGCCTCGTCCGGCTTTTCCGGGCCACCGTTGAAGAAATTGAAGAGATTGTTGATGCCCTTGGCGATGTTGCTGCCCCTGAGGACCTTTGCCTCGAACTGGGCGGCGTTCGCCTCGGCTCTGGCGGCTTTGGCCGCCAGCCTGTCGGCCTCGGTGGCTTCGGGCCTGGTGGCCTTCTGTTCGGCCTCGCGGGCCCTGGACTCCAGATCCACGGCATTGAGACCGGCCTCCACCTTGACGATGTCGCCGATAACGCCCGCGTTCGCCCTCAACACCTTGCGCAGGCGCTCTTCGGGGGAGAGCTTGTCCTCGTCCACGATGTTGCCGGAGTAGATGATGTCCGCGGCGAAATTGGCCACCTGCTGCTGCGTGGCCGTGGCGAAGGGGTTGATTTGGGGTTTGAGCACGGCCACGTTGACCTTTTGCCCGAGATTGTCCTCCTGCTGGCGCACGTCCATGAGCTCCATCACGTCTTCGGCGGCGATGCGGCTGGTGGTGGCGATCTTGAGCACATGGTCGATGAGGTTCCGGGCCGAGCCGTAGTACCCCTCAAGGGCGTACTGGGCGATGCGGTTCAGGTAGCGGGTGGGGCAGCTGTGCAGCTCGCCGCCGTCTATGCCCATCTGGGCCTTGATGGACTTGAGGCAGAGCTCGCGCAGGCGCGCGTCGTTCAGGCCCTTGCTGTCCAGCGCGTCGGCGGGGTCGCTGGGGTTGAGCGCGAGCGGATTCGCCTGCTGCGCGCCCTGATTCTGCGGCGGGGCCAGATGGAGCCTGAGCGTGTGGATCTCGGTGGCCACCGCCTTGGTTTCGGGCTTGGGCGAAGCCTCCAGCTCGGCGAGGCGTCCGGTGAGGGCCTGCCGTTTCTGCTCGTACTCCGTTGTCAGGCGGGTCTTTTCATTTCTGGCATTGCGCAGCTCGGCGAGCGCGGGGTTGGCCTCCACTTTGCTTTCGATCCGAGTGCACTTCGTCATGGCCTCGTACAGCTCGGGCCTGCGCCGCTCAAGGCCGCGCAGCTGGTCCAGCGCATTGTTCTTGGCTTTGCTGGCCTGCTCGCGCTTGGCGTCGATGGCCTTCTGCTTGGCGCCGCCCGGGTCCTTCACGCCAACAGCAAGGCCCGCGTCCAGGTACCTCTGGGATCTGGCAGCTTCCTCCAGCTGCTCGTTGCATTGAAGGATGGTCTGGTTGCAGGCCATCTCCGTCTGATCGAACTCATTCTGCAGCCGATCCAGGGCGCTTTGCGCCTCGTTCAGCTCCTCCAGAAGGTTCATATGGTCTGCCGCCGCCGGGTTGGCCTTGACCGCCGCCTCGGCCTTGGCGATGCGCCGGTTACACTTTTCCATTTCCTCGATGTGTTGCTCTTCGAGGGACTTGCCCGCGTGGCCGGCGGCCTGAACCGGCTTCCTGTGCGCCCTCGCCGCGCCGGTGAGAATATCCAGCGCGGCCCGATTGCCGTACAGATCCGTGTTGTCAATGATGTCGTTCTCGATGAGCTCCGCCAGCACCTTGGGCGTGTACCTGGAGACGATGGTCTGCCCGCCGATGGTGGTGCTGAGCGTGCCGTTTTTATCGCGCACAATGGGAATGTACCGGCCGTCTATCAGGACGTTTTTGACGCCGCCATGCTCATAGTCGACCATAGCGTTCATGGCATTTTTGAGGTTTACGGCGTCGGCCGCCAGCTGCTTCGCCTTCGCGGCTTCCTTGCGGCACATGATGGCCGGGGCGATGCCGAAGGTAAAGAGGCCGGTGATGATCTTGGTCGCCAGAGACCACTTGGTGTGCTTGGCGGCATCCTGCACGGACGCGCCCCTGAGGAATATTTCGGCGGCGGCGCGGTCTGTGTCCGACAGGTGGGCCAGGGCCGCGGCGTTGGCGTCCTCCGGGGCGGGCTGCTGGGCAATATTGCCCTGCTGCGGTACAGGCTGCTGCGGTACAGGCTGCTGTGGTACAGGCTGATTCGGTATATTGGGCTGCCCGCCATTCCCGATGATTACGGTCATAAGCTTCCTTCCTTTCTTGATGACACTGTGATGATGGAGGATAAATTTATTAATTTTAACATTGTCTTCCCGTTTAAGGAACATGAAAGGGGACCTGAAATTGATGGAAGGCCGATGCCCGCAGTTCCACTCTTTCGGAATGCGCAGATCCTGGCCGATGGATGTGCCCTGCTGCTGCAGATACAAATATCGAACAAGATAGGCATTGTACTTCCCCCTTGTGTAATTTTTGTCATGACGCTATGTTGGCGTTTTTTCATCTCTTGCGCCATTTGCCGCAGAGAGTGGAAGCCTGAAAGAAAGCCATGAGAGAGGATGTACAAAAACGGGCGAAGGCGCTGGTGGAAACTTCCGCCTTTCGTACTTTCGTAACGCTGATCATCATTGCCAACGCGGCGGCCTTCGGTCTTCAGACCGCACACCTTTCCGCCAAGTGGGCTTCGGTGCTGGCTGCCTTCGACACGTTGTGCCTGGGCGTGTATGTGGTCGAGACCGTCTTGAAACTTGTCGCCTACCGCCGCTCCTATTTCCGGGACGGCTGGAATGTTTTCGATTTTACCATCATCTCCCTTTCCCTGATACCAACCGCGCTGCTGCCCGTTCCGATACAGGTTGCCCGTTTGCTCCGGATCGTCCGGTCTTTCAAGGATTTCCGGGTCATTTCGATTTTTGCGGAAACCCGCCTCATCGCCGAAGCCATTGTGCGGTCTCTGCCGGGCGTGCTCTGGACGGCGGCGCTGCTCTTCATCGTCTGCTATGTGTTTGCGATAACCGGCGTTGCCCTGTTTGGCGAGACCTTTCCCCAATACTTCGGCAGCCTGGGAAAAAGCCTGTACACGCTCTTTCAGATCATGACCCTGGAAAGCTGGTCGCACGGCATCGCCCGCCCGGTCATTGCGGCTCACCCCTGGGCATGGGTCTATTTCGTGCCCTTTGTGGTTACGGCAAGCTTTATCATGCTGAATGTCGTGGTCGGTCTTCTGGTGAACTCCATCAGTGAGACACGGCAGGCCATGACGCAGGCCAGAATGCGGGACATACTGCGCAAGGAGATGGAAGAACAAGCTCCGATTGCCGCTCTGGAACAGGAGATAGGCAGGTTACGGGGACATCTGGAACAGATGGAGGAAATTCTGCGTACCCTGCGGAGGGAAGAACCGAAGTGACCGTATTTGAGCGTGGGATACCGTCCATTTTTTTCGGAAAACAGGCATGACGATCCGGAATTCCTCATATTCGGCGGGCCTTTTTTGGATTGTGGCCACGGCGACGCTGTGGTCTTTTCTTGGCCTCATCGGCAAGTACTGCCTTGCGCAGGGCATGCCGCCCATGCAGTATGCCTTTTGGCGCTGCGTTTTTGGCGGCGCGGCCTTTTTTCTGCACTGCGCGTTCACCGGCTCTTTGGCCATTCCGGTGCCGCATGCGTTGCTTTTCATGCTTTTTGGCGTCTGGGGCATCGGCGTCTACTACTCCTGCGCCCAGTACACCATCCAGCTGGCGGGTGCGGCGACGGACATTATCCTTCAGTACACCGCGCCGGTCTGGGTGGCGCTGTTTGCCCGCCTGCTCTTCAGGGAACGGCTGACGGGCGTCAAGCTTGCCTCCATGATGATTGCGGCGCTGGGAACGGTCTGCGTCTGTTTTTCCGGCGGCAGCCTTCCGGAAGCTTCACCGCTTCTGGCGGTGGGGATTTGCACGGGTCTGACCACCGGCCTCTGTTATGCAAGCCACTATCCCTTTACCCGCTGGTGGCAGCAGCGCTACCCCTCGCCGGTCATCTTTGCCTGGATGCTGGCCGGCGGCGCGCTGGCCCTGGCCCTGGTGATGGGTTTTGACGTGCCTTTGCGGTTCGATTTTCCGCTTCCGGTCTGGGGCGCCTCAATGGCAACCGGGCTGTTCTGCACCTACTTTGCCTTCATCTGTTACGGCAGGGCGCTACAGCGCATCTCGCTGGTGCGGGCGGTGATTGTCTCGGAACTGGAACCGGTGCTCTCCATGCTGTGGGTCTGGCTGGCTTTCGGGGAACGTTTTGGCGCTTTGGGCTGGTGCGGAAGCGTGCTGATCATCGTGTCGGTGCTGGTGCTGGCCCTAAGCCGGGCGGAGGAATAGTATTTTTTTATCCATCACATCAGGCGGAGGAATCATGGATATTTCCAGACGTACATTTATCAAGGGCGTGGTCGCGGCCGCAGGAGCCGCATCTTTGGGCTTTGTCCCCGGAAAAGGCATGGGAGAAGAAGCCGGCGCCGCCAAACCCGTGCCGGGAAGCGGCGGAGATCGTTATCTTCCCTATGCGGAACGCAGCGGCGGGGAATCGGTGGTCTATTTCACCCGTGATCTTTCGGCGCAGGGGCTGCGCAGAATTCTGGCCAGGGTCAGGAGCAACCTTTCCGGGAGGGTGGCCATCAAGCTGCATACCGGCGAACAGAATGGCCCGAACATCATACCGCGTCCGTGGGTTCGGGAACTCGTCGAGCAGGATTTTCCGGGCGCTGCCATTGTGGAGACCAACGCCTATTACGAAGGCGATCGCCATACGACGGCCCTGCATCGGGAAACGCTCAAGGTCAACGGCTGGACTTTTGCACCGGTCGATATCCTGGATGAACACGGCACCGCCATGCTGCCGGTTGCGGGCGGCAGGTGGTTCCGGGAAATGTCGGTGGGCAAGGGACTGCTGAACTACGATTCCCTGCTGGTGCTGACGCATTTCAAGGGACATGTCATGGGCGGTTTTGGCGGCTCCAACAAGAACATCGGCATTGGCTGCGCCGATGGCCGCATCGGCAAGGCCATGATCCATACCACTCCCGGCCAGCCCAACCAGTGGGATATCAACAAGGAAGAATTCATGGAGCGGATGACGGAATCGGCCAAGGCGACGGTGGATCACTTTGCTCCGCGCATCTCCTTCGTCAACGTGCTGCGCAACATGTCCGTTTCCTGCGACTGTGAGGGCGTGCGGGCCGAGCCGGTGGTCACGCCCGATATCGGCATCGTTGCCTCGCTGGATATTCTGGCGGTGGATCAGGCTTCGGTGGATCTGGTGCAGGCCCTGCCGGAGAAGGACAGGGCGGCGCTCTTCGAGAGGATGCAGTCCCGCCATGGTTTCCGGCAGCTGTCCTGCATGAAGGAGCTGAAGATGGGCAACGATCGCTACGCGCTGCTTGATATCGACAGGAACGATGCCAGAATTTTGCCGCAGGATGCGGTTGCGGGCATCAAATCTTTGGGCGCATAAAGTATAAGATTTGGATGTCTGCTCCTGCCAAGGTGCAGTCGCCCGGGAAGAGTTGACCGCTTTTTTCCATCAATGAAAAAGGCGGTGACACCGTCCAATTCGGATATCGGTGCCACCGCCTTTGAAAACCTCAAACCGTTTTCAATCCTTTAGAAGAACAGATCCCGCACGCCGTTTTCCATGGATTGCAGGCGTTCCGCGGTTATCGCGCGGACTGCCTCGTTGGGAATGGTTTCCAGCGAATCCTTCAGGGTCTTTTCGCCAATGGCGCGGGTTTCACTGTCCGCGTAGTCCAGCAGGTATTCCTTGAAGGTCAAAAGCGCGTTGGGCAGGCAGACGTTCTGGATCTCGCCGGACTTGGCCAGCGGCATGAAGCGGTCGCCGGTGCGGCCCTGACGGTAGCAGGCGGTGCAGTAGCTGGGAATGTATCCGCGCTGGCACAGCATGCGGATGATCTCGTTGGGAGAACGCTGGTCGCTTGGCTCGAACTGCTGGCCATTGTTGGTGTTGTGGGTGCTCTCGTGTTCGACATACACCTTCTGGTAGCCGCCGACGCCGGTGCAGGAACCGGCGCTGATCTGGGAAATGCCCAGGGCGATCAGCTCGTCGCGCAGTCCCGGTTCTTCCCTGGTGGAGAGGATCATGCCGGTATACGGAACCGCCATGCGGATGATGGCGATGACCTTTTTGAAATCCTCGTCCGAGACCAGATAGGGGAAGCTGTTCAGATCGACGTTGCCGGCACTGCGCATTCTGGGAACGGAGATGGTGTGCGGACCGACGCCGAAGGTCTGGTCCAGATGCTCGGCATGCAGGAACATGGCAACGGTCTCGTACTTGTAGTCGTACAGTCCGTACAGCACGCCGATGCCGACATCGTCAATGCCGCCCTTCATGGCGCGATCCATGGCGGTCGTGTGCCAGTTGTAGTCCCTTTTGGGGCCGCCCAGATGCATTTTGGCATAGGTGGGGCGGTGATAGGTTTCCTGGAAGAGGATATAGGTGCCGATGTTCGCCGCTTTCAGTTGGCGGTACTCTTCGATGGTTGTGGCCGCGATGTTGATGTTGACCCGGCGGATATCGCCCTTGCCCCGCTTGACCTTGTAGATCTCCTTGATGGCCTCAAGAACATAGTCCAGAGGGCAGAGCGTGGGATGTTCGCCGGCTTCCACCGCCAGCCGCTTGTGCCCCAGCGACTCCATGATCTCCACTTCCTTCCGCAGTTCTTCCATGGTCAGCCGGTGCCGCAGCTGATCCTTGTTGGCGAACTTGTAGCCGCAGTAGGCGCAGTTGTTGACGCAGTGGCTGGAGAGGTACAGCGGCGCAAACAGCACGATGCGCTTGCCGTAGATCGCCTTTTTGATTTCGGAGGCGGTGGAGAACATTTCGTTCAGGAGGGTTGGATCCTCCACCTGCAGCAGTACGGCGGTTTCTTCCGCGGTCAGGCCCTTGTGCAGGGCGGCCTTGGCGATAATCCTGCGCACCGCTTCCGGATCGGCGGCAATCCTTTTCCCTTCGTCCAGGGCGCGGGCAATGCGGGCATCATCTATGAAGGCATCGGAAGTTCTCTGTTTTTCGTCTATCATGCTCATTTCTCCTTGTATGTAAAAGATGTGGTTATCTTGTTTTGTTTTACAGCGTCTTGGTGGTCAGCGCGGATTTGACCGCCACACCGGGGATGTTGCCCAGCTTGCCGGTCAGAGCGCCGATGGCATCGGTATCGCCATCGACGATCATGGCGATGACGCCGACGTTGTTGTCGTGCTGGGGAATGCCCAGCCGGCCAATGATGATTTCGCCATACTGGCTGATAATGGCGTTGACCTTTCCCGCGGTTTGTTTGGGATCTTCGATGACTATGCCGATGACGCCAAGACGTTTGTTCATGCTGTACTCCTTTCAGATAAAAAAAGCCCTCTTTGCGCATACGGCACAAAGAGGGCTCCTGGATAATCTTTTCTTTGCGGAAACAGCGTTTACGTACAGCCACTCATCCCGGGCAGGTACGAAAGCTCCGCTTTTTTTGATATCCTCACGCCATCCTTGTGCTCAGGTCGCCCCTTGCCTTCAGATACGCTGAATATACTCTAAGTTTTGAGAGAACTCGAACCCGGTTCGAAGATCTTGTAACGTGTTACATCGGGCTGCTGGTGGCGGAAACGGTCACGCCCGGCACTTTTTTCAGTTTCTCGACCATGGCGTTCAGTGCTGCTTCTTCACCTTCGACGATCAGGGCAAGGACCCCGACGCTGGCCTGGCAGCGGGGAATACCCATGCGCCCGACCACGATCTCGTGATTTTCGCTGATAATGGCATTGATGCTGTTGGATGCCTGCTGCGGCTGATCGAGAACGACTCCGATGACTCCAATGTGTTTCGCCATAGCTTTTTCCTTTCGTCAAGAGCGTTGGGGGAAGCTCCCCCAATCCGTTTCTCTGTTGTGAAGATAGAATACTTTACAATTCCTGTCAAGTATTTCTTTGCCCTTTTCCTTCCAACTGGCTCACGCTGCGATTCCATCTGCAAAAAAGCGCCGGTTGCCCGACGCTTTTTTACAGCATGGAAGATATGCCCCGCTGCTGCTGCGGGAATTACTCGATGAACTTGCCGCGCGGCGTATAGTGCGTATGCAGCAGTTCGTGGGACTTGTGGGAGCAAGGCCCTTCCTTGAAGTATTCGGTGTAGATACGAAGAACATCCGGGTTTTCATGGGATTTACGAACTTCGTAGTCGTTGTCTTCGCCGTAGATAACTTTGGCGCGGGCTTCACGGATCCACTGGGAGGTCGGGATGGGCTGGCCACCGCCGCCGATGCAGCCGCCCGGGCAGGCCATGAATTCGATGAAGTGACATTCGGAGAACTTGCCGCCCGCCTTGATGTCTTCCAGAACCTTGCGCGCATTAGCGGTGCCATGAGCCACACCAACCTTGACGGTTGCGCCCTTGATCCAGTTCCAGTCGGGAACCAGATGCTTGATCAGATCGGGAACCGGGCCAACTTCTTCAGGAATCTTGAGTTCTACGTAACGGCAGCCTTCGAAGCCGCGGATCGGGATGATGTCGGCATGAGCGTAGAAGTCTTCAACTTTCTTGCCGGTGATCAGCTCAAGCACCGTACGCAGCGCGGCTTCCATAACACCGCCGGTCGCCGCGAAGATAACGCCGGAACCGGTTGCGGTGCCGAACGGAGCGTCGAAGTTGGATTTGGGCACGGTGTTCAGATCGATGCCGGCCTCGCGGATCATCTTGGCCACTTCACGGGTGGTCAGGCCGAAATCCACATCCTGGTATCCGCTGTCGCGCATTTCGGGACGGTTGCACTCGAACTTCTTGGCGGTACACGGCATCAGGGCGACGCTGACGATGTCCTTCGGATCGATGTTGTTGATCTCGGCATACCAGGTTTTGATGACGGCGCCGAACATCTGCTGCGGGCTCTTGGCGCTGGATACATGAGCCAGATATTCAGGATAGAAATGTTCGATGTATTTGACCCA
>JAEEGI010005162.1_pt1 | contig 30246 bp, 24 predicted proteins | sample 8958751 | NCBI WGS metagenome assembly JAEEGI01 (sample SAMN16246545, study PRJNA631951) | gut metagenome | biome: gut microbiome; feature: rumen; material: KS-attached | host: Bos | place: Iran: Karaj | collected 2018-10 | reverse complement strand
CAAGGAATGCGGGAACTTTTCTCTTAGTGATGAGATGGAATAAAAGAGTACCGAGACCGGCGAATAAAAGAGTAGCGGAAACGCTGAGGCCGGTGATGATGGGAACAAGAACTGTGGAGCCGAACATTGCGAACATGTGCTGAAGTCCGAGCACTAGCGTTTTCGGGGTGCCCAGGGTTTTTGCATCATAGATGCCCTGTTCGCCGAGGACTTCTTTCTTAGAATCTGCCATAAACTCCTCCTGTTAGCGAATACTATATATTGTGTTTAAAACACCGTAATAATAATACATTTTGCTAAATGTGCCGTCAACGCAAAGCAAATGTTATTATTTGTTTTTTTTTAAGGCGGGATATAAACTATATGGGAGCGTTATTTACGAAAGGTTAATAAGATGAAAGAAAAGATAAAAAGCATTATCGCATTCACTGTTCTGGCCGTAACGGTAGCGATCAGCTTTGTGCTGAATGCCCTGGACAAGAGCACGGATGTTTACCCGGACGAAGACACCACGATACGTCTATACGGTGAGGCCCACGGCTCCAAGATCTATTATGACATTGAATTCGAACTCTGGAAGGAGTGCTATGATAAGGGCTTCAGGAATCTGTTCGTTGAGCTTCCTTACTACAGCGCTGAGTTTCTTAATATCTGGATGCAGGAGGATTCGGACGAGCTTCTGGATACCTTTTACGATGAGATATCCGATACACAATCGGGCAATTCCGACAGCAAGGCTTTCTACAAAAGAATAAAGGAAGAATGTCCAGAAACTATATTTTTCGGAACGGATGTCGGACATCAGTACGATACGACGGGTCCCAGATTCCTGCAGTATCTTGAAGAACACGGCCTGAAGGACAGTGAGATGTATGAGCTTGCTCTGGAAAACATCGCCCAGGGTGAGACCTTCTATAACGAGGGTTCAATGAACGGTATCTCTGAGTTCAGGGAGTCTACCATGACGTCGAATTTCATAGCCGCATATGAAAGATGCGGAGGCGGTAAGATCATGGGTATCTACGGAAGCTTCCATACCGAACCCGGCAACTCATGGGTAATGATAAACAGGCTCAGGGAACACTACGGAGACATCTTCGGCAGCGTCAAGTTAAGTTCGCTCGCATTTGATGAAACCGGTCACGGACCTTATGAATTCGGATTCTGTATTACCGGACTTATCTTCCTTATCATGCTGATCCTACCCAATATCATCTGGGCTAAGAAACAGCCCGAAGGATATGAGGAAGCTGCAGGAAAGGAAAACAAAGTTCTTCTTTTGCTAGAGCGTATCGGTGAGGTTCTGATGACAGTGATCTTGGTCATCTTCCCGGCATTCAATCCTCATGTAAGGCGGCTTCCCGAAGGTCTGTATTTTAAATTCACGATCATCATCTGGTTTGCGGCAGTGGTTCTCATGATCCTCTATGAGTGCTACTGGATCAGGTATTTTGTAAGCAAACGTACCATGAAGGATATGTATTGCTCATTTGCGGGATTCCCCGTTGCGGGCGCTTCGCTTCCCGTTATCGCGGCATTCCTTCTCGGATTGTATTCCGGAAATCTTATAATGTTAGCCGTTTCGGTGATCCTCGGAATCGGACATATCGGTATCCATCTGAACCATAAAAAGGACGCGGAAGGCGCGAAGGACTAAATTCCACTTTGGGGTATTTTGGGGTGTTTTTTTGGAAAAAAAGTGGAATTTCGAAATTCACATTACGGTTTCAATAAGAATTCTCCTGCCGGGGTCTTGACAAGGATGATGTAAATATGATATCAATTTGATATCAGATAATTAATTCACCCCAAAAAGGAGGAATGATATATGTATGATTTTCCGAAGATAGGAACGGACGTGATAGCCATGATGGTCTTGGCCACGACACTTTTTATAATCGTTCCGGTAGCGATCTGGATAGTATGGTGTGTCAAAAAGAAAGAGAAGTTCACAACCATACTGATCGGTGCCGCAACATTTTTGATTTTTGCGATCGTGCTTGAAAAGCCCATTCAGAATGTGCTTATCTTCCCTACCGCTATGGGTCTTAAAGAACATGCGGCTTCGCAGTTCATAAACGCAAGGCCTGTTCTGTGGGCGATCCTTTTGGGCTTTTTCCCCGGACTTTTTGAAGAGACCGGCAGATTTGTCGCTTTTAAGACCGTCCTGAAAAAGAGAAAGAACAGGGAGACCTCGATCTCCTACGGACTCGGACACGGCGGTTTCGAGGTTATGTTCATACTCGGCATTAATTTCATCAACTATATTATTTATGCCGTGATGATAAATTCCGGTACATTTGCAACCATCGTTCAGCAGGTTGAAGCAGTTGCACCGGACCAGGTGGATGCTTATCTTGCACTTCCCGCACAGCTGGCCGCATATTCCGCGTTTACGATCTTCTTGGCTGTCTGGGAAAGGATATTTGCGGTCCTGTTCCATACCGGAGCTTCGATCATGGTATTCTATGCATGCAAGGATAAAAAGAAATTCTGGCTCTATCCCCTTGCGATACTGCTCCACACCGCATTGGACGGAGTGCTGGGACTTGCAATGGCAAATGTCATCTCCCTGTCGGATATCCAGATTGAAGCAATTATCACAGTTACCGGTGTACTGATATTCTTCGGATCCTACTTCCTGCTTTACAGGAAGGACAAGGACCGTGGAATTGTTCCGGAATCACAGGGTAACGTTATTCTGTAAGATCAATATTACGTAATACAATGAGAGCTGTCCGCCGGAACGGGCAGCTCTCATACATTATAAAAGCACCGCAGGTCATTTGACCTGCGGTGCTTGATCATTTAGTTATCCGTATAATAAATCGCTTATGCTGCTGACCAGGTGCCGTCTGTTGCAAGAGTATAGGTGTGTCCGCTGATGGTAACGGTACCGTTGGTAATGATTCCGTTTGTGTAACTGAAGCTATAGGCGGTAACCTTGGCGGAGTCAACACCTGAAAGAGTGTAAGTCATCTTGACATATTTCTTGGATGCATCGGTTGAGGTAGCATCAGCAGTAGCACCGGAGATGGTTCCGGTCATAGCTACGGTATTTGCCGGGGTTCCGTCTATGGAGATAGTTTTTCCGGTAGGTGCAGGATCGCCGTTAGCGAATTTACCTTCGCCGTATGCCTGGTCGATAGCAGCCTGTGCAGCTACCCTTACGGTCTGTGCGGTTGAGAAGTCCTTCTCCGATCTTGCTCTGTCAATGTATCCGAGGAGCGTGGGTACAAGGATCGCTGCAAGGATTGCAAGAATTACGAGAACGACGATGAGTTCTACAAGTGTGAAGCCTTTGTTATTCTTTTTCATGTTTTTTCCCTCCTTGAAACACGGTGTTTTCCTTCAACTGATTAATATATCGGACGAAAGGTTCCGAAACTTAATCTTTTTTTGGAAACCGCTTGTTATTCATTATATGCTATCTTTTCGAGTTCGTCCATCGTTGTGATCCCTTTTTCGACAAGTTCAAGTCCCGCCTGCTTAAGGGTCTTCATTCCCTGATTTTCGATCGCATATTTCTTGATCTCGTCGGCGTTGGCACCCTCGGATATAAGCTTCCTTACGCCCCTGTCAACGTAGAGAACCTCGTGTACGGCAATTCTTCCGCTGTATCCCGTTCCGTGGCACTTTGCGCATCCTACGGCGCTTCTGGCATTAGGCATATCCCTTCCCGCGAAAGCTCTCTGGTATTCGTCGAGTCCGGTAACACGGCTGCAGTGAGGACATACCTTTCTCATCAGTCTCTGTGCAACGGAACCGACAAGGGCGGATGAAAGGAGATAGGGCTCGGCACCCATATCTATGAGTCTTATTATCGTGGAGACCGCATCATTGGTATGGAGTGTGGAAAGAACGAGGTGACCGGTAATAGCCGCTCTGAGTGAGATGGAAGCTGTCTCAGAGTCACGCGTCTCACCGACCATTATGATATCGGGATCCTGTCTTAAGAGTGCTCTTAATCCTACATCGAATGTAAGTCCCGCAGTCGGATGTACCTGTGTCTGATTGAGACGGTTAAGGTTTTTCTCAACGGGGTCTTCAATGGTCGCGATATTGACCTGTCTGTCGGACAGGGAAGAAAGGAGCATATAAAGCGTGGTGGTCTTACCGGAACCTGTAGGTCCTGTGATATATACGAGACCGTTGGGGGACTTGAGCATGCGGACAACCTTTTCGTAATTGTCCTGCTCCATGCCGAAGGTTTCCGCATGGTCTATCTGCGAATTACCGGCAAGCAGTCTCATTACCACCTTCTCACCGAAGACGGTGGGGATCACGGATACACGCACGTTTACAATCTGATCTCTTATCTTGATCCTGAAGTGACCGTCCTGGGGGACTCTCTTTTCTGCTATATCAAGCTCCGACATGATCTTGATACGTGCGATGAGGGAACCCTGCACATTTTTCTGAAGGGTCATGTAATCGATCAGTGCACCATCCATACGGAGACGTACATGGATCTCCTTTTCGAAGGGTTCGATATGTACGTCTGAAGCGTTATCCTGATAAGCCTTGTCCATAAGGGAGTTTACGAGGTTGATGATGGGAGCATCATCCGCACCTGCTCCGGCATCGATGATCATCTCACGGATCTCGGATGATACCGCGGACTCATTGGCGGACTGTGCCGCTTTCTTGGTCTGGACCTCGGCATAGTAATAATTGATCGCATTTTGGATCGCGGCACGTTCGGCAAGAACAGTCTCAACATTCATACCGCTGGTCTGTCTTACGTCCTCTATATTAATGAAATCGAGAGGATCGTTGACCGCAACGATCAGTGTGCCTTCCCTGAATCCAACGGGAAGCATCAGATAGCTTGAAGCCATCTGGCTGGGGATCATCTTTACAGCGTTGCTGTCCACGGGATATGTGGAAAGATCCACGACCTCGAGGCCCATGCGGCTTCCGAGGGTGTAGAGCATCTGAGTCTCAGTAACATATCCCTTCTCTACGAGTATCTCACCGAGTCTTTTCTTGGATTCCTTCTGAGCCTGGAGTGCATCTGCCAGCTGGGCCTGATCGATGTATCCGGCTGCGACCATAAGGTCACCTATTCTGATTTTTGTTGAAGAGGCTTCCATTTTATATTCTCCCTTGCCTTAGTTATGATCGGATGAATTATTCGGTCTTATCTTTCATATACAGATTTATCGAGAGCTGCAACTGGTTGAGTTCGCTTTCGACAACGACTATGGAACCGTCGTCAAGTACGTAAGTTACCGGGTCTAGCTTTATCCAGTTGAATCCGGTAACTCGCAATGAAGGATTGTGTGTGAGCTCATCGATGATCGCCTGTTCGGTCTTAGGATCTCCTTCAACTACGATGGAGAGCTGCACACAGAGGATTCCCGAACTGTCTGTTGTAACAGCGGATGATTCACCTGATGCATAACTTTCCATCGGTGTAGCAACGATCGTGATATTCTGCGGATCATATCCCGTGACCATGCTCAGAGCGGCATCCCTGTAATAAGCCGAGCTCTTGATCTTTTCTTCTTTTTCATCATCCTTGCTTTCGGCAGTGGTCACATCGACGGTTTCGGCTGCTTCTGCATAAGCACTTCCGGAATAGGTTGTTATTCCGGAATACAGATACGGCACTTCGGAAACATATCCGTCAGGCATGGTGATCGTAAGGTCTCTTGCCCTGAGACCTTTTCTGAGGATATATGATGTCACAAGCTTATCTATCTCGGAGCTGTCCATATAGTCATAGTAAGCGGATGTTGAATCCGAAAGATCCTGAGCTAATTTATCCGTCAGGTTTTTGGCGGATGACAGACCGATGACCTTGGTCTCGTTGGCAGCCCGGATAGAGGATGCCATAACTATCTTTTCCTGGTCTTCGACGGTCTTTTTGTACAGAGGTCTTATAAGGCACCATCCGAAAATAAAGATGATGACGATAATGACCAGCATATTGAGAAGCTTTTTATCTCTTTCTGTGAGCGTTGAATTGAGATTCATGAGTTATTTCTCCTCCTTTGCTGTCTGACCGCTGAGAGAGCAGATCACTTTGATGGACCAGGTTTCATCGGAATCGTTCCATGAATAACCGGTATAATCAACATCTTCGAAAATGTCCATATCCATCAGGTCGGCTATGAATCTGTTGATGTTTTCTACGACGGGCGAAGAAGCTGTTATAGAGAATATGCCGCTGCCGGAATCGTACGAATTGAACTCGACCTTGACATTGTACTTATCCGCCGCGGATTGTATCTGTTTGTTGATCGATGAATCCGGAACGGGATATGAGTCGATGTATTCGCGGAGAAGATCGTTTCCGCCCTGCTGTTCTCCGAGGGATGCCGCAAGGAGTATCTGTGCATCATATTCCATTGAAGACTGCATGACATCGATGCGCTGGTTGTATTCCTCTATCTGACGGAGTCTGTGGGAAGTACTCACTTTCACTGCAGCCATAAATGCGGTAATGACAACCAGTACTCCGACCAGGATCAGAACGGGAACGGATTTTTTGGCTATCTCTACTTTTCTTGCAAATGATTCATCGTTCTGCTTTACGGCTTTGAGAACGGAAAAACCGGTCTGAGGAACCATAAGACCGGATATGGGATATATGAACGAGGTGAGTCTGTCACTCCATTTTTTGAAATGAATGTGTGAAGGAGCCACAGTGCCGTGAACCGTTATGTCAGGCTCGGATTCGGCAAGATATGACTGAAGGGTTCCGACTTCATCCGGAGTCATTCCTCCGAAGTATACATCGGTTATCGCGGATGAAAGATGCTTGGAAGAGGCAAACTGTCTGATGCCGGAAATGCTTCCCCTGATCTCTGCGGCAAATTCGGGAGTTCCGGATTCCTGGAAAAGACGCTTGGTGGAATTGTAATAATACTTTCCGTTTTCATAGAGGATCGTGACGAGCATCTGAGCATCGCGGATCAGATATATCGCGGTAGAATCCTTTATGCATGTGGAAAGCATTTCTATGGCAAGACTTACACCGTCATGGACCGACTCGAGCGTGATGCCGGCATCCGCAAATATCTTGATGTAGTTTTCGATGAACTTACGCTCTGCAACCTCGGTGACTACCTGCTGGGTGCCTGCTTTCTTGTCGGTGCTCAGAAGATACCATCCCTTTAAGGGGGATTCAAATCTTCCGAATTCATCGGAGTTTGTCTGCTTCTCGATATATTCGGTAGCTTTTCCCGTTTTGGAGATCACCGGCATGGATATGCGGTTGGAAATAAACTGGGGGCTGTTGATTATCAGATCAACATTTCCTTTCAGCTTATTGACCTCCCAGATCTCCTTAAGTTTTCTTGTAATGGCTTCCCCGCCTTCATTGATGATGACACCGTTAAGGATGGCATTCTCAGGCATGGGCGCTTCGATTAGCCGGTCTATATAGATCGACTTTCCTTTGCTTTTTCCCACTACGATCTGGATATTTCTGTTTGAAAAAAATACCGATATGGACATGTTCTCTCTCCCACAATATTATTTTTCGGTTTTTTACATTCCTGCGCCGATGGTTGAATAGGACTGGTAGATCGGAAGTATGACACCGATCATGATGGAACCTACGATCACAGCCATGATGACTATCATTACAGGCTCTACGTACTTGACCATTCGGTTCAGAGCCTGTTCGGATGCAAAGTCGAGATTGTCTGCCGCACTTACGAGCATCGAATCAAGTGCACCGGTTTCTTCGCCGACTCTTACGACAGAGGAAAGCTTGGAAACAAATCCGTCAACCTCCTCGAGTGCATCGGACAGAAGACCGCCGGCCTGAACTCTTTTTATTACTTCGCCAAACTGCTTTTCTATATATGTATTGCCGATCGTCTGACGTCCTATCGCAAGGCACTGGTCAATGGGGATTCCCGCAGAGTACAGTGAACTCATCGTGCGTGCGAACCTTGCGGAGTAGATGACCTTCTGAAGCTTGCCGAGAGGTCCCTTTACTTTGAACTTGTCTACCTGAAGTCTCACTGCGGGGATCCTGGAAATGATGCCGCCGAATATCCATATGAGCACCGCAAATACGAGGAGCAGATACCAGTAGTTTGAGACGATATCACTGATACCCAGAAGGATTTTTGTCGGAGCCGGAAGCGTGGGCATCTCACTGAAGAGATCTTCAAACTGCGGCATGATGAATCCGAATATGACGCCTACTACAATAACGATAAGTCCCGCAAGGATCTTGGGATAAGTCAGTGCACTCTTTGCTTCGGATTCGAGCTCGTTTTCCTTCTGATACTGAACCGCAAGTCTGAGCGCGGTGCTGTCAAGATTACCGGAGCTTTCGGCTGCGCGGAACATGTTGACGAGAAGAGGAGGAAAGGCGGGATATAGTTCACTCATCGCCGTGGAAAGAGCCACACCCTGTACTACCCTGTCGCGAAGTCTCATATAGAGGTCCTTCTCATAGGGAGTGATGGACTCGTCCGCACCTTCGATCTCAAGAGCTCTGAGTATGGATATACCCGATTTTATGAGCTCACCCATCTGTCTGCAGAAATCTGAAAGCTGTGATTTCTTGAGGGGTTTGAGGGCAACCTTTTTTGCTATCTCTTCGTAATAGAGAAGCGTCTGGTTTTTGTCCTGAAGCTTTTTCCTTATCTCTCTTTCGTCGGATGCGGAAATCTTTCCTTTGATCTGTTTTCCTTTTTCGTTTTGTGCCGTGTATCTGTATTCAGCCATAGTCTTTCGGTTAATCCCCCGCTTTATATTCGAGAACCTTGAAGTTGTAGTACACGCTCCAGTCTCCGTTCATTCCGTATGTTCCGTCACCGGATCCTGTATCTCTGTATTCGACCAGGTACCGGCCTTCCCTGTAAGTGAATGAAAGAGGAATGTTGTTTTCTTCATCCCATCCGGTGAGTGTGATCTCGCCCTTTACGGGAGCTACGTCTTCGATCTTGGCAAGTGCTTCGTCCGTCAGTCCGTTTTCGGAAATCGGATCGTATATTGATACCTTTCCGCCGTAAAATTCCATGGCGACCATCTTCATAGCCAGGCGTACATCCTTGGCGTGATCCATTGCGGTTCTTGCACCCGAACCTATTCCCGACCAGATGATGACCGCGCCGATGATCAGTGCTATGACTACAATGATCCATGCGAAGCGCTTTATCTTATCCGGGAAGGATTCAACATAGAATGTGGTTTTTGAAGAATTGCCTGTCAGGTCTTCCATATAATATGTCCCTGTTATCTTAAGCTACGGTATACGTTGTTCCGTCTACAATATATTTATAATGCTGATGAACGCCGGTGTTTCGTCCAATGACTTTATCCTCGGGTGCCTCGGCGGAATTCTTGCAGTTACCTATTGATGCATTGAGCGTGTAGGTATGGTTGTTCTTGCCCTGGAAAGTACCGCTGTTGATTCCTATGAGGTAACCGGCATATCCGTTAGCGGCCGAGATGCTGAGTCCGGATCCGTTTGAGATGGAGCAGTCCTCATTCGGGCCCGTAAAGGTGGCCGTATTGATGCCTATCAGACCTCCGGCACCGGAATCGGTTCCCGTTGCATTAACGTTGACGGACGAACTGCTTATGGTTATTACCATCTTCTTGGCGGAAACATTCGAGTCTGCCTGACCGATCATTCCTCCGGAACCTTTTCCTGTTATGTTGAATGCCGAACTGCTGCAGGAGATTGAAAGCTCCGCACCGTCTCCGATGACAGTGCTGTTTGTGTAACCGATATGACCGCCTGCCGCGCTGTTGGATGATATTACGTTGTATGTTGAGTTATTCAGAGTGACGGACGATCCCTGATAGGTTTTGCCGCCCTGAAGTCTTCCGATGACTCCTCCGGTACAGCCTGAGCCGTTTACGTTGACAACGCAGTTTGAAAGTGAAACGGCAGGTCTCTTGGTAAACGGATCATAACTTCCTGCCGTAACATTTCCGAAGCATCCGCCGATATTGTTGTTTCCGCTTACGGTGCATTCGGTAACCGGTGAGAAGGTGATCGTTGCTTTGCTCTGGTGATCGTTCGACCTTCCTACAACACCGCCGACATTTTCATCGCCGTGTATTGTGCACGATTCACCATTGAAAGAGAATCTGGTATTGTTGTCGGACATATTTTTTGTTATCAGACCGATACATCCGCCGACGTCATTTCCGCCACTTACGGTAGTGGATTTTCCGTTGAATTCTACCAGTGAATAGTTCTGAATCTTACAATTGTTTACCTTTCCGATGACACCGCCCGTGCAGGAATAACCGTTTTCGGAAGATATGCTGCAGGATTCGCCTGCGAATACAACACTGTTGGAAACATTTCCTACATCTGTTATAAATCCTATACATCCGCCTACATTATTGTGGCCGGATATAGTGGCTTCTTTTCCGGTGAGCGTGTAGATTCCGTTGGTGGAGAAATTACCTTTCTCCATCATACCTATACATCCGCCTACGTTATCGTTTCCCGAGATCACTATCATCTCGGTGTTACAGGTTACAGCTCCGTATACGTTTGCGTTGTATGCGTATCCGATGACTCCGCCGAAGTTATTGCCGGTATCATCCGATGCTGTGATAACAACACAGGAAGGAGTGGTTGCTCCCTGTTTCAGAACCGTTCGGCTGTTTACGGTGACATTACCGTTAAGGCTGGGTTTATTGTTGGTGTTATATTGTTTCAGGCTGCCGAAACATCCTCCGGCATTGCTTTTGGCAATTATCGCAAGGTTTGCCGAATCGAGCAGAAGATTGCCCGTAAATGTCGCATTTGTGGAGCTTCCTCCTATCAGGCCTCCGGCACAGGAATTACCTGCCTGTATCACCGGAGTATATGCGGAGTCGATGCCCTGGGCATCCGTCACGGTTATATTTGATCTGAACTGGTTTCCTGTTTGTTCTATGAAACCTATGCATCCGCCCGCATTGTCATTGACTGCTTTAATGCTGGTCATCGGATGCAGTACGACGTTCATTTCGGGATTGACAGATCTTTCGGTGGACATACGACCGATCATTCCGCCAGCGTTATCGTAGCTTTCGACATTGATGACCACGGTATTACCGCTTGCCTGTGACGGAAGAATGAATGAGGTTTTAATTTCACTGTCTCTGTTGTTTATGATATTGCCTATCAGTCCGCCTGCGTTTTCGTTTCCTGAAGCGCACGAACCGTCCGATTCATTACATGCCCTGACATAAAGATATGAGTTTCCGGTTCCCTGTCGGAGTATGATCTCTGAATTATCTGTGGTTATGTTCATACCGTTCGTACCTGAGCCCGAACGGAACAGACCGCATGTTCCTCCTGCATCGGATACGGCTTTTATTGTGACCGTGCCCGAAATGATCGCACTGATCTGCATGCGTGAAGTTACATTGTATGCATTGCCTATCGCACCGCCTGCGTTGGAAGCGGTTGATACGACGGATGAACCGTTTTGAAGATCTGCGGTGATATGTGTGAAGCTTGTTCCCGGATTCAAAAGCACACCGGTCTGCGAACCTATTGCACCTCCGGCATTGTTGCCTACGGCACGGATCTCTTTACCCTGTGCCAATAAGCAGTAAATATTTCCGGATCTGGGCAAGTGCTGTAAATAACCTACGGTTCCACCGACGCCGACGTTTTTGTATTCGGGCTTTTCGAGTTTATCGGAAGTGGTATATCCGCGAAGGATACCGTTGTTGTAAGCACGGATATTAAGGATGGGTATGGTGTTCTGGGCTCCGGTTATCGCACCGACCGCACCGCCGATACCGCCGGTGTTCTTATCACAATTGTTGCCGTTTAACTGCTGGCCGAGATGTCCGTTAATTGTACAGTCACCGAAAATCACTCCGCTATTGGAAGAGGAGATGATGATATTACTTGTATCATCATTTCGGGCGAGGTCTTTTATCTTACCCACTGCACCGCCGGTGGTATGAGCGTATCCGTAAGCATCTGTTCCGTTATATGTTCCTATCCTGCTGTCGGTTGAATTTATAACGGATATGTAAGCATTGGAAACAGAACCCTCCCATATGATCCCAACTGCACCGCCGAGATTCTTTACATATGATTCTCCTTTTGATGAAGCTATTACTCCATGGTTGACCACATGGATGCTGAGGTCACCTCCGCCATATTTTCTGATTCGTCCTACCGCACCGCCTATACCGGCTTCGCGGTTGGTATCCTTGGACTTTTCATCGGTCTTGCATATTATGTAAGAATTCTCATCGAGATATACATCTACAGCATATTCATGTCTGTTTAATATATTCGGGCTGTTATACAGAGGATCTTCGGCTATGGCAATGACTCCGCTTCCGTTGTCTGTAACGGTCAGTGTAGCCAGTCCGGGACCCTGACGGAGATTGGCTCCTTCGTTGGTGCTTCCGATCGCACCTCCGACCGCATCTGTTGTGCAATAAAGCATGGATGATACGGATCCGAGATCGACGATGATCTTGTCCGGATCACTTTCCCTGTTGTCGACACGTATGAAAGCATCTATGTCCGACCTGGTATAACCGACAACGCTTCCTACATCCAGATGGTTTGCGGACACGAAATGCCCCGTTGCTTCTATGTGTCCGTACATATAACCATCATGGATACCGCCAATCGCTGTTCCACCGTTATCACCGACAATTCCTGCGCTGGCGGAAAGTCTGTGCAGATGCCAGTTTCCGGATCCGTCCCTATACAATGATGTTGTTATACAGTTACTGAATCGGATCGTGTTTTCCTCCACGGGGAGATTTTCATCCGAACCGATCGTACCTATATTGGTTCCGACCAGGCCGCCTATTGGTTTACTTCCCTGGAAAGTGAGCACTTCGGTCGAATCCATTTCACCCGAACGCATTAACTCAACTGCAGCTGCAATAGCTGCTCTGTCATCGGGAGAACCTTCCGGCTGATTATCCATCAGGAGCGTTAGTCCGTTTGCACGGATGTTGATGAGGGTTCCGTGATTGACATTGATCAGTCCGTATCCGAAAAGGTTGTTTGCGTTTTCGTTCTTGTCAAAGAACGACGCCATTCTCATCTGAACATTGTTGATGACGAAAGCTTCTCCGGTACCGGGATCGTTTTTCGTGACGAGTGTTGACTTGACATTAAAATCTTTAAGAGTCGGGAAGGATACTACGGCAAGGTCATCCCCATACAATGATCTGCTGTTCGGATCGTTCGACGGTGCGGGAATCGGAACAGGTGAATACCTGTACAATGTTCTGTTGCCGGACATTGCGGAGTAGACCACCACTTCACTGTAATATTTTTCATGTCCGAGAGATTTATCTATCGTGTACCAGTTCAGATCTCTTACTATGCTGTAGTTATAATGATCGTAGCCTAAGTGAGTGTCCAGCATACGGATATTGTACAGATGGCGGTAGCATGTTATGACGGAATTCTGATGCAGGTGTGATGATCCGTTTTCATTTACGGAGGTGGGCTTTGTTCCGTCACTGCCTTTATCGAGATCTCCGAAATATGTATTGACGACAGCGTGCCCCGCACCGGCTTCGCGGTATGCGGCACCCAGTCTGTAGGCGTAGTTTCCTTCGGATACGTAATAGACCGGATCGTCCAGAGCACGGTCGGCAAATACAACATCGGAACTGAAATCCGTAGGTCCGTTATATGCTGCGTGCGTCGCTCCGAAATTATCGCTTTCCGCGGTCATGGAAACATACATGTTAACGGGAAGGGCGTCGGTTTTGATGAAGGTTTTATTTCCGTTGATAAGCCTGTTGATGCTGTAATTGTAGAGCCTTGTATTAGTCCCGTTATTACCCGTTGCAAAGTCAATGGCGTTTCTGGACATCATCGCATCCAGAGAAAGAGTATATGACAGTCTTTCGGATATCGTGGTTCCGTACGCATCATAAACTTCATAGGATATCGTGAGAGGGAAATTGTAATAATTCGCCTGTGAACTTACCTGATTCCAGGAGTTGTTATAGCTAAAGTCATCGGTGGCGGGATTTGTGACGTTATGGACAAAGACCTTTCCTGTGGTATGGATCGATGCTCTGTAAACGGTCAAGGGAATTCCGCGCTTGTCAGTGACGGTTTCCTTTGTATAGACAACGGTGAAGGTCTTGACTCCGTCGGAGTGGGTTGTGAATTCCAAATTTCTGGTCAGTCCGTTCTGGAACGTGTCCTTGGCCATATAAAGCTGATTGGAGCGGTCTGTGAATTTAAGCAGATCACTGAAGCTTTGAGTATAAAGCGCAGTGTTAGGTATGCCTTCGAACAGCGAGTTTTCGTTCACGACAAGATAACTGAACGGCTTTTGGTTCAGAATGTTATCCTTGTCCGCATCGTAAAGAGCGAAGGTGTAGTGAATATGCTCCGGCTTTCCGGTTACGGCTTCACCCTCTGTTTTGAGTGACCATGTAAGATCCAGTGTCTCACCGTTTCTGAGTGAGAATTCCCCGACCTCGGCTTCCGCCGGAACGAAAACGGAATCCACAACCATCTGTCCGTTCCTGCCGGCTATGTATCCGATAAAGCTGGTGCCGCTTCTGTATTCCTCACTTCTGAAAGGAACGACGAGCGTGGAGATTCCGTTCTTGGCTGCTGTATCCCAAGAGGTTCTCCTGCTGTCGAAAAAGACGGAATAAACGCTCGCGCTGTATCTGATCTTGCCGGAAGCATCGAGGGCTTTTTCGACATCGAATTCTATGGTGATCATTCCTTTAAGGATATCGGTAGCCTTAAAATCCTGAATGATAAGATCGTATATGCATTTGCTCTGGGAATCGCCGGCTCCCGGAGTATATGAAGGGTTGTATGTTACCGCATACCTCATGTGTGCGGACTGGCCGGGAAGAGATGCGGTATCGGTGTCGCTGCCAAAGAAATCAAAATATCCCTTGTTGTAGATGTTATCCGAAGTTTCGGCACCCGCAGGATTGTTGCTGTCGTATTCGTCGGGAGTTCCGAGACCCTCCGTGAGAGCCTTGGCCCAGTCTTCAAGGGTTCCGTTTTCCGACATATGATTCAGGGAAGCCTGTGCAGACTGATAAATGGTCTCCGCATTTTTCTGATTGTTGTTGTAACGTGTCAGGTTAATGTAGGAGATGATGCCGTAAACCGCAGCTGAAGCAAGTATTCCCAGCACTACCAGGACTACTATCATTTCCACAAGCGTAAAACCGGAATTATTCTTTTTTCCTTTTCGGGAAAACATCATTTTGTCGTATCCTCTGCAAATACAAGAAGAGCGGTGCGCGTATATAGCAGGGTGTCCGGGCTCTGACCGGCATAGCCGGACTTGTAGACATTAACGGTCACCATAACGCCGGCGGGTCTTCTCGTATAGTCGTTATCCTCCGTAGCGTATGAGGGAACGGTATATTTCAGCTCGGAAAAGAGTAACTTTACCGTATATCCGTTGTAAGCATCGGTCGTAAAGGGATTGGTGTAATCATATCTGGATGCGGGGAAGATGCAGTTCACCGTTTTGACTCCGCCTGATGTGGTAACGGACTTGGGCTCCTTTCCGCACATGTAATATCCGTAATGGACATATCCCTGTAGTGTTTCGTCGGAAGGTATTCCGCCGTTGAAAAATCTGTAGACCGCTCTGGAAGATATTCCGTTTTGTTCCCTGAGAGTTCCGTTTATCCTGTCATCGTCATGGACGCTCAGATAATTTGATGACGAGATCGTCATTCCGGTATATATGGCCTCGCAGTATCCCGAGGATTTTCTGATCACAAGCACATTACCGCTGTCATCAAACTGCAAAGGGTTGTTTTCGAATATCTTCAGGAAATCCTTATCTCCATCGGCTGAATCGGATGCGTTTATTATCCTTACTGATGCAAAATCGTCTATATAGGAGTCGGCGCATTCTTCTCTCAGCGCATCAACTACCATATCGGCTACAACCTGCGCCCTGCCCGCATCCTGGATCTGCATGTATATCTTGGTCGCAGAGGGCATGATCGCAATGACCGCCGTCGCAAATATCGCGGTAAGTGTCATGGATACCAGGAGCTCTACGAGAGTAAAGCCCAAGTTACGGCTGTTATGCGGTTTTGTGCACATCCGTTTTTTCATCTGAATACCCAGTAAACAGTCTCGCCCGATTCGTACATGTAAGCTTCAAGATTGATGTTGCCGTCGGTTCCCGTTATGGTGAAACTTTTGGGAGCGGAAGGATTCTTGCTTCCGGATCCGGGGGTGTGATTTAAATTCTCCGTATTCAGGCAGTCGTGAAGTGCGACATAATCATTGTCGGATCTCTGTCTGATATCTTTTGAATTATTGAGCGATGCACTTGCGGCATTTACCGCACCCGTAAAAGCGGCGATCACGATCATCAGAACTATGAACGCGACCATGATCTCAACGAGTGTCTCGCCCTTGTTATCCCGTATGAAATTGCCGTTGTATCTTTTATTCATTCGGTATTATTTCCTGGAATAACCGCTCGAAGCACTTCCGGTATATTCAGTGGTCTTAATGTATGTTTCGCGTGCGGCGGTCGCCGTGACGGTCAGTGTGTAGTGTCCGTCGCTTGCATCCCTGGATACATGTGCGGTGACCGAAGAATCGGGAATGCTGTCGAAACCGTATGTAGTGGGAATGATGTCTCCCTCATTATTACCTAATGGAATAAATGCATCGAGGTCGATGCAGGATTTTTTTCCGCCGGACGATTCGTTCAGGATGAGTTCCTCGATACGCGAAGACAGAGATGTGGCAAGCTCACAAGCCTGTCCCTGACTCTTTACCGAACCTGCTTTGGATAAAAGAAGAGAACTGATCACAGTGAGGGTGATCGCGATTCCGATGATGATGACACAGAATGCCGATACCAGTACCAGACTGGCACCTCTGTTAGATTTAAAAAGTGATACTCTTTCCCTCATAAGTTCCCCTGACGCAAAAGCCATACTTTTACAGTATATATCGGCTTTTGAACCCCTATATTTTACCATAAATGCACACATTTGGCGTATTTTTTACATTATTTAAGAAGAATTATTTTTATAGGCAGATAATAACTAACTGTCAATAAAAGGCTCAAACGCTAAAATTCGGGCAGTTTCGGGAAATTATGAAAAAAAGATTGACAACTTACATTTGATAAAATATAATAGGGCACAAGATAAGCAAATCACTTTTTTTGAAAGGAGAATGATATGGGTTTTTACGATCTTAGCGTCACATCGGCTGCAGGCGAAGATATATCAATGAAGGATTATGAGGGAAAGGTTGTCCTTATCGTCAACACCGCAACAGGCTGCGGTTTCACTCCTCATTACAAGGATATCGAGGAAATGTATGAGAAGTATCATGACAGGGGATTTGAGGTGATCGATGTTCCCTGCAACCAGTTTGCGGGACAGACTCCCGGCACCGACGAGGAGATCCATGAGTTCTGCCAACTGAAATACAAAACGCAGTTCCCCCAGATGAAGAAATCCGATGTCAACGGAGAGAATGCGATCCCTCTGTTCAAATATCTGAAGGAGCAGAAGGGGTTTGAAGGATTCGGCAAAGGTCCTGCGGCTCTTGCAATGAGCGCAATGCTTTCCAAGACCGATAAGGATTACAAGAATAATCCCGATATCAAGTGGAACTTCACCAAATTTGTGGTCGATCGCAGCGGAAATGTTGTGGCAAGATTTGAACCTACGGAAAAAATGAGTAAAATAGATAAGTGTGTTGAAGAACTTATTTAGTATTTAGGAGGATTTGCAAGTGGCACAGGAATTCGAACAGCTTCTTTTGAAAAACCAGTTATGCTTTCCTTTGTATGCGTGCGGCAGAAAGATTGTTGCATCATATACCCCTTATCTGAAACCGCTCGGGCTTACTTATACGCAGTATGTGGTTTTCATGGTGCTCTGGGAAAAGGAAAGCGTGAACGTCGGACAGCTTGGAAGTATTCTGCATCTTGATGCGGGAACGCTCACACCGCTTCTCAAGCATCTCGAAAAGGACGGCTATATCACCAGAGCCCGTTCAAAAGAAGACGAGCGCGTGACCCTTATAAGCATTACCGCTAAGGGAAATGCTCTTAAGGAAAAGTGCAAGGATATTCCCGGAAAACTCGCATCCGAAGGTTCATCACTGACGCCGAAGGAAGCTGAGGAGCTTTACAGGCTTCTGTATAAATACTTAAGTGAATGATCGTGTTTATTGATCGGATATCAGGCGGGACCCGCAAAGGGTCCCGCTTTTATGCTGCGTGAAAAACCCGGAGCGGGTGAACACCGGAACCGTCCCCGTGTTCACCTCAATTAAGAAACGGTTAAGAAACTGACAAGGTACTGCTCAAGACTTGTTAATGATCTGCGGATTATATTGGTATCATCAAAGGAAACAAAAACGGAGGAACGAAATGGATAAAAAGATCATTCTGCAGGCTAAGGAACTTTCAAAGACATTCTCCAATGAGTCTGTACAGCAGCACGTACTTAAGAATCTTAATCTGAAGATATACAAAGGTGATTTCACCGTGATAATGGGTAACTCCGGATCCGGCAAGAGCACGCTTATGTATTCGCTTTCCGGAATGGACAGGCCTTCACTCGGATCGGTCCTTTATTATCTGGACGGATCGGATGAGCCCGTGGATATCTCGAAATACGGCAATGACAAGCTGGCTCTTTTCAGAAGGGATCATGCAGGATTTGTTTTTCAGCAGAATTACCTCAATGACAGCATGAGTGCTCTCGATAATGTAATGATAAGCGGTCTTCTTAAAAACAAAAGCAGGAAGGAAGTTGCATTAAGGGCAGGAGAACTTCTTAAGAGAGTGGAGATCTCCGAGGCTGATTCGAGGAAGTTTCCGGCGCAGTTATCGGGAGGCCAGCAGCAGAGAGTTGCTGTTGTGAGGGGAGTCATCAACGATCCCGAGATCCTGTTTGCCGACGAACCTACCGGAGCACTCAATTCGCAGAACACTGTCAATGTACTCGATATCCTCAGCGAGCTGAACGGGTCCGGACAGAGCATAGTAATGGTGACACATACCATCAAGGCTGCGGAACGCGGTAACAGAGTCATTTATCTGGCTGACGGAGTCATTTCCGATGAGTGCGATCTCGGAGAGTATGCCGGAGATTACAGGGATGAATCCAATCCGGAACGTGACAGGGCACTGGAAAGACACAGAAAGCTTAAGGATTTCCTTCAGGAGATGGGGTGGTAAAATGTACAGATTATTCATGATAGCAAGGAACAACATCAAGAGACAAAAGGGCGACATGATCACCTTCATGATCCTCACCTTCCTGTCCGCATTCCTTATATTCGACTGCGCATCGGCCCTTCTCGGTATGGGGAAGGTGGTTGATGACAGGTTCGAATCCGTGCACGGAGCGCATGTGGTACTGTATTCCACGGATATGGCGATGGATGAAAAAGCCGCTGAGGATGCGTTCAGGGAAAATGAGCATATATCGGAATATGAGAAAACTCCGTGCGTCATTGCCATGGCCGAGCACCGCTTGAAAGGAACGGAAGAATTCGGACAGTATCAGTTCCTGATCGAAAGATACGGAGAATCCAAGGAGCAGATGAACATCGATATGCCTGTGGATTCCTTCGGAAAAGACGACATACTGCTTCCTCTTTTCCTGAAGGGCAGGTATCCCCTCGGCTCATGCATGCAGATCAAAATGGATGATGATATCTATGATCTTAATGTTGCGGGATTTATAGAAGATCCGTATTTCAGCAGTTCCATCAATATAACCGTATATTCCGTTGTGGTATCCGGAGAGATGATGGATGAATTTGCAGATGCCCATCCCACGGTAGCGATCAGGGGATATGTCCACAAGGGAAGAACGGACGATCCCTCATACAGCTCCAATGATCTCGAAGGTGAGATATCGGCTTCTTATAAAGCATCTCTTGAAGAAGCAAAGTCCGAAGAGCCCGGTATCGCTGTACCCGAGCCGCTACTCATCAACTGGGAGATGATGCGCGGAGGCGCACAGTTCATGCCCGTGGTGTTTATGGCGGTGATACTTGTTTTTGCGGTCATCATTCTTGTCATATCGCTGGTTGTCATATCCTTCAGCATCAGAAACTTCATAACAAGAAGCATGAAAAATACCGGCATACTTGAAGCGTGCGGTTATACCGTGACCGAACTCAGGTTGTCCCTTGCGCTGCAGATAATGTTTGTCACATTCTTCGGATCGTTATCCGGGATCATCGCGGCAATGGCTTCATTTCATTACTTTGGGATCGTCATCACCATGATCCTCGGACTGACATGGACCTGCGGCATCAATTACTTCCTTGGTATCTGTGTCATATTTGTACTTCTTCTTTTGTCTGCCGCACTCTCCGGAATGCTCAGCTCGTCACTTAAGACGATATCTGTACTGGATGCACTCAGAGGAGGCATTACGGCACATAACTTTAAGCGGAATTTCTTCTCCTTTGAAAAAACTCCGCTGCCCATACCTCTTGTGATGTCGCTTAAGGACTGCTTCGGAAATGCGGGCAGAAACCTTCTTATAGTTTTTATTTCCGCCGTCCTGATGATTGCCGCTCTTGCGGGCTTTGGGATATTGGAGAATTTCGGTAAGGATACCGGCAGCCTTATAAGGTTTATGGGTATGGATATTGCAACCGCAAGGATCGACGGCGAAGACGGACTTACGGATGACATAGCCTCATTAAACGGAGTGAGCAAGGTTGTAAAGTGTTCCGATTTCGAACCTGTGATCTCATTCGGAGGGGTTTCGACGGGAGTTCATGTCAATGTCGTTGATAACGTAAGTAATGTGGAGAATCTTAATCTGATCGAAGGCAGGGTGATAGAAAACACCAATGAGGTCATGCTTACAAACGGTGTCATGGAAGACCTCGGGCTGAAAGTAGGTGATGTGGTTACGATCGAATACGCAGGATGCAGCGCGGAGTATCTTGTCTGCGGAAGCCATCAGAGGATCGATCGCATGGGCAGAAGTGCTTATATGACTTTTGACGGGGCATCAAGGATCCGTTCCGGTGAATATCCTGTCTACTATCATGTAAATGCTTCGGAAGGTGTGACCTATGACGATATCGAATCCGAAGCAAGGACCCTTGCCGAAGAAAAAGGGATCTCTCTTTCATATCAGGACCTGGATAAGATAATGAAGGATACCGCCGGCACGCTGGCACTTGCCATGAAGCTTCTGTGCATACTCATCACCATGATCACCGTATTCATAGTGGTGTTCGTCGAATCACTTGTCATCCGCGCCAAGATGGCGAGAGAGTGGAAGGACCTTGGCATAAGCAACGCTCTCGGAAGAAGCAGCAAAGAGCTGATAGTACAGATCATGCTTTCAAATATCCCTGCAATAGCACTGGGGGGACTGATCGGGATCCTGTTTTCCGGAAACGTGACGAGGAGCGTGACCAGGATGGCATTTTCAATCTTTTCCATCAGGAAGGTTGATATCACCATTCCCGTTATTTGGACACTTATCTGCTTTGTAGGAATGATACTTGTTGCAGCCTTTTCTTCAGCCCTTGCGGGATTAAAAGTAAGACATCTTCACCCCGTGGAAATGATCACGGAAGACTGATGCTCTCGCGATAGATGTCAGTTTTCACCGACTTCCCGTTATGATAAACTTATATGGATCGTAAAGAAGATCGGGGAGCATATATGCATTACAATTGTCTTATAGTTGACGATGAGAAGGAACTGGCAAGAATGACGGCGGAATACTTCGAAATGTTCGAGGTAAAGACCTGCTTTGTCACATCTGCCGATGAATGCTACGGATTCCTTGAATCGAACAGTACGGATCTGATCCTCCTGGATATTAACCTGGGGGACGGATCCGGTTTTGATGTCTGCAAGAAGATCCGCGAAAAATACAGACTGCCCATATTGTTCATAAGTGCAAGGCAGAGTGATGATGACATACTCATCGCCCTCAGCATAGGCGGTGACGATTATATCAAAAAGCCCTACAGCCTTTCCGTGCTGCTTGCCAAGGTTAAGGTTACACTTAAAAGGATCTCAGAATCGGGGGCGACCGTACAGACGGACGTTAGTTCTGCTTCTGCGGATGAGGCCTTATCACTTGATCCATCCACCATGTCCGCGGTCCTTAAGGGAGAACGTATACCGCTTAAAGCCAGGGAATATGCGCTTCTCGAAGCACTCTACAATCATAAGAATACGATAGTATCCAAGGACAGGCTTTTTGAAGAGGTCTGGGGAGACGGATACTACAGTGACGGAACTCTGAATGTGCATATCCGGAAGCTCAGAGAGAAGATCGAAAAAGATCCGAATTCCCCTGCGTTCATCAAGACCGTCTGGGGAACGGGATACATTCTTGAAATATGAAACACTTAAAGGGACTGTTTATCATTCATACGGTTTTTATGCTGGCTGTTTTGCTCGTGCTCATTTACCTGTTTGGAAAAATGGGCTCCGGTGATGTCATAGTGGGCTCATACAGTGACGATGAACTGGCAGTGTATAAGCGTATCTGGGAAGATCTGATGCTTTCCCGTGAAGCGGATAATGATCGGATCTTTGCCATTCTGATCGCTTTCTGGTCCGTGCTTGCGGCATCCGGATATATCCTGCTGACGCTTATTTATTTCAGACTTATCCGTCCTGCTCAGGACATGCAGAGATTTTCTTCGGAGATAGCGGGCGGTAACCTCGATATTCCGCTGCCTGTCCGAAGGAACAATCTGTTCGGTTCATTTACCGAAAGCTTCGACATGATGAGGGAGCAGCTGAGGGTTTCAAGAGACCGTGAGATAAAAGCCAGAAAGGCAAACCGTGACCTTGTGGCGGAGCTCAGTCACGATCTTAAGACTCCTGTGGCAACCATTCAGGCAGGATGCGAAGTGCTTGATGCACAGTTACTGAGAAAGAAAAGCTCGCTCGTAGAAAGCGGTCCGGTCACGCTGTCTTCGGGTGAACTGGATTCCATGATAGAGAAGGTTTCGATGCTTTCCGATAAAGCCTCCACCATAAACAGTCTTGTGGAGAATGTGTTCCGTGCCACACTGGATGATATGGAAGAGATCCGTATCGAAACCTCCGAGTATGATTCGAAGGTTCTGCTGGATCATATAAAGAGTCTGCAGGAATACGGCAACATCATACTGGAGAATGACATTCCCGAATGTCTTGTGTGCATAGACAAGCTCAGGATGAAACAGGTCATCGACAATGTGGTGGGTAATTCCAGGAAATATGCCGGAACCGACATACGTGTCAGCTTTGGAATGGAAGAGATCTCCGACATTTCCGGAAAGAAGATGCGTTTTCTTTTTATCAGGATAGCGGACAGCGGACCGGGAGTAAAACCCGAGGAACTTCCTCTTGTAAGTGAGAAGTATTACCGCGGTAAGAACACTTCCGAAAAGCAGGGATACGGCCTCGGCCTTTATCTTGTAAGGACCTACATGGAAAGACAGGGCGGAGGATATGAATGTTATAACGAAGGCGGTTTTGTCGTAAAGCTTCTCGTCAGGGTGGCGGGATAGATTCAGGAGGATATGAAATGTACAGGCCTAAGATTGCCCCTATGGGATGGAACAGCTGGGATTGTTACGGAGCGGCGGTAACGGAAAAGGAAGTAAGACAGAATGCGGAATTCATGGCGTCTCATCTGAAGCAGTACGGATGGGAATACGTGGTTGTTGATATACAGTGGTATGAGCCCGGAGCCACGACTCATGAGTACAGACCTTTTGCCGACCTGTGCATGGATGAATACGGAAGACTTCTTCCCGCACCGAACAGATTTCCCTCTGCGGAAGGCGGTAAGGGCTTTGCGCCTCTTGCGGAATATGTCCATTCCCTCGGACTTAAGTTCGGCATACATATTATGAGAGGAATTCCCCGTCAGGCTGTACACAGAGATCTTCCCGTGCTCGGAACGGATAAGACCGCAAGGGATGCGGCAAGATTCAACAGCATCTGCATGTGGAATCCGGATATGTACGGAGCAAAGTCCGATGAGACCGGAAGGGCATATTATGATTCCATATTTAAGCTTTATGCCGAGTGGGGTGTCGACTTCATAAAGTGCGACGACATCTGCAGGGAGCTTCCTCATGAGGAAGAGGAAATGAAGATGCTCTCTGAGGCTCTTAATTCATGCGGCAGGGAGATGGTGCTCTCGCTTTCCCCCGGCCCCGCACTTACGGAAAAAGCGGAAGTCTACAAACAGCTTGCAAATATGTGGCGTATAACGGATGACTTCTGGGATGACTGGAAGCTTCTGTATGCCATGTTTGAACGTGCTGAAAAATGGAGCATACATGCCGGTGCGGGTCACTACCCCGATGCGGATATGCTTCCCATCGGACCGATCAAGCAGGACTATGACACGAATAACAAAACCGCATTTTCTGAAGATGAACAGATAACCATGATGACCCTCTGGTGCATCATGCGTTCTCCGCTTATGATAGGCGGAGAGATGACACGCTTCGACGACTTTACGATGAAGCTGATCACCAACGATCAGGTTCTCAGGATGCACAGAAATTCGAGAAATGCCCGTCAGATCTTCAGAAGAGATATAGCGGGCAGAGAATTCGCTTTATGGATGGCGGATGATTCCGAAGGCGGAAAGTATATTGCCGTATTTAACCTGTCGGATGAGGACGCAAGCCTTGAATTTGGTATGGAAGAGCTTGAAGAAGTCACGGAAAATGCGGCGGCGGTCGAGCTTTGGAGCGGCAAAGCATATACATTCGGAAGTACTGTTAAGGTTGATCTGTCCGCCCACGGATCGAAGGTTTTCCGTATCTGATACGGATAATTGCTTACGGAATAATGAAAAAGGCCGGTAACCTTTCGGTTGCCGGCCTTTTGATCAGCATATCTTTACGCTTGCTATATATTCCGCATCATTCGGGATATTAAATCCTGGGTCGCTTACGGTGACCTCCGTACGCTTTCCTTTATCCTCGACGCCCATTACAAAATGGGCAAGGGCGATACCTATATCGGTCTTCTGAAGATCTCCCGTCGCATCACTTACATAGCCCTTGTCCTTCTTTTCATAGAAGTGGTAAATTCCGTCCTTAAGGATGATCCTCCAGGGCTGTTTGTTTACCGCAGACGGCGCCCATCTTACCATTTCGAGGATCTCGGCCATATCGTCATCCGGGGTCAGTGCCTTTCCCCATTCATCCTTAAAAAAGAGCTTATCTGATGAAATGCGGGAATCCGCTCCGACACCTTTACGCATCATGATCTCTTTGACGGATCTCTTGCCGGCGGGATATCCCAGCGGACTGACGCAGGGCATCATATCTCCGGACTTTACTCCGGCAGCCGCTTCAAACAGATCCCTTTTCATGGTCCCGCCTATCATGACGGTTCCTATCCCGAGATCCCATGCATGCATGATGAGCTTTTCAAAGGAATAACCGAAAGCTACATCGGCATAGGGCTTCTTTTCGACCTTGCCGGCAACATACAGCTGCTCGCCCGAAAGGACGGGACTGCTCAGTCCGTACTCCTTTGCGTCCAGAAGCACGAACTCTACCGGGATATCAAAGGGATTGGGAATATCTTTGATGTACTCTTTGATATCATTCAGGTGCTGCTCTAAAAGAGGTCTTGCATCAAATGTCCTGACGCTCTTTCTGCTCATTATCTTTTCTTTTAATCTATCCATATTCCTTCTTTTAAAGTTTGATACGCCGGGTTTGAATTTTGTTATATCTTTCATACGATTATATTTTACGCAATATAAAATTGTCAAGAAATTTTTTACTGTTTTTTTGAATTCACGGAGTGTATATTATTACAGTGATAAACGGGCGGATGCCTGTTTGTGTCAGAACTGTCAGACTGTCCGGAGGTTTTTATGCTGAATCAGTTTTCAAGGACTCAGTTGATATATGGAGTTGAAGCAATGGAGAAGCTTGCGGCTTCACGTGTTGCCGTATTCGGGATCGGAGGAGTCGGCGGATATGTGGTCGAGGCACTTGCCAGAAGCGGAATAGGTGCCATAGATCTCATAGATGACGACAAGGTCTGTCTTACGAACTTAAACCGCCAGATAATCGCCACAAGGAAGACACTCGGAAAATACAAGGTGGACGTGGCGGAAGAGAGGATACATGACATAAACCCCGACTGCAAAGTCAGGGCGTTCAAGACTTTCTTTTTGCCGGAAACTCAGGATCAGTTTGATTTTACGGAATATGATTACGTGGTTGATGCCATAGATACGGTAACCGGAAAGCTCGCCATAATCGAAAAGGCAAATGCGGCGGGTGTTCCCGTCATGTCCTCCATGGGTGCGGGAAATAAGATAAATGCATCACTTTTTGAAGTTGCGGATATATATGACACCTCGGTCTGTCCTCTTGCCAAGGTAATGCGTCATGAATGCAAGAAGAGAGGCATCAAACATCTGAAGGTGGTCTATTCCAGGGAAAAACCCATAAGACCTCTGGAAGAAATGTCCATAAGCAGCGAGGCGAGCTGCTTATGTCCTCCCGAAACTGAAAGTAAAAGCACGGTAAGAAGGACTGTCCCGGGCTCCACTGCTTTTGCACCTTCGGTGGCCGGACTGATCATCGCGGGTGAAGTGATAAATGATCTGACCGGATGGAAGCAAGGGGGCTCGAACCCCTGACCTTTCGCGTGTGAGGCGAACGCTCATCCCGGCTGAGCTATGCTTCCGGATAACCCGTATTATAATTCCGGTAAGCTTTCTGTTCAAGCGGGGACGATCCGGAGATCAGTCCGTGATCACCAGTTCTACAGGACAGTGATCGGAACCCATGATATCTGTGTGGATGTCCGCACTGACTAAACGGTCCTTAAGCTTTTCCGACGCAACAAAGTAGTCTATGCGCCATCCCGCATTGTTCTCTCTCGAGTGGAACATATATGACCACCATGAGTAGATGTCTTTTCTGTCGGGATAAAAATATCTGAATGTATCTATGTAGCCGCTTTCGAGAACATGTCCGAAGGCGGCTCTTTCTTCGTCCGAAAATCCTGCATTGTGGTGATTGGATGAGGGATTCTTGAGATCGATCTCGTTGTGGGCAACATTTAAGTCTCCGCAGTAGATCACGGGCTTTTTCTTTTCCAGTTTAAGGATATAGGACAGGAAAGCCTGCTCCCATCTCATCCTGTAATCGAGGCGGGCGAGCTCCCTTTGTGAATTCGGCACGTAAACCGTTATAAAGTAGAAGTCATCGAATTCGGCGGTTATCACACGTCCTTCGTGATCGTGTTCTTCCACACCTATTCCGTATGTTACGGATATGGGTTCTTTTTTTGTAAAGAGTGCGGTTCCCGAATATCCCTTCTTTTCAGCGTAGTTCCAGTACTGATGATATCCGGGAAGATCGAGTTCAAACTGTCCTTCGGAGAGCTTGGTTTCCTGAAGGCAGAATATATCCGCATCAAGCTTTGCAAAGGAATCCGCGAATCCCTTTCCGGAGCATGCCCTGAGTCCGTTTACGTTCCATGAGATGAATTTCATAAAGATGTTCCTTTCAATTATCGATATGAAGATTATAGCATGAACGCAGACATAAAAGTTTAAAAAGCCCCTTTGCCCATTTCAGGCAAAGGGGTATGGAGAAAAACGGAAGGTGCAGTCTATCAGCTGAAAAGGATGTTGTTTAGAACGGTCTCGAGATATTCCTGTCTTCCCGAACCGGGTGATGCGGGCTTCTTCAGCTCAGCCGCATGCGCGGCAGCTTCTTCGAGGGTAATGCTCCTGTCACGTATCTTCTTTCCGATTCCGTCCGAGTAGCTTGCGTAGCGCTCCTTTACAAATCCGTCGATACGTCCGTCCTCAATGATCTCAGCCGCTTTGATAAGTCCGAGTGCAAAGGCATCCATTCCGGAAATGAATGCGTAGAACATATCCTCGGGAGTGTTGGAGGGACGGCGGTTCTTGGAGTCGAAATTGAGACCTCCCCTGAGTCCTCCTGCTTTGAGGATCTCATACATTGCCATGGTTGTGTCATATACATTGGTGGGGAACTGGTCGGTATCCCATCCGAGGAGAGTGTCTCCCATATTCGCATCAACAGATCCCATCATATCTTCAACCGCACATACCCTGAGTTCATGCTGGAAAGTATGGCCTGCAAGGGTCGCATGGTTTGCTTCTATGTTCATTCTGAAATCCTTGTCGAGTCCGTTCTTTCTGAGGAATCCGATAGCGGTTGCGGCATCAAAATCATACTGATGCTTCATGGGCTCCTTCGGCTTGGGCTCGATATAGAAGTCACCCTTAAAGCCGATCTTTCGTCCGTAGTCTCTTGCAAGAGTAAAGAGCGTTGCGATGTTCTCCTGTTCGAGCTTCATATCGGTATTGAGAAGTGTTTCGTATCCTTCACGTCCACCCCAGAAAACGTAGCCCTTTGCACCGAGCTTGACCGCATTCTCAAGTCCCTTCTTGACCTGCGCGGCAGCAAAGCACCATACATCGGCGGAATTGGAACTTGCGGCACCGTTCATGAACCTGGGATTGCTGAACATGTTGCATGTTGCCCAGAGACACTTGATATCGGTGCCCTTGGTCTTTTCCAGGATGTAGTCCGTGATCTCGTCGAGCCTTTTGTTGGTCTCGTTTATGTCATCGGGATCTTCGGGACAGATATCGGCATCATGGAAGCAGTAGTACTTGATGCCGAGCTTTTTCATAAATTCGATACCTGCATCAACCTTTGCCTTGGCATGTTCCATTGTTCCGGGCACTGCGCCGAAGCTTTTGTCAGCGGTACCTGCTCCGAACATATCGACACCGTTTGCGCAGAGATTGTGCCACCATGCCATGGCGAAGTTCAAATGATCCTCCATGGACTTGCCCATAATGCCTTTTTTTGCATCATAGTACTTGAAAGCAAGGGGATTCCTGCTGTCTTTTCCCTCGAATTTTATCTCGGGAATGTTTGGAAAAAACTCACTCATATATGCACCTCTTTCTATGGGTTAGCAGTTGCTAACCACGATATAAAAAAATTACCCATACGGGTTTTAACTGTATAAATCATAGCATTTTTACAGGCAAAGACAACGAAAATTTATAATCTGATTTTTATGAAAAAATATGTATTGACATAAACCTAGTCAAATGGTATGTTTATAGCCGTAGCGGTTAGCAATTGCTAACTGACCTCCCAAATAGATTTGTTTTTCAGTCATAAACAGAAAGGTTGTGTTTATATGAGTAAAGTAGCTGTTGTTTTCTGGAGCGGAACGGGCAATACCGCTCAGATGGCTCAGGCCGTTGTTGAAGGAGCATCCGTAGCAGGTGCTGAGGCAACTTTGATAAATGCTTCTCAGTTTTCGGCGGATGATATGGATAAGTATGATTCGGTAGCTTTCGGATGCCCGGCAATGGGTGCCGAGGTTCTCGAAGAAAGCGAATTTCAGCCCATGTTTGATTCCGTTGAATCAAAGCTTTCCGGTAAGAAGATTGCACTTTTCGGTTCTTATGGGTGGGGAGACGGTGAGTGGATGAGACAGTGGGAAGGACAGGTCAGATGTGACGGTGCTCAGCTTGTCGCAGATCCTGTGGTTGCCCATGAGGCTCCGGACGACTCGGTTCTTTCGGATTGCCGTTCACTAGGCCGTTCACTTGCCTGATTTAATCAGCCCTCCATTAGGCTTAAGCAGCCTGTACATTTTAACACCCCCTACATTTAAGATGCCGCCTTTTTTAGGGCGGCGTCTTATTTTTTTCGTAATAGACCGAATCCACGTGCCTGCCTTGCCGTATGCTTCCCGTGGCATCTTTCTGCTCACTTGCATCTGTACAAAAATGCGAAAAACCGCTATAATTTCTGTTTAGATGCGTGATTTTTTAGTAGTTCAACTGGGATCTATGATAAATCATTCACATTCTATTAAGGAGGCTATTACATGATTTATTCAACAGAAGTAAAAGCGATGTGTCCTGTACATCAGGGCGTTCATCACGGCGCTGCTCCCATTCCCGAAGAGGCTAAATGGGTAAAGTCAAAGGAAGTTAAGGACATTTCCGGTTACACTCACGGTATCGGTTGGTGTGCTCCCCAGCAGGGTGCTTGCAAACTGTCTCTTAATGTTAAAGACGGAATCATTCAGGAAGCTCTTGTTGAGACCATCGGATGCTCAGGAATGACCCATTCCGCAGCTATGGCATCCGAGATCCTTCCCGGACTTACCGTTCTCGAAGCTCTTAACACCGACCTCGTTTGCGACGCTATCAACACCGCAATGAGAGAGCTCTTCCTTCAGATCGTTTATGGACGTACACAGTCTGCATTCTCTGAGGGCGGACTTCAGG